>Ga0265593_1000515_pt1 | contig 20855 bp, 14 predicted proteins | sample saktaG_8_FD_190136 | JGI IMG/M metagenome (GOLD analysis project Ga0265593, IMG submission 190136) | Saline water microbial communities from Sakinaw Lake, British Columbia, Canada - sak_2011_5_24_36m | ecosystem: Environmental > Aquatic > Non-marine Saline and Alkaline > Saline ...
AAACCTCAAAATAAAAAAGTTTGCCTCCGTGCTTAAGAACTCCGCTATAACGGCCAAAGGGGATATTAAAAATGCTTTTGAAGAGAATCCCGAGGCAAAGCTTTCCATTTATGTTAACCGGGCCAGTCTCGGCGATCTTGCCGGAGAGGACTTTTTTAAGGGGCTGAATGTTTCCGGGATTTGTAATGCCGGAATTATGGTGGAAGGACTATTATCTTCCCCTGCCATAAATGTATTTGCCAATGTGCGGGACCTGAACATAGGGGGTTTTAAGTCCGAAAACAATGAATTTGTCTTACGCTACAAGGATAACCGGACGGTCATCGAAACCCTGAAAATAAACGCTTTTGACGGCCTGGCAAAACTTTCCGGCAACTATGATAATAAGAACAATTATCTTTTTCTTTTCGGCAACGCTGTTGATATGCAGTTCGGTGAGATACTTGACGCTGCCGGTATTGCCAAAGCATCCGGGAAGGCTGCTTTTTCGCTCGAAATCAAGGGTCCTTTGGAGGACCTGTCTGTGGCTTCAAAAGTGACCGTGAAAAAGGCGGCGCTTTTAAGCGGCTCGCTCGGGGAGATCACCGGCGACCTTTTATTTTATAAAAACAATAAATTAAAAGTAAATGCGGTTTCTACCGAAAAAATACGAATGCAGTCTGTTTTTACCTTTGAAAATAAAAAAACTTACGCCGACGGCTTTATTAAACTTTCCGGTACTAACTTTAAGGATGCTTACGGGTATTTTGTTGAGAATAAAATGGAGCTGGGCGGGGAATCCACTGCGCTCTTTTCGCTCAAAGGACCCCTTGAAGATATTTCTTTGTCCGGGGATGTTGCGATAAATAACTTTAACTTTGAGGGCTATAAAGCAAAGACCGCAAGAGGTAATCTTACAGTCAAAAAGGGCGCGCTTATAGGTTCCGGGCTTTATTTTAATCAGGATGACACCGGTTATCTTAAGGCGGACGGGTCGCTCGGTCTTACCGGAGAGATGGCTCTTGATCTCGAAGTGAGCGCTTCTAAAGCAGATTTTTCAAAGATCCCGGTTTTTAATACGTATTACAAAATGTCGGGAAGAGGCGCCTTCGCCGGGAAAATACTCGGGAATCTTACCTATCCGAAATTTATTGTAACACTGACTTCCGACAATATGATTCTTGACGGCAATCAGAGTTTAAAAGCAGACCTCTCTTTTCTTTACAACAACTCTACTTTGAGAATTGATAAGCTGAATATTGATAACGAATATATCTTTAACGGCGAAATCACTTTTCTTAACAAACCCCATTTGGACAGTAATTTATCAATAAAGGAGGGAAAACTTTCCACCCTCTTTACCGTTTTCAAACTTCCGCAGGAGAAAGAGGCGACGAAAGGTTTGCTGAACGGAGGAATAAAATTAAGCGGAGATTTTGATAATTTAAACGGCGAGGGTGTAGTAAATTCAAAAAATGCTTTTGCGCTGGGAAGAGCCATAGATTTGTTTGGTCTGAAATTCGAAGTAAAAAACAGTATCTTTACCGTAAAAAGTTTCGATTTTGGAACGGAAAATCTTGTTTTGACCGCCGGGGGCATGATTTCCTTAAAAAAGAAAGGAACTTCCAGTCTGGATTTTAATATGTCCAACACCTTCGGAAAAAATAAAATAAACGGCAGGTACAATATAAGCGCGGGCGGACTTTTTGACGGGGAAAAAGTTTCCTATACGGCCAAGCTCAGGTCCCAGATGCTTTCCTTTAATGAGCAAAAAGTAAATAATCTTAGCGGGGATATTATTTATGACCGTAAGGAAAATAGTTTCCGGTTGGAGGATTTGAAATGGGAAAAGCTTACCGGAAAAGCCGCATATACATTTAAAAACAAGGGTTTATCTGCAGGTCTTAATTTTGCCGCAACTGACCTGAGAAAGCTGTCTTTTCTGGACCATGAAGCAAAAAAGACTTTAATAGCCGGAGAACTTACCGGTTTTATCGACGTAAAAACGGATGCGAGCGGCAATCTAATATCGGAAAATATAATGACAGTAACAAATCCGCAGTACGGGGATTTTAAAGCGAATAGAATTACGGCAAATTTTAATCTGGGCAGATCGCCGGCGGGCTATAACATTGAGCTCTCCCGTCTTCTGGTGAGTCAGGAAAAAGGCAGTTTGGATATTAACGGCACCTTGTTTTCGCCCCAGGAATTCTCCCCGGAAAAAACAGAGTGCGATCTTACGGTTTCTTTAATGGGCGTGGATGTAAAGAACCTGCTCCCGCTGATAAAATCAAAAGTTGACCTGAGTGCCGAATTGCAATCTTCTCTGGGAATAAAGATCAAGGGCAAGCTTGCCGCGCCCTCGGTTTCCGGGTTCCTTTCTGCCAGGAATGTGCGCGCCGGAGCGCTCCTGCTCGGAGACTTTAAAGGGGAGTTTGATTACAATAATTCCGTTTTGAATTTTAAGGATCTTAACTTTGATGATATGCGCCTGGACAATCACGCGGATTTTAGAAAAGCAGTTTTTACTTTTAAAAAAGATTACGTAGAAGCCCAGCTCTCCGTGGCTGCGGATTTTAAACAGCTCTTTGGCCTCAGGCTCAAGGCCGATGTTGAAACCGGTAATTTTCGACTGCTTGCCGGAGCCGATCCGGTTGTGGAAAGCGAGCTGACTTTAAAGAATTTTTCCATGAATGATTATAATATGAACAATTTTGCTTTCAGAGTGAGCAGTTCGAAAACCGGTCTTAAATTAAAAAACAACTCTGACAACAGAGGTAACACCTCTACGGTGAAGGGCGAACTTATTTACGGAAATAATAATTCCGTAGAGTTTAAAGAAGTCCAGCTGAATCTTTATGACAACACCGCAGGTCTGGTAAAAATTAACGGGGTCTCCGGACCGGTATCGAATATGGTCATAGACGTAAGCAATACGAATGTCAAGCCTATCCTAAAGTATTTCGACATGGATTTTAGCATGTCGGGTACCGTTAACAATGCCCGGGCTGTTGTTCGGGGTGCGGCCGCTGCTCCGGTTGTAAGCGTAGGCGGTATTCTCCGCGATGTTAATGTTTTTAACATGGCGTTTACTTCTGTGACCGGTAATCTGAACCTGACGGACAACAAAATGGTCCTTTCGCAGGTGATTGGAGAACAAAGAGACACTTCCGGGGTCGTTTACCTGGTAAAGGTTGACGGCAGTATTCCTTTAAATCAGGAGGAAGAACAGGATCTTCATATTGTACTTAATAATACCGGCCTGCAGCCCATCATGATGACGGGTTGGTTCAATAAAGTTGAAGGCAAAATGGACGCGGATCTGAAAATAAAGGGAAAGCTTTCTTACCCCGAGGTGGAGTCTGGCTATCTTGTTATAACTGAAGGTTCAAAACTGTTCCCGACTGGCTTTATTAAGGAAGCAAATAATGTCAAAGCGCGTTTTACTATAGAAAAAAACAGCGTCACGGTGAATAATCTCAGTTTTGAAGTGGATAAGAGTCCGGTGGAAGTTTTTGGAGATTTTACTTTAAAGAAATTTTATCCGGAAAAACTGAATATTATGATAAGAAACAAGCAGACCGCGGAGAAAAAGGGAATTAAGTTTAAGATAGATTCCATAATGAATAATGACGGTACCATGTATTTTAAAGGCAATGATAAAGACGAATATTTTACGGTAACCGGAAAAGCTCCAAATTTTGTCATGAAAGGCGAGCTTCATATATATGATACCTCTTTTACCTGGCCCCCGGCGTTTAAAGAGGGGGAAATGTCGCCCCGGATACTCAAGGAAATGGATTGGAATTTAAAAGTAGTAATTGAAGAAAGTGTATGGTATTATAACACTTATTGCAGGGCTAAGCTGAAAAGCGGGAGCCTTATTACTTCCTCGGGCCCCGGCGGAGATTTAAAGCTGCGCGGCGGAGCCGAGATAGATCAAGGGTTCTTAACCTTCGCAGGGGTTAAATTTGATATAAAGACCGCTTCTTTCGTGTTTTTAGAGAATACCAAAAGAAGTCCGGCTGTAACAGCCACCGGCGAATACAATACGAGTACACACAAGGTATTTCTTTCGGTGCGCGGTAAAAAAGGTTTATATGCGGAACTGGGTAACGGCGAGAATTTTGATGCAGTTTTAACGTCTCAACCGGAAGAAACCCAGGATACGATAATCAAAATTATCGGCGGGCTGACGGATCTTACGGCAAATAATGCTCGGGACAAATTGTTTGCTATGTTTGCGTTCCAGGTAATAAACGAGCAGCTGCGGAATGTGCTGGCGGGGGTTATCGAGGCCGACATTTCCATAAGACCGGGCCGCGCAGAGAATCTTAATATTATCAGCGAAACAACAACAAATATTCTTGAAAACATGCAATTTAGTGTTTCAAGAGTGGTCGCAGAGAATTTAAAAATTAAAGGCACTTTATACAGGGATTATAGTTTAAGTGCGGCGAATTCCGGTCCGGTCTATCAGCCGGAATTTTCTTTGGAACTCGGCGCCGGGGATAAAAAATACAATTTTTCGTTGAATCCTAACGAATACAAATTTGGTTTATCTACGGTAATAACCTTTGATAATGACCCGTATATAGAGCAGAACAGGAAAAAGAGGAAGGAAAAATGAAGAAAATAGCAATTGTGTTGCTTATTGTTCTTATTACCGGCACCCTTGTTTTTGGAGAAAGCCCGGTGGTTAATAATATTATCAGCAAAGTAACCATTAACGGTGCAAAAAATATTAAAACGGAACTTATAACCGGGGCGATGTCTTTGAAACCCAAAATGGAGTATTCTGAAACAAAAGCTCTGCAGGATTTTAAAAAAATATTTAATCTGGGGTTTTTCTCGGACGTAGGCATAGCCAAAGACAGCGGCCCGGATGGAGTGGAAATTATTATTACCGTGAAAGAAAAACCGGTGCTGGAAGAGATAAATTTCAACGGTATAAAAGAAGTAGGCAAAGGTGAGCTGGAGACAGAAGCGGGACTTGTCAAGGGAGAACCCTATGAACTTTCCCAGGTTAAAAAAGCTGCGGAAAACATTTTGGCAAAATACCGGGAGAAAGGTTATCATCTCGCAGCGGTAACTTATGAAACAAAAGAAGATGAAAAAAACAACAAAGTAAAAGTCGCCTTCAACATTAAAGAAGGCCGGCATATGTATATTTCGAAGATAAAATTTTTTGGTATAAAGAATTTTTCTGAAAGTAATTTAAAAGGCAAAATGGAAACCGCAGAAGCCGCCTTTCTTGTTTCCGGCACCTTGAATGAGGACACGCTGGCCCGGGACCTGCAAAAGATAACCGCTTATTATAAAAGCGAAGGTTTTTATCTTGCTTCTATTGTTTCGCATAAGATTACCTTTGATGAGGCAAAAGAGAAGATCTTTATTGAAATAACCGTGGAAGAGGGTGACCAGTATAAGTTTTCCGAGGTCCAGTTTAGCGTAACAAATAAGGAGATTTATAGTCCGGAGGATCTGCTGGCAGTTTTTACCCTGAAAAAAGATGATATTTTTAATTCCGAAGTCTACGCCCGCGATCTGGACAAAATGCGGTTTATGTACTCAGAAAAAGGTTATATCGAAACGGAAGTTTCCGGGGAGATCTTTCCCGATAAAAGCAAGAAGACCGTTTCCGTCATGATAAAAATAAAAGAAAGCGGGGTCTTTTTTATAGATAAAATAAGATTAGAAAATAATTACAAGACAAAGGATGTGGTCATTCTCCGCGAATTGATGCTAAAGGAAGGCGAGGCTTTTGACAGCGTAAAGATCAGGCGCAGTCTGGAAAAAATATATAATCTCGGGTTTTTTGAAGAAGTGATTCCCAATCTGCTTCCGGTTGCGGGTAAGCCCGACCGCCGGGAGCTGGTGCTTTCGATTAAAGAAAGACAGACCGGACAGTTGCAGCTGGGCGCTAATTTTTCGTCCCTCGACGGTCTTACCGGCATGCTCTCGGTTTCCGAAAATAACTTTTTGGGGAACGGACAGAGGGTGGCGGTCAGCTGGGAATTCGGCGCCAGCCGTCAGTCTTATGATCTTTCCTTCTTTGAACCCTGGCTTATGGGCAAGCCGGTCTCAGCGGGCGCTTCTCTTTACAATGTCTTAAAGGCCTATTACGCCGACTACAAGGACCAGAGAATAGGCGGAAATATTAAACTGGGACTGCCTTTGAGTGACGATACCCGGGTCTGGCTTACCTATAAATATGAACAGGTAAATATTTATGATGTTGCCCCTTCGGCTTCGAGTTTGATCAAAGGTGTAGCCGGTATAAACGATATCAGTTCCCTTACGGCGCAATTTGTGCAGGATACCCGGGATAGTATTTTCTTTAACACGAAAAAAGGCTATAAGCTCAGCGCCTCAATAGAATATGCCGGCGGCTTGCTTCTGGGTACAACCAATTTTACAAAATATATCCTGGATGCTTCAACTTTTTACAGCATCTCAGGCGATCTGGTTCTTGCACTCCGGGCTTCTGCCGGGTATACCACGGGTTTTGGAACGACAACGGATGTTCCATTCTATGAAAAATTCTTCGTAGGCGGCACGGATACCGTCCGGGGTTATGCGGAAAGAGCCCTGTCTCCGGAAAATGCAGGGACTATTGTAGGCGGTAATTTTATGACGCTGGGCAATGCAGAGCTCCGCTTTCCGATTTATGGACCGGTCTTTGGTACCGCTTTTTTTGACGCAGGTAAAGCCTGGGAATATGTATCAGACTTTAAAGCTGACAAAATTCCGACCAGTGTCGGACTCGGGCTCAGAATCATGATTGGCGGCGCTCTTATGATTCGCATTGATTATGGCTATGGTTTTGATGCCAAGGCCACGCAAGGCGGGCAGATACATTTTAATATGGGTAACATTTTCTAAAAATAGTGCTGATTATTTAAAAGATTTATGAGAAAATAAAACATGCGCCCTGGGCGCGAGAGGGGGTTCTATGAAAAAGGCAGTTATTTTAGCAGGGGTAATGGCTTTTGTTTTTTGCGGCTTTGCGGGGGCGGAAGACAAGCTAAAAATAGCGGTGTTCGACATGGCAAAAGTTTTTAACGCTTATGAGAAAACCGGCGCTTTTACGAAAGAGCTTGAGGCCTGGGGTAATAAGAAAAAAGGAGAGGTAGAAGCGAAAAAAGCGGAGATAGAAGAGTTGATGAAAAAATTCTACGCGCAATCCGCCCTCCTGTCTGAGGAAGCTAAAAAAACTAAACAAAAAGAAATTGAAGAAAAATCAGCGGAGTACCAGAAAAAGTCCCAGGAAATAATAAATGATTTTTCAAAAGAAGAAAAGAACCGGACCGAAGTACTGGTTGTGGATATAACTGTAGCGTCCGAAGCAGTCGCAAAAGAACTTAAATACGACCTCTTGTTTGAAAAGAAAGCCCTGGTTTTTGGCGGGGATGATATTACCGATAAAGTAATTAAAAACATCAACACAAAGAAGTAAAACGGAGAATATGCTGACTCTCTCAGAAATTGCAGATTTAACGGCCGGCCGGCTTTCGGGTGAAGGCGCTGTAAATATTTTCTGCGTCGCGGAACTGGCTGAGGCGAAAGAAGGGGATATTTCTTTTGTTGCTGAAGAAAAATTTCTGAAAGCCGCCGAACTTTCAAAAGCCAGCGCTTTAATCCTGAAAGAAGGGCTGACGCTAACCGGCAAAAATACTATTACCGTGCTAAATCCGCATTACGCGGTGGCAAAAATAATGGAGAAGCTTTACATTAAACAGCCGCCGCAAAAAGGGATTCACGCTTCGGCAATTGTATCGGTTAACGCAAAAATAGCCGAGGGGGCGGCAATACTTCCTTACGCAGTAATAGAAGACGGCGCAGAGGTAGGAGAAAATGCCGTGGTCTATCCTTTTGTATATATAGGTAGGAACGCACGGGTCGGGGCAAACACGGTAATTTACTCAAATGTGACAATAAGGGAAGAGGTACTTGTAGGAAATAACGTAATAATTCATGCGGGGGCTGTCATAGGCAGTGATGGTTTCGGCTATACAAAAAAAGAAGACCATACTTTTTACAAAATTCCCCAGGTGGGTACCGTGGTTATCGAGGATTATGTGGAGATAGGCGCTTGCGCCTGCATTGACCGCGCAATGCTTTCTGAAACAAGGATAAAAAAAGGCACAAAAATAGATAATCTTGTGCAGGTCGGGCATAATGCTGTGATCGGGGAAAACTGTATACTTGCCGGTCAGTCGGGAGTGGGGGGCAGCGCTAAACTTGGCAACGGGGTAATTCTTGCCGGCCAGTCCGGGGTTGCCGACCATGTGGATGTGGGCGAAAATGCTTTTGTCCTGGCCCAGTCCGGAGTTTCGAAAAATCTCGAGGCCAATAAAGTTTACGTGGGTTCTCCGGCGGAGGAAGCCAGGCAATTCTGGAAAACTCTGGTTGAAACAAAAAAAATCGGAGAAATTAATTCCCGGCTTAAGGTCCTGGAGCAGAGATTTAAAGAAATTGAAGAATATCTTAAAGGGCAGATTAAGAAGTAATGTCCTTTCAAACTACTCTAAAAGCAGAATGCTGTTTTACCGGTATCGGGCTTCATAACGGCGTTAAGACCGAATTAAGGGTAACGCCCGCTGCAGCCGGAACCGGTATTTTGTTTTTAACGCCCAAAGGAAAAGTAAAGGCTTCCTATAAAAATGTCCGGGACGGAAACTTTGCGCTTACCCTGAGGTCAGGAAAGGCCTCGGTGAGCACCTGCGAGCATCTTTTGGCGGCACTGTACGGCGCGGGAGTTGATAATGCGATTTGTAAATTGACCGGTTCCGAAGAAGTTCCCATAATGGACGGCAGCGCGCGGGAATTTTCCAAAGCCCTAAAAAAATCCGGCCTAATATATTATTCAAAGAAGCAAAAAGAAATAACTCTGCGGGAAGATATACTGGAGGCCGAACCCGAAAACGGAAAGTTTTTGAAGGCGGAAAAGGCCGGACAGCTGGAGATTAGATATTATGTTGCTTATTCCCATCCTGCAATAGGGGCAAAATACCGGGAGTTTAAACTTCAAAAAGGCAGTTTTCACAAAGAGCTCTCCGGGGCGCGGACTTTCGGTTGGGCGGAACAGGCTAAAAAACAAAAAAAACAAGGGTTGATAAAAGGCGGCGGTACCCTAAGCGCTATTGTGTTTGATTATCGCGGAGTTGTTAATAAAGGCGGTCTAAGATATAAAGATGAAATAATAAGGCACAAAATAATGGATCTTCTGGGCGCGCTGGCGCTTTTGCCTTTCAAGATAAAAGGAAGATTTACCGCTTTTAAGAGCGGGCATACACTTGATATTAAAATGATTAAAAAGATAGGAGGAATTTATGACAGATAAAGTGATAGTCGATATAAAGGGGATAATGGAACTGTTGCCCCACCGGTTCCCGTTTTTGCTGGTAGACAGAGTGGAAATAATTGAAGAAGGAAAAAAAGTAAAAGGTATAAAAAATATTACTATAAATGAAGACTGCTTTAACGGGCACTTTCCCGGCAACCCGGTCTTTCCCGGGGTATTGCAGATAGAAGCTATGGCGCAGACGGGCGGGGTGATGATGCTTAGAAATCCGGCCCTGCAGGGTAAAAATGTTCTCTTCGTTTCCATTAACAATGTTAAATTTAGAAAAATAGTTCTGCCCGGCGACCAGCTGGTAATGGAAGTCGAGAGCACCCGTTTTGGCGGAAAGATAGTAGCCATGTCCGGAAAAGGTTTTGTAGACGGTCAGCTTGCCGTCCAGGCCGAGTTTGTCTGCGCCATTACGGAAAAAGAGAAAAAATAAGTACGAAGTTAGAAGTACAAAGTACGAAGTTTTACATTAGGGAGTGTTTATTATACTTATTAAATATTTATTGTAAAAACATTTCATATTTAATATAATTACCTTGTTTAACTTTGTACATCGTACTTCGTACCTTGTACTTTATATTTATGATTAAGGAGATAAAGTAGACATGAGTAACAAGCTAAGAGTAGGAATAGTTGGTGCAACCGGCAACCAAGAAGCGAACACGGGCTCGATGCCCTGCGCGTAAGCGCAAAGATGTTCGCTCTACAACACAGATAATCGGAGTCCAGGAAAAGAAAGTAAAATTAAGGAGATAAAGTAGACATGAGTAACAAGCTAAGAGTAGGAATAGTTGGTGCAACCGGCATGGTGGGGCAGAGATTCATTTCTTTGTTGGCAGATCATCCCTGGTTTGATGTGGTAACGCTTGCGGCTAGTGAGAGAAGCGCGGGGAAGGCCTATTCCGAATCAGTTGCAGGTAGATGGGCTATGAAAACGGCCATTCCGGAAAAAATCGGCAAACTTGTGGTGAAAAACGCAGCCAAAGTAAAAGAAGTTGCAGACAGTGTTGATTTTATTTTTTGTGCAGTAGATATGAAAAAAGAGGAGATTAAGGCTCTGGAATATGAGTATGCAAAAGCGGAAGTGCCTGTCGTCTCTAATAACTCGGCGCATAGATGGACGGAGGACGTGCCGATGCTCCTTCCGGAGCTGAATGACTCCCATCTGGGAATAATTGAAACGCAGAAAAAAAGACTCGGGACAAAGAAAGGGTTTATAGTGGTAAAACCCAACTGCTCGATACAAAGTTATGTTCCGGCTCTGCATCCTTTGCTTTCCTTTGGACCCAAAGAGGTCGTGGTCTGTACGTATCAGGCAATTTCCGGAGCGGGGAAGACTTTTGAAACCTGGCCCGAGATGATAGATAATGTTATTCCCTATATAGGCGGGGAAGAGGAAAAAAGCGAAAAAGAACCTCTTAAAGTTTGGGGAATAATAGAGAACGGAAAAATTGTTTCTGCCGTCAAACCCGTAATAACGGCTCAGTGCATAAGAGTTCCGGTTACGGACGGACACATGGCCGCGGCTTTTGTTAAATTTGACAGAAAACCGGCGAAAGAAGAAATATTAAAACGGTGGAAAGATTTCAAAGGCAAACCCCAACTTCTTGATTTACCAAGCGCGCCTAAACAGTTTATTAAATATTTTGAAGAGGATAACCGGCCGCAGACAAAATTGGAACGCGACATAGAAAAAGGGATGGGCGTGACGGTCGGCAGATTAAGAGAAGATCATCTTTATGATTACAAATTTGTCTCTCTTTCCCATAATACGGTCAGAGGCGCGGCAGGCGGAGCGGTTCTTATTGCTGAATTACTGCGAGCGGAAGGGCATTTGCGAAGCAAATAGAGCAATAGAAAATAGAGAATTGAGAATAGATTATGGTAGAACGGCGGGGTAAAAGCCCGCCGTTTTTATTTTTACGTGATTAAACAGGTGCTTTTTAGGGGGTTGAGAATATCTTTGATTTTTGCTTGTTTATTGGGTATTATACGATATGGCAAATATCAGATTAACACTGGAATATGACGGGTCGGAGTATAAAGGGTGGCAAAAGCAGCCGGGGAAACCTACTATACAGGGGGCTCTGGAATATGCGCTTAAGAAAGTTACAAAAGAAGCGATAATTACTTTTGGGGCCAGCCGGACGGATGCCGGGGTGCATGCTCTCAGCCAGACCGTTACTTTTGAAAGTAAAACTTTCATTCCGCCAAAAAATCTTAGAAATGCCTTGAATGGTGTTCTGCCTGCCGATATTTTTATAAGTAAGCTTAAAAAGGAAAAAGCGGATTTTCATGCGAGACATTCGGCAAAAATAAAAACCTACAGGTATACGGTTTACAATCAGAAAGAAAGGGACGTTTTTCTGAAAGATCTTGTCTGGCACTGGAAATATCCTCTGGATTTGAAAAAAATGAAAGCGGCGGCAAAGTTTTTACTGGGGAAACACGATTACCGGCCTTTCTCCTGTGATGAAGAGCGCGAAAACACAAGGAGAACGGTGAAGGCAATAAAAATATCAAGAAAAGATAAAATGGTATATATCGATGTAACCGCAAAATCATTTTTAAGAAGACAGGTTCGAATGATGGCGGGTCTTTTAGTGCAGGTCGGAGGCAGCAGGGTCAAACCCGGAGTAGTAAAAGAGATATTTAAAGGCACTACCGGTATAAAACCTCTGGTGGCTCCTGCCGGCGGCCTTTGCTTGATGAAAATAAAATATTAAGAAAAAACTTTGTTTTGGAGTCAGGAGAAAATATGAAAAACACCTTGGCTGCTTTTTATCTAATATGTTTTTTTGTACTGCCGGGAACTGTAGCCGCTAAAACCGCAGTTCTTTTCAGCGCTGATGCGGCCGGAACTTCCAATCCTTTTAATACCTCCGGCGGGGCAAAAACGGAGCTCTCTTCCGAAAACCTTTCTACGGCTCAAAAGGGCTGGTTTAAAATCTCCTTTTCGGAAAAAAAATATTCCCTGGCGTATTTCAACGTGAAAAGGTCTGATTTTGACTATTTTGATCAGGTAAATAAAAAAAGTGAGAAAGAGGTAATTAATCTTACGGCGCCGGAAAATGTCTGGACCGGTTATGAACAGCTTAAATTTGAATATTTAAATCCTTCTAATATTGAAATTACTGTCAGAGTCTGGCTGATTGATTTTCCCGCCCTGGCGGCAAAAGGCATCTCAAACGAGCTTTCTGCTTCTATCCTTCTTTCGGAGACCAAAGAACCTGAATACCTGCAAATGTGTGAAACACCTTTAAAACTAAAGCCGGGCAAGGGCACGGCTTCTATAGATCTAAGAAAGGAATTAATTACCCTGGATAAAAATAGAGCAATGGATCTGTCAGATATAAGAGCAGTCGTCTTCAAAGGTGACCAAAAAACACAGACAGTTCTTATTGAGAACCTGAGATTGGAGAGTTCTTCGGAAGAAGCCGGAAAATTTCCGGCCGCGAAATTTACTGTTATCTGCAAGGCGTGCAAAAAAGAAAGCCATGATGCCGCGGCACCTATCTGCGCTTTTTGCGGAGCGGACAAAAAAATAATAGCCGTAGAACCGGAAAAAAATAAAGGCAGTGCTTCCGTGTTCCCGGATATAAACGCCACTATAGGTCCCAGGAACGGCGGGGGCGGGATTAAAGTAGCGGCTGCGGAAAAAGGTCTCAACCTTTCCCATTATGATTTTGGCTTCTGGGAAAACAGAGCACTTTTAGATTTTAAATTATCAGGTAAACTTCTGGACGAATTTTCGAAGATAAAAAAAGCCGAATTGCGGTTGTATGCGAAAAACCCCGGCAAACCTTTTTTTCCGGTCTTTAAAGTGTATGCTATTTCCGAAAAGAACAATGTTCAAGAAAGCACTTTGACCTGGCTGACCCAACCCCCGGTGGAAGAACTTGTTTTTGTTTCGGGTGTTTACCCGGGTACCGAACGCTGGCTTAACTTTGATATTACGGATTATATTGCCAAAAAAATAAAAGCAAAAAAAAGCCGGGTAATATTTGAAATTAGGGGAGGCAACAACTTTTCCACCTATTTAGAACCGCATCCTTTGGGTCATTACGCCGTCTTTATCTCCAAATATGACGCTCAAAAAGAAAAACAGCCGTACCTGTATATCGAAAAATAGAAGCATTTTAACTTAAGGAGGATTGATGCTTTATAAAGAAGACTGGGAACTGACTAAAAAAAGGTATGAGTTGTTTTGGAATCGTGAGGTCCTAGACCGGACAGTTATTCAGGTAACCGCCCCGCGTAAAAACCCCATACCTTATAAAAAAGAAATGCCGGAGCCGGCGGATGCCGAAAAGATCTGGACCGACCCGGAATATTTTATACATAAATATGAAAAAGAATTTGCAAAAACGTTTTTTGGCGGGGATAGTTTCCCTAATCTTTGGATTAATCTTGGTCCCGGAAATATGGCCACCTTTATCGGTTCCGAACCCGGCTATTCAACTGAAACAGTCTGGTTTAATCAGGTGTATAAAGATTGGAAGGATTTTAAAGGCCTTAAATATGATCCTGAAAATAAATGGTGGAAAATAACTCAAGAACTTACAAAACTGGCCTTAAAGGAAATGGATGGCAAATATCAGGTGGGTCTTACGGATCTCGGCGGTGTTTCGGATATTGCGGCCTCTTTAAGGGACAGCCAAAACCTGCTGATGGATCTTTATGATTATCCGGAGAAGGTTAAGGAAATGCAGGATCAGATACACGGGCTCTGGAATATTTATTTCTTTGAACTGGAAAAAATCCTGGCAACAAAAATGAAAGGTATGACCGCCTGGCTCGGAATCTGGTCTCCGGAAAGCTGGTCTCCTCTTCAATCAGATTTCTCCGCCATGCTTTCGCCGGATATGTTTGAGAAGTTCATTCTGCCGTATCTGGAGGATGAGTGTAACAAATTGCCCCGGAGCATCTATCACTGGGATGGCCCGGGTGAAATTCCTCACCTGGATATGCTGCTCGGTATTAAAAATTTAGACGGGATACAATGGGTTCCGGGAGCGGGCAAACCCCATGCAGGGCACTCCGTCTGGTATCCTTATCTTAAAAAAATACAGGCTGCAGGGAAATTGCTTATTATTCAGGAAAATATTCCGCCTGAAGCGGTCGAGGAAATAATTAATAATCTTGATCCCCGGGGTCTGGTCATTAGAACTCAGACCACAACAGAAGAGAAAGCAAAAGAGCTATTGCGCTCCGCGGAGATTTGGACGAAAAGAAGATTAAAAGAGCTTTAGAAAATACAGAAGGGAAAACTTCTATGCCGGACATTATTCTATATGACCCTAGTCATACGGACCTTGCTTTTTTGACTTTAAAATATTAAGAGAGAGTATGTTTATTGGGGGTGTTTATGAAAATACTTATTGTCGGGGGTGTTGCCGGCGGAGCTTCAACGGCGGCCCGTTTAAGACGGCTGGACGAAAAAAATGAGATAATAATGTTCGAGCGCGGGGAAGAAATCTCTTATGCTAACTGCGGTATCCCGTATTATCTCGGAGACGTTATTACGGATCGGACCCAGCTTACTATAGTTTCCAAGGAAGGTTTCAACAAACAATTTAACGTGGATGTCAGAATAAAGTCTGAAGTTATCTCCATAGACAGAAAAAATAAAAAAGTTAAAATTAAAGATACCTCCAATAATAATACCTACGAAGAAAGTTATGACAAGCTGGTGCTTTCTCCCGGCGGAACCCCCATCAGACCTCAGCTTCAGGGTATTAATGATTCCAGAATATTTACCATCAGGACGCTTTCCGATATGGACCTGGTGAAAAAATTCATTAAAGAAAAAAATCCTAAAAAAGTCGCCATAATCGGTGCCGGCTTTATCGGTCTGGAGATGGCCGAAAATATGCACCGCCTGGGTCTGATGGTTTCCATTGTTGAACTGGCGGACCAGGTTTTAAATGTTCTTGATGCGGAAATGGCGGCTTTGATTCATGATCACCTGAAAGTTAAAAATATTGAACTGGTTTTAAATAATGCGGTTACTGAATTCAAACCGGCGGCCGGCGGCGGTCTTAAACTTCTGCTTAAAGACGGTTATGAGATAGACGCTGATTTTGTTATCCTTTCGATAGGTGTTCGACCGGAGACAGCTCTGGCAAAAGAAGCGGGTCTGGAAATCGGCAGTCTGGGTGGCATAAAAGTTACTCCGGAACTCAAAACTTCAGACCCCGACATTTTTGCGCTCGGGGATGTAATTGAAACCAGAGACAGTGTCTGCGATTGCGCCTCTTTGGTCCCTCTTGCCAATGCGGCTAATAAACAGGGACGTATTGTTGCGGATAATATCTGCGGTGGAAAAGCCACCTATGACGGCACTCCGGGAACCGCAATTGCCAAAGTATTTGACATGGCGGCGGCTATAACCGGGAGCAGTGAAAAACTTTTAAAGAAAAGGAAACTTCCGTATAGCAAATGCTATTTAACGCCTTCTTCCCATGCAGGGTATTACCCCGACGCCTTTCCTATATATATGAAGTTCCTTTATAATCCGGCTGACGGCAGGGTTTTAGGAGCCCAGATTGTAGGTCCTGAGGGTGTGGATAAAAGAATAGATGTGCTCTCAACTATGGTCCAACTGCATAGAACAGTCTATGAGCTGGCAAAACTCGAACTTGCCTATGCCCCGCCTTTTTCTTCGGCGAAGGATCCGGTAAATCTTGCAGCGATGATAGCGATAAATCAGATCCAGGGAAGAAATCCTTCTGTTTCTTTCGAAGATGTAGAAGCACTAAAAAAAGAAAATGCTTTATTCATTGATGTCCGGAGCGGTCTGGAATTCGAACTCGGCCATATCGCGGGTTCCGTTAATATTCCTTTGCCGGAGATAAGAAAAAGATTGAGCGAAATCCCGAAGGACCGCAAACTTGTTCTCGTCTGCAATCAGGGGAAGACGGCGTACTTCGCGCAGTCCATACTTAAAAACAGCGGCTATGATAAAGTTTTCGATCTGAGCGGCGGCTTTAAACTTTACAAGGTGGCCACTGCCCCGCAGCAAAACGTGGGCATTTTTCAGAGTCACTACATTGATAAGCGAGACGATATTCAGACTGTAATCCCGGGTCGGGGAAAGATCTATCAACTGGATGCCGGCGGACTGCAGTGTCCCGGACCCATCATGGCTCTGGCTAAAAAGATAAACGAAATAAGTGACGGGGATGTGGTAGAAGTGATTGCGACGGATCCCGGGTTTAGAAATGATATTCCCTCCTGGTGCGCGACCACGGGGAACAAACTTCTTCAGGTCGAAGAAAGAGACAAAAAAATTGTCGCGAAAGTGCAGAAAGGTAAAAGAGAAGAGAAGTCCTTTAATGGAGAAATTCCTCACGATAAAACACTCGTGGTATTTTCCGGCGAGTTGGATAAAGTGCTGGCCTCGTTTGTAATAGCGAACGGCGCAGCCTCCATGGGCAGGAAGGTAACGATGTTTTTTACCTTCTGGGGCTTGAATGCCTTGAAGAAAAAAACCTCGCCGAAAGTAAAGAAAGGCTTTTTTGATTTTATGTTCGGCATAATGCTGCCCCGGGGCAGCTGGCGTTTAAAATTATCCCAGATGCAGATGTTCGGCATCGGACCCAAGCTTATCAGGTTTATCATGAAGAGAAAAAACATAGATTCTCTAGAAGCAATGATCTTTGCCGCCAAAGCCGCCGGGGTCAGAATAATCGCCTGTCAGATGTCCATGGATATGATGGGAATCAAAAAAGAGGAATTAATGGAGGGCATAGAAATAGGCGGGGTCGCAGTTTATCTTAATTCCGCAGAGTCCTCCGACACAAACCTCTTTATTTCTTAATCAATTGTCCCGAAAACAGTATAAACGCTTTAAAAATAAAGCAAACCCCTTTGTTCTTTTTAGCTTTTAATCTCTTATTTAAGCCTTATTTGTTAGCCCTTATCTGTGACATCTCTTTATCCATCTGTGCAATCAGCCAAAATGGTATTTTGGCCAAAATTACCTTTGACATATCCCATAGTTTTTGGTATTATTAGACCTACGTTTTTAGTCAGGAGGAGATTTATCATGAAGTATGTAATAATTGAGTCAGGAGCCAGGCAGTATAAAGTAAAAGAAGGCGATATTTTTAATGTTGAAAAAGTCGAAACTAAGGGCAAAGAACGCACTATGGATAAAGTTCTTATGGCCGTGGACGGGGACAAGGTAAAAGTAGGAAAACCGGTCCTGAATGACGTTAAAGTAATTGCCGAAGTTATCGGAGAAGTAAAAGGCGAGAAGATTAGAGTTTTCAGATACAGAAAAACAGAACAGTATAGAAAGACTATCGGCCACAGACAGCAATATACCAGGCTAAAAATTACAAAGATAGAGGTCTAATTTAAGGAGATTTTCGTATGGCAAGTAAAAAATCAGGTGGAACATCAAGAAATGGCAGGGACAGTCAGGGACAGCGCATGGGCGTTAAGGCGTTTGGCGGGGAAGTAGTGACCGGCGGAAGCGTTATCGTAAGACAGCGCGGTTCGAAATTTGTTGCAGGGATCAATGCCGGCGAAGGTACGGATCACACTATTTTCGCAAAGATCTCCGGGATTGTAAAATTTACCAAGAACAGGGTCAATATTATAGCCGCAGAAGCTCAGAAATAAACTTAAGCTTATTAAGCCCTGTCCGTGAAAACGGGCGGGGCTTTTTTTGTTCTTGATAATCCTGCCTTCCGGAGTATAATATTCCTATGAAAAAAATCACGGCTTTTTTATTGCTGCTGCTCGCATTTTCCTTTGCCGCAGAGTTTCCGTTGACGATTACGGATGACGTCGGTCTTTCTGCTATTATAACAAAAGAACCCGTAAGGATAATCTCTTTAGCCCCTTCCAATACCGAAATACTTTTTATGCTTGGGCTGGGGGACAAGGTAACCGGGGTTTCCGGCAACTGTGATTATCCCGAGGCGGCAAAAAAAAAGGAAAAGATCGGAGAATTCTTTTCGCCCAATCTTGAAAAAATTATTTCCTTAAAGCCGGATCTGGTCCTGGCCGGCGGGGGCGTGCAGAAGGAACTTGCGCTGAAACTTTCGGCATTTGGAATCCCGACTTTGACCCTATATCCCGTGAACCTCACTAATATGCTTGCAGATGTTTCGCTTGTAGGTAAAGCCACCGGCAAAGAAAAAGAAGCCCGGGCGCTGGCGAATTCTTTAAAGGCAAGAATTGAAGCTGTCAAAGAAATCTCAAAAAATAAAAAAAAGCCGCGGATATATTTTGAGATTTGGAACCAGCCTGTTACGTCAGCGGGCAAAGGGTCTTTCCTTAACGAGCTTATTGAGCTGGCGGGCGGAGAAAATATTTTTGCCGATATAAATAAGACGTTCCCGGAAGTGAGCACGGAGGAAATAATAAAAAGAAATCCCGAGATAATTATTACGGCCTATATGAGCAAGACCGGTAAGCTTAAAAAGGAAATAAAAGAAAGAGCCGGCTGGGGAAGCATAAAAGCCGTTAAAGAAGAAAGGATATACGATGATATTGATTCTGACCTGCTCCTCCGTTCCGGACCCCGGCTTGTCTACGGTCTGGAAGAACTTTCGAAGAGGATTTTTCCTGCCATAAAGAAACCGTAAAATGTCTTTTTTCTCTGCCGGATAATTATCTGTCCAAAAAACCGCAAATCGAAAGGCAATAATTTATAAATTGACAAAGCATTTTTGGAATACTATAATTAAGGATGTATTTTATTTGAAATAAGATTTTAGCAAACCTTTGAAGGAGGTTATTATGGCGGACGAGAAACTGGCAAAGCAAAAAGCAGCGCCTGTGGTTGAAGCAGAACCTGCAGTGGATGATACAAAAGCTGTAAAGATGTTAAAAGAGGCAAGAGAAACCATTCTTGCCGAGCTCCGGAAAGTTATCGTAGGGCAGGAAGAAGTTGTAGACCTGATGCTCATCGCGATCTTCTCCAGAGGCCACTCCCTCTTACTGGGTGTTCCCGGTCTTGCAAAAACCCTGATGGTTGTAAGTCTCTCAAAAGTTCTTAACCTTTCCTTTAAGCGTATTCAGTTTACTCCCGACTTGATGCCTGCGGATATTACCGGTACGGATATTATAGAAGAAGACAGGGCTACCGGCCGCAGAATATTTTCCTTTATCAAGGGCCCGTTATTTGCCAACATAGTATTAGCGGATGAAATCAACCGTACTCCTCCGAAAACCCAGGCGGCTTTGCTTGAGGCCATGCAGGAACATTCGGTAACGGCCGGCGGAAACACCTACCGACTTGAAGAACCGTTCTTCGTGCTTGCTACTCAGAATCCGGTGGAACAGGAAGGTACTTATAATCTTCCTGAAGCGCAGTTAGACCGTTTTATGTTCCTCATCGTTTTGGACTATCCGAAAGTAGAGGAAGAAGTTGAAATTGCTTCCCGTACGACCTCTTCCTATGTACCCGAGCTCCAGCAGGTTCTTACCGGGGAACAAATAATTGCCCTGCAGGACCTGGTCAGAAGAGTTCCAATCTCTAGAAATGTCGTAAGGTATGCGGTACGTTTAGTAACGGCCACCAGACCTACGGTCGCTTCCAATCCTGACTTTATAAAAAAATGGGTTTCCTGGGGCGCCGGTCCGCGTGCTTCTCAAAACCTGCTTTTGGCCGGCAAGGCAAGGGCTATCCTGCACGGGCGCTACAATGTGTCCTGCGAGGATATAGCGGCAATTGCGCCGCACGTTTTGCGTCACAGAATACTTACAAACTTCCAGGCGCAGGCAGAAAACATTAATTCGATAAAGATCGTAGAGATGCTGCTTAAACAGATACCGACCGAGTAGTTAAAAAACTTAAAAAAAGGAAAACCTGATTAAATGGCAACCGACGGTTTAAGGTTTTTAGATCCGAAAATACTCGGCAAGATCAAGACGCTTGAGCTTAAAGCCAAGTACGTTGTAGAAGGCTTTATGACCGGTCTTCATAAATCGCCGTATAAAGGCTTTTCCTGCGAGTTTTCGGAATACCGCCAGTACATGCCCGGGGATGATCTCCGTTATATTGACTGGAAGGTCTACGGCCGCACCGACAAATTTTATATTAAAGAGTTTGAGGAAGAAACCAATCTCCGCTGCTACATCACTCTGGATATCAGCGAGTCCATGGGCTACAAGGGAAAAAGATCCGGTATCTCAAAAATGGAATATGCCAATTACCTGGCGGCGTCGCTTTCTTATTTTATGACCCAGCAGCGGGACGGTCCCGGACTGGTGACGGTGGATAATAAAATTGTTAATTTCATTCCTGCTTCCATGAAGGCCGGTAATCTCCAAACCATCCTGATGACCATGGAAAAAGGCACGCTCGGCACGGAGTCCAATCTTGCGACGCCCCTGCACCACCTGGCCGAAATCTATACCAAAAAAGGTATTGTCATTTTGATCACGGATCTTATGGATGATGAAGAAGGTATTCGCTCGGCTCTTAAACATATGCGCTTTAAAGGACATGAAGTCATAATATTTCATATAATGGATTACGATGAAATTGAATTCCCTTTTT
>Ga0265593_1000520_pt1 | contig 20726 bp, 10 predicted proteins | sample saktaG_8_FD_190136 | JGI IMG/M metagenome (GOLD analysis project Ga0265593, IMG submission 190136) | Saline water microbial communities from Sakinaw Lake, British Columbia, Canada - sak_2011_5_24_36m | ecosystem: Environmental > Aquatic > Non-marine Saline and Alkaline > Saline ...
AAGTTAAAGCCGGAATGGCATTCGGATGACTTGAGCAAGGGTGTCATAAAAGTAGTGATGACGGCTTCATCGTCGGATGGCCACAAACTCGCAAAACACCACACCACCAAGAAGCAACGCAAAGCCTTGGCGGAGCGTATGAAAGACAATGATGACGAACTCAAACTGGTGATCGTTCGTGATATGTGGCTGACCGGCTTTGATGCACCCAGTATGCACACGCTGTATATCGACAAACCCATGAAAGGCCACAACCTCATGCAAGCGATTGCACGGGTAAATCGTGTTTATTTAGATAAGCCTGGTGGTTTAGTGGTGGATTATCTGGGTATTGCCTCTGATCTTAAAGAAGCCTTATCGTTTTATTCTGATGCAGGCGGGAGAGGCGACCCAACTTTGTTGCAGGAACAAGCGGTGCATCTGATGCTTGAAAAAATCGAAGTGGTGTCTGCTATGTACCACGGATTTCCTTACGAGGATTATTTTGCCGCCGAGACTTCGCAAAAATTATCACTAATATTGGCCGCAGAAGAACATATTTTAGGTTTGGATGATGGTAAAAAACGCTATATCAATGAAGTTACTGCCCTTTCTCTAGCCTTTGCGATAGCCATTCCGCATGAACAAGCCATGGATGCCAAAGACGAAGTGGCATTTTTTCAAGCGGTCAAAGCGCGGTTGGCAAAGTTTGACGGCACCGGTTCCGGCAAAACCAATGAAGAAATAGAAACGACCATTCGACAGGTGATTGATAAAGCACTGGTATCCGAACAAGTGATTGACGTTTTCGATGCAGCGGGCATTAAAAAGCCGGATATTTCCATCCTTTCAGAAGAATTTTTGCTCGAATTGAAAGGGATGGAGCATAAGAACATCGCACTGGAAGTGCTTAAAAAATTGCTTAATGACGAATTGAAAGTTCGGGCTAAAAAGAACTTGGTACAAAGCAAATCCTTGATGGAAATGTTGGAAAAAGCCATTAAGAAATACCAGAACAAAATCCTGACTGCCGCCGAAGTGATGGATGAGCTGATTAAAATCAGCAAGGAAATCGTCGCCTCAGATGATGAAGCAAAAAAACTTGGCCTGACTGATTTCGAATATGCATTTTATACAGTGGTCGCCAACAATGACAGTGCTAAAGAAATGATGCAACACGATCAATTACGGGAATTGGCAGTCGTCTTGACTCAGAAAGTACGCGAAAATGCGTCGATTGACTGGACGATCAAGGAAAATGTGCGGGCTAAATTAAAGGTTATTGTGAAGCGGCTATTGCGGCAATATGGCTATCCGCCGGATATGCAATTACTCGCCACAGAAACCGTTTTGAAGCAGGCTGAAATGATTGCCAATGAGTTGGTTAAGTAATGGATTTTGTCATTTTGCACTGTCATTGCTAGAAGTAATGTAAGCGACTAGCGCTACCGCCTATCCTTAATTTCCATCCTGTGATTTAGCCTCTACCGACGCAACAGCAAACGGCAGCAGGTAGCACGTAGACCGGATAAGCGCTAGCGTCATCCGGCAAACCAAAAGGTGCTACGTTTCATTTTTTATGCGGTGCACAAGGTGCAACAGCCTATTTGTGCAGCAAAAACAGTAACGCACAAGACGACTCTGCCGATTCCTTTGCAAGGGCTTATAACAATTGGGTAGCTAATGCCGGCGGCGCCTCAGTCGTCCTGAGTCTCTCATTCGCCCCCCAACAAGGGGTGGCTCACATCATCCCAATGACTCGACGCGATTTCGGGATGCTTTGCATTTTAACTTCGCAAAAAGCGCTTCATGAAAACGTCCAGCCCTATCGCTTCAGGGGACTACTCGACTTCCTGTCTCGCAGTGACGGCTGAACTTATCACCACCCCACTTTAAAAGTGCTGCAAAACAGCAAGCAAAGCGGCGGCTTTATCAAAACATTCTTGGTACTCTTCCGTCACCACAGAATCATTGACTATACCGCCGCCTACCCAAAAACGAATGCTACCGTGACTATGTACTAAGGTTCGAATAGCAATATTGGTATCCATATTGCCATCAAAGCTAATGTAACCTATCGCTCCGCAATAAACACCACGACGATACGGTTCTAATTCTTCAATTATTTGCATTGCTCTAATTTTGGGCGCACCCGTTATAGAACCGCCAGGAAAACAGCTGGTTAATAATTCTACTGCATGATAATTTTCAGCTAACTGCCCCGTTACCGTACTGACTAAATGATGAACGGTGGCATAGGTTTCTATGGCAAATAATTCAGGCACTTTAACTGAGCCTGCCCGACAGGTTTTACTCAGGTCATTGCGTAATAAATCCACAATCATTAAATTTTCAGCGCAATCTTTGTTACTGTTTTTTAATAATGCTATTTGGTGTTGATCTTCTTCAGGTGAGTCTTTGCGTGGCCTAGTTCCTTTAATAGGTTTAGTTTGGACTTGACCATTCTGCAGTTGTAAAAATCGTTCTGGTGATGAACTTAAAATCTGCGCCGTAGGTAAATTAAAATAACAACTGAACGGTGCGGCATTAACTTGCCGTAGGCGTTGATATACTTCCCACGCATCACCATTACACTCAGCACTAAAGCGTTGTGTTAAATTTACTTGATAACAATCACCCTCCTGCAAATACCGTTTGATTTTGTCGAAAGCCTGCGCATACTCTTGATAACTTATATTGGCATTTACTGAAGAAATTAAACGAAATGAGCATGCTTTTTTTAACTCTGGCAAAATACTAAATTGTGCAATTAACACATCTTGTTGCGCGGTGCTTAAATGAGTGCCAACTAAAAAGGTTTCTTTACGTTGATGATCGACAACCACCGCCCACGTATAAATGCCTATAGCCATTTCTGGAATATGCTCTGCATCCAAAGCGTGGTGTGGTAAGGATTCTAAACAGCGCACTAAATCATAACCAAAATACCCCATTGCACCTCCACAAAAAGGTAAATGCTGATACTTTTCGGGTAACTTAGTGTCAGCAAATAAACGTAATTGCTTTTTGACCAAGGTAAAAGGATTTTCCGAAGAAGTGATACATACGCGCTGGCAGGTCAGCGTGGTTTGTGCTGCTTGCGTCTCTAAGGTACACCAAGGATTTGCTGAAAAAATATCAAATCGACCTTGCGAACACTTAGGATGCCCACTATCTAAAAAGATTGCCCAAGGTTGATCGGCAAGTGTTGAGAACAGTGCCGCACTGTCCTCAAAATAGGGCAAATGGTGAATAAACTGATTAAATTCAGACATGTAAGGATTAAACAGTGAAGTAAATAAATTGTATAGTAAACCTATACGGACAAATAATTGCTCTGAATTTCATACAGAAAAATGCTTTTTCAACATTACAAACAGGCATAAATACTACTAAAACTGCAAGTCACCACTATAATAAACTAGTGTCTGACTATTAATACAATGACAGTAAAATTTGATTATTATGTTAACTAGCAAAAGAGATCACCATAAAATGTAAAATTTAATTTAAAAGTAACTTTTAAATTAATTGACATTTCCTAGAAACAACCTATATTAAGGTTACTTTTTAATAAATAAAGTATGAGTCATAAAAAAGAAAAGCGGGGCAGAAAAGCAATTCCTGAGGATCAAAAAAAACCACCTCAGCCGACTATCAAAATTAATGATGCTTTATTTCCTTTCGTTAAATTATTAAAGGTTGAGTATAAAGCTAAACGCGTCAGCAATGAAAAATTGCACGCACTCACGCAACTTTTACTTAATAACACTGACGAGACTATTGAAAAGCAGGTTACGCAGGCACAAGAGGATGCAGCACTATAAATTCAGCAAAAATAAAAACGCCCATCCTGACAAGATTTATTTCTTAAGTTCACACTTGAATTGCCTGCGTAAAGTGATAACACATAAATTAACCAGCAAGCTTCAAGTTTAACGCAGCAGTGTTCGCTAACGTAAATTTTTCTTATTTACAGCTGACTCGGTCTGTTACAACGCTCAAGCACGATGTTAATTTATTCTTTTTATGAAGGTTAGAATAATGAAACAGTTACACAAAACTTACAATGATGTGAAATTATATGGTTATTTCAGCATTATTGTTTTTATGACAGTCGTGTTTACTTTGTTTTGGGGCAATATGTAAATCATCCATTTAATAGGGCTAGTAATAAAACCACGTTAACACCAGCTTATACATTGATGTAAAACGACTATTCATTCACAACGCTACTGAGATAACCATGTAGGCATGGTTATCTCAACAAAGGCTAGCAACTTAAGATGTGTTTATATTTACTGTGATTGCCATAATGAGGATTGCTGAGCTTACTAGGTTTTTTTAAATCCCACAGATGTATGTTACTCAGCTGAAATAGCATTAACTCCATGATGTGCGTGTAATTTTGTACCTATTTTAAAATGCGCCATCTCAAGAGCTAAATTGTGTGCTTGATCACTTAACGACTCCGCAGCCGCCGCAGCTTGTTCAACGAGTGCAGCATTTTGTTGGGTAACATTATCCATTGACGTAATCGCTTCATGGACTTGAGTAATACCCCCATTTTGTTCAATTGAAGCCGCCGCAATATCCGCCATAATCACAGTGACATGTTGAATCGCATTGACAATATCAGTCATTGTTTTACCTGCGAGTTCAACTTGCTCACTACCCTCTGAGATACTATCAACCGAATCGCCAATTAAACGTTTAATTTCACCTGCGGCACTTGCGGCACGTTGAGCTAAATTTCTTACCTCAACGGCAACCACAGCAAACCCTTTACCTTGCTCGCCTGCTCGTGCCGCTTCAACTGCTGCGTTTAAAGCTAAGATATTAGTTTGGAAAGCTATGTCATCAATTACACTAATAATAGCGACAATTTTATGTGAAGAATCATTGATCAGTGTCATAGTTTTAACCACACCTTGCACGACTTCAGCACCTTTTTTTGCCGTTACTACGGCACCTACAGCTAACTCATTAGCGCGTTGTGCATTCTCAGTATTTTGTTTAACCGTGGCTGACAACTCTTCCATGCTAGCCGCAGTTTGCTCTAAACTTGCTGCCTGTTCTTCAGTGCGATGTGATAAATCATTATTGCCTGCTGCAATTTCATTAGATGCTGACACAATCACTTCACTGGTAAGTTTAACTTGTCCAAGCAAAGACTTTAGATTTTCAACAGTCATATTTATGCCGCCCTTTGTCGCGGCAAAAGCACCAACGTAATCATTAGTGATGAGTTGCGTTAAATCACCCTTTGCCAAGGCTTCCGTTATACGCAGTACATCAGACAAGCTACATTCTGTGGTCGAAAATAATTGATTAATTAATTCTGCTAAGCGTTTGCCATAACCCGCTTTGTCTTGCAGTGACATTTTGACACTAAAATCACCACAATCTGCCCCTGAATAAACAATGCTTTCAATTTCATCCACCAAGGTGTTTAACATCGCAACCGTGTGATTAACGCTATCTTTAGTATTGCCAAAAACCCCTGCATAATCTGCGCTGATGGTTTGGCTTAAATCACCGTTTGCAATTGCAGTGGTAACACGCATTACATCACTCATACCTGCATCAACGACATAACTCAGATTATTTAATGCTGTGCTAATGTCAGCACCAAAGCCTTTTTTATCATCTAATCTTATTTTCTTACTAAAATCACCAAGCAAAGCATTATTAACTGTCAATTGAATCTCATCGACTAATTTTTGGAGACTGTCTTGCATCTCCTGCATGGAGCACAACATAACACCAAATTCATCGTGCGAACTGCTATCAATCTCCGAGGTTAAATCTCCCCGTGCAATCGCTTTACTGACTTTTTGAACATTCATAATTGATGCCATTAAATGGCCGATAATATTAAACGCTATCCACGCTATTAGTAAAATAACTAGCCCCGTTATTACCACAATAATACTTAAACTGAATAGCATTTCACTTTTTAAGGTTTGCGCATATTCTTTTAAATTAGCAGCTAACTTATCTTCAACCACTTTCATTAAGTCAATGCGAGCAGTCATAACGTCAAACCAATAAGACACCTCAATGCCCAATTCAACATCTAATGGCGATGTTAAAATCAGCATTTTAATACGTTCCACTTCTTCAACTGTTTTACCAACAACTATTTTTTCATGATAAGCACGTATATCTGGCAAAGATTGATGCTTAAATTGTGCTAAAGCCACCTCGTAAGCACTGATATTTGCAGAGACTTGCCCAAAACTTGCTAAATCTAATTTCCCATTTGATAAAATAGCACTTATTTGAGCACGGGTTTGTCCAGTGCTTTCTTTCATGGTTAAGTAAGATAAATACGAATTTGCCAGCCGTGCCATTTTATTATCGGTAATTGTCTGAGTGCTAAGAGTAATGACATCTAAAAGTTGGCTAATAATTTGTGTGTATACTTTGGCAAAATCATCTTTATTTCCTTGAAAATGATTAGCTTTTTTACGAACCTCTTCGAGAATGTTTTTTACTGTGCTGAATGTCTTCAAATTAGCACCAGAATTGGCTAATAAAATAGTGAATGTTTGATCACTATTTATACGCGCTAGAGGTAATTTATCAGCCATTTTTTCACCATGACTGCTAATAAACGCGAGCGTTATCCCACGCTCTTTCTGAATGGTGTGAACGACTGCTCCAATATCGACAAACAACTCGACATCATCAAGGATTTGCCTAGAACTTGATAACAAGCTCATTCTTTCAACAGCTACGATGCCACTAAAACTAAGCAAACCTAACACGGGTAATAGCACTATTAAAATTAAGCGCACTTTGGTAGTAAGATTATTTAACATTTTTCCCTTTGTTTTTATGGTTATGGCTACACACTTAAGAATGGACAGCTTCAAGCGGTTAATCCGTTCGTGGTGAGTTTATCTAACCATAAATGACTTACCCGCCATTCGACGCGCTCATGACAGCTTTCGACAAGACTCTCCTGAGCGTAGCCGAATGACTCAGGGCGAACGGTTAAGCCTAGCAATGTGTCCCGTCTTAAATTGATAGTTTTTAACAAAACTATTTTATAATTACAGGATTAATCTACCATCTATCCATAATTAATTTCACTACCCGACATTTAATTTCTTATTACTCAATAATTAGTTCGGCCAATGCGCCTTTATCAATGGCACGTGACAGACTATGATCAACAAGGAGGTATTTACCTGCTACTTCTATGGTAAATTCAATCATAACTGCAGAGCCTGGTGAAATAATGGTCGTCTGGACGTTTTTTAACGGTGGATTGGTGAGTGCCCCATCTTGATATAACTTAGAAAAAACAACACCCACAATATGAAAATTGGCGGCAATATGCGATCCAACACCAACAAACAAACGAATCTTCTCCCCTACTTTTGCCTTTAAAGCACGTTCGCCACTCAGTGAGTTGACGCGACCATTAAATAAAAAATAGTCCGCTTGTTCTGCCACTAATTTTTCTTTACTGAGTGCCTGATACCCTTTATCACCGTATTTCCCGCGAGTGTAAAAATCGCCTTGCATGACATAAAATTCGCGATCAACTTTTGCTAAACCTTCCATTGGCTCAATCAGAATCATACCGTACATTCCGTTAGCAATGTGGGAAGGCACATGAGGACTGGCACAATGGTATACATAAATACCTGGATGCGTAGCTTTAAAACGGAAACTTTTTTCTTCGCCCTGCTCAACTTGCATTAACGATGCACCGCCACCTGGCGCTGCGACTGCATGTAAATCAATAGAATGTACTGAATGACCCGCAACGACATGTGCTGCAGAAGTATGTGCATTGTGCTCTTGATGCTCTGCCCCTAACTTACCATGACTTAAACGTATTTCTACCTGATCTCCTTCGCGTGCGCGAATAAACGGCCCGGGGACTTTACCGTTGTAAGTCCAGTATTGATAAGTCACATCAGGCATTATTTCTGCAACCAGTTCCTCTGTGTACAAATTGACACTGACCAATTGCGATTGGGTTCGATTAAGTGACGATGGCAAATCATCGGCTTGACGACCAATTTCATCGGTATCAATTTTATGATTATCCGTTACTTTCTCGGACAGTGGTTGATCATGATGCTTATCTTCACCAGAATGGGTCTTGCTTTCTTTGGCTGACATCATGGCGTGCTCAGCATGAACTGCGTTATATTTATCAGCCATTGCCTTGTATTTAGCATCATCTGAACAACCAATTAATGCGTTATTACAAACTATTAAAAGTAATAAAAAACTGTGATATTTATTCATGATGTTATGTTTATGTAAACAGGTGCGGGATAACTCAATGTTCAAGTTTTTTAGCTTGACTAAGGCGAGCCCAGATAAATCAAGGTGTTTTCATCAATAGTTACACGTGCTACATGATGGCACTTGTGGCTGCAAGCATTGATTTAGTGGGGCTCTCTAAAATCAAAAATTAAAAACTCGAACATCGAGGGATAAGTAAATTTACTACCGAACATTAAACGCTGAGTTATCTGCAAGCATAAGTAGCGCTTAAAAAATTACATACAAAAATTTATGTAATTATTCAGTCCGCCTCTTTAGAAAAGAGTAGTTTAGGGAGATTTAATTAGATAAATCCGCCCATTTCAAAGGGACGGCGAAACGTGCAATGTTCTTTTTGGGAAGGGTCTAAATAATTACCTATGTATTAAAGGATGTATCAGCGTTTACGAACAAGTTGATAAGGACGCGTAATATAGCCCATAGGCACACTCCACACATGCACCAAGCGACTGAAAGGGAAAACTACAAATATCGTCATGCCTAAAAACAAGTGTAACTTAAAGATAATCCCTATATTGCTTATTTGCTCTGCTGCTCCGCCACGAAAAGTAACAATGCGTTGCGCCCATTCTGACAACAACAGCATATTGGAACCATCGCTGTGATAAATAGAAATAGGTAAGGTAAGTAAGCCCAAAACTAACTGCACAGCAATCAGTAATAAAATAAAAATATCCATACGACTACTCGTGGCCAAAATACGCGGATCAGTTAAGCGACGACGAATTAAGATATAAATACCCTTGGCACATAGTCCACCAAAAACGCCGCCAACAACAATAGCCAGTAACTGTTTAGCCGATGTGGATAAACCTAAGCTATGATAAATTGCAGGCGGTGTCAGTAAGCCAATGAAATGTCCAATAAATAACATTAATATGCCGATGTGAAATAAATTACTACCGGCACGTAATTCTTTTGCTCGTAAAAATTGACTTGAACCTGTTCGCCAGGTGTATTGATCACGGTCATAACGTGCCACACTGCCAATAAAAAATACGCTGATAGCGATATAGGGATAGTAACTAAATAATAAGGTATTGAAATAATCCACAAGCTAACTCCTTCTGAAGAGAACGATTTTGCGCGGTTAAATACTGCTCGCGCGGCATGATAAAGAGTGGACTGATAGCAACGGTTTGGCTGTTACACGCCTCTTCAGCCCCCATAAAACTAACCGCCTCTTCTTCCCATAGTGCATCCATATTAGTCAATGTGTCATCCTCGCCTTCGGTGCTTGCTTGACGACAGATATCTTCCAATCCATCAGGTTCGCCAGCAATCCCAGCTAAGGCATCAAAAATGGCACTTGCTCGGCTACCACGCTCTTTAAGCCGTGCACCTAATAAACTTAAAACGGGCATAGCATCCTGCAATAATTGAATGACTTCGGTTGACTCCTGTTGCGCTAGAAACTCCAAAAATAATGGAATGTAATCTGGCAATTCATGCGTAGCCATTTCAAAGCCGCAAGATTCATACTTTTGTAATAGATTAACCATCGCTTGCCCGCGATCACGAGATTCTCCGTGAACATGTTCAAAAATATGCAATGATAAAAATCGTCCTCGATCAAATAATGCTACATACGCTTCTTGGACATCAATTAAATCAGTACCTCGATAACTATCTATCAATGCCAACACCAATTTTTTATGCTCATTAAGCAATAAATTTTCTTGTTCGACGACCATCGCCATTTCATCTAAGGCTAATAACGTTTCAGCTTCTGGATAACTTAGCAATACGGATAAAACTTTTAAGGTAAGCATTATGACTCCTTATTTTATTGATTCTACTGTAATTGGAATCTTAATTGGAATACCACGGCTACGTTGTGGCTTACTATTCCCACCAAACAAATTAGTGTCCGAATTACCCGAAGAACAACCGCTACCAAAGCTAAAACCGCAACCACCTTGCTCTCCATAAGCATCGAAAGTTGAACTAGCGTATTCTCGATGACTACTTGGAATTACGAAGCGGTCTTCGTAATTAGCAATGGCCATATATCGGTACATATCTTCAACCTGTAACTGAGTTAAACCAACGCGTTCCAACACGGCAGTATTAACTATGCCATCAACGGTTTTGCTGCGCATATAAGCACGCATTGCCAACAGACGCTCCAAACCTTGTACAACGGGCTCTTCTTTGCCTGCGGTCAATAAGTTAGCCAGATACTGCACAGGAATTCGCAACGAACGTACATTAGGAATGTCACCATCCATACCAATTTGGTCGTTTTCAGCCGCAGATTGAATGGGTGACAGTGGGGGTACATACCAGACCATTGGCAAGGTACGAAATTCTGGATGCAACGGAAATGCCACCTTCCAATCTATTGCCATTTTATAAACTGGTGATGCTTGTGCTGCTGTTAACCAAGAGTCAGGAATACCAGCAGCTCTAGCTTCAGCAATGACAGTTTCATCAAAAGGATCAAGAAAAATATCCAGCTGTTGTTGATACAAATCTTGCTCATTTTTACAACTTGCCGCCACTTCGATACGGTCGGCGTCATAGAGCAACACACCTAAATAACGAATCCGGCCAACACAGGTTTCTGAGCATACCGTAGGCTCGCTCGCCTCAATACGTGGATAACAGAATGTGCATTTTTCAGACTTCCCAGTATCCCAGTTGTAATAGATTTTTTTGTATGGACAGGCAGAAACGCACATTCGCCAGCCGCGACATTTATCCTGATCAATCAAGACAATACCGTCTTCTTCTCGTTTATAAATTGAACCACTTGGACAGGCTGCTACGCAGGTAGGATTAAGACAATGTTCACACAAACGCGGCAAATACATCATGAACGTATTTTCAAATTCACCGTACATGTTTTTTTGGATAGTATTAAAATTAGTATCCCGCGAACGTGATGAAAATTTGGTGCCCAAAATTTCCTCCCAATTCGCTCCACCTTCAATTTTTTCCATACGTTCGCCAGTAATGACAGAATAAGGTCTCGCAGTGGGAGGATTCTTTGCTTCTTTAGCCGTATGTAAATGCTGATAATCAAAATCAAATGGTTCGTAATAATCATCAATTTCAGGCAAATCAGGGTTAGCAAAAATATTACGCAAACTCTTAATCTTTCCGCCTTGTCGCGGCTCTAACGTCCCATTTTCTTTACGAAGCCAGCCGCCATTCCATTTATCCTGATTTTCCCACTGTTGTGGAAAACCAATACCTGGCTTGGTTTCAACGTTGTTAAACCATGCATACTCAACACCTTTACGCGAAGTCCACACATTTTTGCAAGTCACTGAACAGGTATGGCAACCGATACACTTATCCAAATTTAAGACCATGCCTATTTGCGCGCGAATATTGCGCATTCCTTTCTTTACATTTGTCATTGCACGACCTCCTGTTGATTGCCATCTTGACTAGGCTCTTCAAGCCAATCTACTTTGTTCATTTTCCGGACAATTACAAACTCGTCCCGATTTGAGCCAACCGTGCCGTAATAGTTAAAGCCGTAACTTTGCTGGGCATAACCGCCAATCATGTGTGTTGGTTTAAGCGTTGCTCGGGTAACTGAATTATGAATGCCTCCCCGTCCGCCAGTGGTTTCTGCACCTGGCATATTAACGATTTTTTCTTGAGCGTGATACATCATGCATAAGCCTTCAGGGACGCGTTGACTAACAATGGATCTGGCAACCAAAGCACCATTAATATTGAACGCTTCTATCCAATCATTATCATTAATACCGGCTTTTTCTGCATCAATTTCACTCATCCACACGACAGGACCGCCGCGTGATAAAGTTAGCATTAACAGATTGTCTGTATACGTACTGTGGATGCCCCATTTTTGATGTGGAGTAAGAAAATTTAATACCAGCTCAGCATTACCATTGGGTTTTTGACCTAAGATAGATTGAATAGAACGGGTATCAATTGGCGGCTTATAGACGCACAACGTTTCACCAAAAGCACGCATCCAGCTATGATCCTGATAAAACTGTTGCCGACCCGTTAGCGTTCGCCATGGAATTCGTTCATGCACGTTGGTATAACAAGCGTTGTAGCATACTTGTTCGGATTCTAATCCACTCCACGTTGGCGAAGAAATAATCTTACGCGGCTGTGCCTGAACATCCCGGAAACGGATTTTATCGTCTTCACGTGGCAGTGCTAAATGGGTATGATTTCGCCCCGTTATTTTACTCAAGGCTGCCCATGCTTTAACGGCAACATGACCATTGGTTTCTGGTGCTAGCATTAAAATAACTTCTGTTGCATCAATATCAGAGTCAATACGCGGCAAACCTTTACTGATACCTTCTTCAGTCACCCGTCGATTTAACTCACCAAGTTGCTCAACTTCCGTCTCAGTATTCCAAGCAATGCCTTTACCACCATTACCGATATTACTTAACAACGGACCTAACGAGGTAAACATTTTGTAAGTATTAGGATAATCACGCTCAACCACAACGAGTGAAGGCATGGTTTTGCCTGGAATTGGTTCACAGTCACCTTTCTTCCAGTCCTTGACATCAAACGCTTGAGCCAGTTCACTTGGGGTATCATGCAGCACAGGCACGGCAACGATATCTTGTTCTACCCCTAAATGCCCCACCGTTAAACTTGAGAATTTTTTTGCTATACCTTTATATATATCCCAGTCAGATCGCGATTCCCACGCTGGATCAACAGCTTTGGACAAAGGATGAATAAAAGGGTGCATATCCGAGGTGTTTAAGTCATTTTTTTCATACCACGTTGCTGTCGGCAGAATAATATCTGAATACAAACACGTTGTAGACATCCTAAAATCTAAGGTGACCAATAAATCGAGTTTACCTTCTGCGGCAGTATCGTGCCATAGCACTTCTGACGGTTTTTCACCATTAGCACCTAAATCTTTACCTTGTATGCCATGCTGAGTACCTAGCAAATACTTTAAAAAGTATTCATGTCCCTTACCTGAAGAGCCTAATAAATTAGAGCGCCACACGAACATATTACGCGGAAAGTTTTTTGGATTATCAGGGTCTTCACAGGACATTTTTAAACTGCCGTCTTTCAGACTAGCAACAACATAATCAACAGGAGCTTTACCGGATGCAAGCGCATCTCGCACTATCTGTAACGGATTGGTTTGTAATTGCGGTGCTGATGGTAACCAACCCATGCGTTCAGATCTGACATTAAAATCAATCAAACTACCTTGCCATTCTTCTGGTTTGGCTGTGGGCGATAAAATCTCACTAACTTTAAGTGTTTCATAGCGCCACTGACTAGTGTGATTATAAAAAAACGAGGTACTATTCATTTGTCTAGGAGGACGCTTCCAATCTAAAGCAAAGGCTAAAGGTAACCACCCTGTTTGTGGACGCAACTTTTCTTGTCCCACATAATGCGCCCAACCACCACCCGACTGCCCAACACAGCCACACAACATTAACATGTTCATGATGCCACGATAATTCATGTCCATGTGATACCAGTGATTAATCCCAGCACCTAAAATGACCATTGAACGACCGTGAGTTTTTTCAGCGTTAGAGGCAAATTCTCGAGCCACCATAATGACATTTTTACTCGTTACACCCGTTATTTTTTCTTGCCAAGCGGGTGTATAAGGAAAATCTTCATCATAAGAAGTCGCAACATTACCGCCACCCAATCCACGATCTATACCATAATTGGCCACTAACAAATCGAATACAGTGGTAATAAATACTTCAATACCATCAGCTAACATAATTTTTTTAACGGGCACATTACGTTGTTGAATAGCGGCATGGGCAGAGTGCGTAAAATGTGGATGCGTAGAGCCTCCAAAATAAGGAAAGCCAACACTGACACAATCATCTTTAGTATCCAGTAAACTCAAGCGTAATTGCACAGCCTGATTATCTACGGTTTTTTGTTCTATATTCCAATGCCCAGTTTCCCCCCAACGAAAACCAATCGAACCACATGGAGGTACTATCTGATCATTATGTTCATTGTAAGCAACTGTTTTCCATTCGGGATTATTATCTTGACATAAGTTGCCTAAAAAATCGGCTGCTCTTAAAAAGCGATCTTGTACATAATAACCCTGTTGTTCTTTAAGCATAACAAGCAAAGGTAAATCAGTATTTTCGCGAACATATTGGTTGAAATATGGACTTTGTCGCTCAACATGAAATTCTTTGAGAATGACATGCCCTATTGCCATTGCTAACGCAGCATCAGTGCCTTGTTTAGGATGCAGCCATAAATCGGCAAACTTACTCGCTTCAGAATAATCAGGGCTGACCACCACAACTTTCGCACCTTTATAACGTGCCTCAGTCATAAAATGTGCATCAGGAGTGCGTGTTTGCGGTACGTTTGAACCCCACAGCATTAAAAATCCAGCGTTATACCAATCGGCAGATTCAGGAACATCTGTTTGTTCGCCCCATGTTTGCGGTGAGGCTGGAGGCAAATCACAATACCAGTCATAAAAACTCATGCTTACGCCACCTATCAATGATAGATAACGACTACCCGCCGCATAAGACACCATCGACATCGCTGGAATTGGTGAAAAACCAATAATTCGATCAGGACCAAATGTTTTTGCAGTGTAGATATTAGCCGCTGCGATAATTTCGTTTACCTCTTCCCAATTAGCACGCACCAAGCCACCTAAGCCACGCTGAGATTTGTATGCGCTACTTTTGGCGGTATCTTCAACAATGGAGGCCCATGCTTCTATAGGTTCTAAAGTTTGCCTTGCCTCACGCCATAGCCTAATCAGGCGACCACGTATCATGGGATATTTAAGACGATTAGCACTATATAAATACCATGAATAACTAGCGCCACGCGGACACCCACGGGGTTCGTGATTTGGTAAATCAGGACGTGTACGCGGATAATCCGTTTGTTGCGTTTCCCAGGTAACCAAACCATTTTTGACGTAAATTTTCCAGCTACACGATCCAGTACAATTCACGCCGTGCGTAGAACGCACAATTTTGTCATGCTGCCAACGTGAACGGTAACTGTTTTCCCAGCTTCTATCTTCATTAGTCGCTATGCCATGATTGCCTGAAAAAGGTTCTGTTTTTTTCTTGAAAAACAATAAACGGTCGAGAAAGTGACTCATTATAATTTACCTTTAGTTGGTGGTAAGGATAAACTCGTGTGGTTTACCTTTTGAGTTTATTTATAGGTGTACATCGATTTACCAGCGACAATCACAAGGAATTGTCCTTTACATCAACAAGGCATAGCTGAATTTTTACGCGCATAATTCCACCAAGTAATGGCTATACACGTCATATAAAAAACAATAAAACCATACAGAGCAGCATCGGGTTTACCTGTAATGCTTATCGCAGAACCGTAACTCTTAGGGATAAAAAATGCGCCATAAGCGGCGACTGCTGAACTAAATCCTAATACTGCAGCGGCTTCCTTTGCTGCCTCTTTCCTTGCTTTTGCCAACATTTCTTCCGTTTGCTCTTTGACGGCAGCCAATCGCTCAGTCATAAAAATAATTGGAATCATGCGGAAAGTTGAACCATTACCAATCCCGGTAGTAATAAATAACACCATAAACATAATGAAAAACCCCCAGAAATCTCCTGAATTATCCACTGATGGCATGAAGTGTAATACCCCAAAAACCGCAGCAATCATGATGACAAAATTCCACAAAGTGACCTGTGATCCACCGAGTTTATCAGCTAACCAACCGCCAACGGGTCGTATTAACGCGCCAACCAATGGGCCTAAAAAGGCGTACTGCATTGGATTTACATCAGGAAACAATATTTTAATCAGCATAGGAAATCCTGCTGAATAACCAATAAAAGACCCAAACGTTCCTGTATAGAGCCAACACATCAAATAATTATGCTTACGTTTAAAAATGATGGCTTGCTCATTAAACGATGCTTTCGCTGAGGCAATATCATTCATACCAAACCATGCAGCAATACTGGTTACAAGAATAAACGGCACCCAAATAAAACCAGCATTTTGTAACCAGAGACTTTTAGTGACCCCAGCCTTAACCCACTCCTGCGCATCGCCACCCCATGATCCAAAAACACTCATAGCAATAACTAAAGGCACCACAAACTGCACAGTACTTACGCCCAAATTACCTAAGCCAGCATTTAAACCCAGTGCTGTTCCTTTTTGTGATTGTGGGTAGAAAAAACTAATATTCGCCATACTGGAAGCAAAATTACCACCTCCAAAACCACATAATAAGGCTAAGACGACCATCAAAATATAGGGGGTTTCAGTATTTTGAACTGCAAATCCTATCCAGATGGCGGGTAATAATAAAGAAAATGTACTAAACGCTGTCCAGCGACGACCACCAAAAATTGGCACCATGAAAGAATAAAAGATCCGTAAGGTTGCACCCGACAGTCCTGGCAATGCAGTCAACCAGAATAATTCATTGGTGGTGTATGTAAACCCGATACTGGGTAAATTGATAACGACGACACTCCATACCATCCACACCGCAAACGCCAGCAATAAAGCGGGAATGCTAATCCACAAATTACGATTAGCAATGCGCTTACCTGTTTTTTCCCAGAAGTTAACATCTTCAGGATTCCACTCAGTCAATACTAAGGACGACGGGTGACTTAGCTCTGGCAAGTCAGTTGACACTCGCGCCAATTCTGGAACCACTCGACGCTCCATTAAGACAACAGAAAAATGCATCCAAATTAAGGCGATGACGACTAATACAAACAGCAACATAAAACAGCTGCTCCAAATGCCCGTTAAATCATTTAACATACCAAATGTCAGGGGCAGCAAGAAACCGCCCAAACCACCGATCATACCAACAGCACCGCCAACAGCACCGATATTGTCAGGATAATAAACGGGAATATGTTTGTACACTGCCGCTTTGCCAAACGACATAAACAAACCCAGCACAGACATCAGAAAGATAAAACCCACAGAACCAATAGCTAAACTAAAATGAATATCGCCTTTAATACCATGCACGACATAATCAGTAGGCGGATAAGAAAGTAAAAAAGTACAGATACCTGCAACAATAAACGTCCAGTACATAATTAATCGTGCACCGTAACGGTCTGATAACCAGCCACCTAACGCTCTAAACAAGCTGGCAAAAATAGAAAATAAAGCTGCTAGCATACCTGCTACCTTAATATCAAATCCGTAGGCACCAACAAGATAACGAGGCAACCAAAGAGCTAAGGCGACAAACGCACCAAATACACAAAAGTAATAGAGCGAAAAACGCCACACCTGCATATTTTTAAGTGGCTCCAGCTGTTTGACAAACGAAACCGCCTTTACACCAGCTAACCGCCTAGCTTTAAGAGCAGGTTCATCTTCGCTGAAATACCAAAAAATGACCGCCATTAGTAATAAAGCCCCTCCCCAAATTTGTGCCACGGCATGCCAGCCAAACGCCACCATGACAAAAGGTGCGGTAAATTTTGTGACTGCAGCACCGACATTGCCAAGACCAAAAATACCTAAAGCAGTCCCTTGTTTTTCGGTAGGAAACCAGCGCGAGGTGTACGCAATACCGACTGCAAAAGAGCCACCCGCAATACCAATACCTAATGCGGTCACCAAATACATAAGATAAGTATCAACCGTAGTGAGTAAAAAAGTAGCAATAGCAGCTGTCACCATCACGATGGTATAAACGATACGCCCCCCATATTGGTCACTCCAAATACCCAATATCAAGCGAATTAATGAACCAGAAAGAATAGGTGTTCCAATTAACAATCCAAATTCAGTTTCACTTAAGCCCAAGTCTTTTTGAATTTGCAAACCAATGATAGAAAAGATTGTCCAGACTGCAAAACAACTCGTGAAAGCAACCGTACTAAGCGAAAGTGCGCGCGATTGTTGTTCTGGTGTGACATTATTGAGAATAGGCATAACAACCTTTATGTGTGTGTGTGTTAAATAATGTAAGTTTTATAAGCCTCTGACGTTACACAATAACGTTGCTTCAGTCTCGTTTGTCGTGCCAAGCACAGCAGAATTGGAATATTATGCAGGAGAAAAACAATTAATTGCTGTCAAAGAAAATCAACGGTAATGGGTAACTGATGAGTAATATCCATAAGTAAAATACAATGTAGCTTTACAATTTGATAGTAAACGAACCAGCAACGACACTAACATGATTTGGTAAAGATGGACTTCAATATACCTTGCAAACTATAGTTTATTTTCAGTAAATAACCACATAAAAATCACCCTTATATGCAAATCACAATATTTGAATCAGTCGGGCATCTCGTTAAGCTAGGCCAAGTTCAAAGTGAAATCCAATGAAATCAGTGCGATACCCACTTTACTGGACTTGCTCGAAGTCAAAGGCTGCAGCATCACCATCGATGCAATGGGCTGCCAGACCGACATAGCGGAAAAAATTATTGAAAAACAAGCCGATTATGTTCTTGTGATGAAGGGTAACCCAAAGCATTGATATGAGGCCATCACCGATTATTTCGAACAGGCAATAGCCGCCAACAAGCCGGAACTGTGCCAACTCCAGACTTCTGTGGAAACCGATGCGGGCATGGGCGCTTTGAGACGCGACGGTGCTATCTGTCGAATTGCCTAGACACCTTGCCCGAAGCTAAAAAATGGAAAGGCCTAAAAAGTATTGGCATGATCGAAAGCGAACGCTTCATCAATTGCCAAATGACCCTTGAACGACAGCACTATCTCTGCTCTCTAACGAATGTGAAGTCCTTTGCACACGCAGGACGTGCGTTTAGGGAAGATGATTCGCGCATCCGCAAAGGTTATGCGCCTGAAAACTTTAACATTGTCCACCAACTCGCTATCAATTTGTTAAAAAAGAACCCTCTAAGTTGAGCATCAAATGAAAACGATTTATGTCGGCATTAAGCAATAAATTTCAGGGAAAAGTCATTTTTTTCTACCTGCTATTTATATGCACTTGCCCTAACCTAATCCAGTCAGTTGTAAACATGTTCAGTACGAATGCTGTAATGTTAAAACGAATTTTTGCCCTAACTTGATCGAGCAATTTAGGCGGCTGAATTGGTATATTTTTTGAAGGGTATTGTCTTAATTTCAGGACGTGCTAACTTATTGACACTTAAATGAATAAATTAGTTTGCACTTTTATCAATATTTAGACAAAACTTTGATGCAATGTTTTGTGTCTATTAGGCTGTATAATTTCAAAATTAAATTACGAGGTGATTAGATGTCTAAGTTATATTGGTATGGAAACAGTGGATCGGTAACTTTTGTGGAGCAAGGAAGTCCGCAAAATATAAACGAGGTGGTAAGTATTGAAATTACAGGTATTTTTAACAGTGACGATGTCTGGGATGGAGGGGGTAACGGTACATTATTTGGAACGTCTAATTCCGATCTCATAACTTTAGATTATACCTTTCTTTCATTACCCAGTCTTATTGGAATTACTGAAATACGCTCAGGTGATAGTGCTGATCTTGTTGACTTTACATCTTTACGTTTCACTTATGGTAATGTATCGATCCAGGGTGGCTCAGGAGACGATTGGATTTTAACCAATGACGGAAACGATATACTTGATGGAGGGGCTGGTAATGATCGGTTAAAAGGATATTACGGTAATGATGTGCTAACTGGTGGGATTGGCAAGGATGAGCTATATGGTGGTAACGGTAATGACACGCTTATAGGTGGTATTGGAAAGGATCAATTAATTGGTGGCATGGGTAAAGATGTTTTCGATTTCAATACCTTGAAAGAAACTGATGTATCCAAGCATACACGAGACATCATTACCGACTTCTCACACGGCCAGGATAAGATTGACCTTTCAACGTTAGATGCCAATCAAGCAATTAATGGAAACCAAGCATTTTCGACTCTCGTTCTTGGAGCAACCTTTTCAGGTGCATTTGCCAATCTAGGAGACCTTTACTTTGACAATGTGACACATGTGCTTTACGGAAATACCGATACCGATAGTGCTGCGGAATTTTCTATTCAGTTGACTGGTATTAATACGTTTACTATCAGCGATATTATCCTGTGATCGATATGTCATCAATTGGTAAAGTCTTAAGTCAATGCACAACCCAATAAGTCAGTCAAAGGGACGCACCCCGTAACATTATGCCAATTAACAATAATTCGGACAGTTTTTAAAAAATAAGAAACTGGTATTAGGTTTGGCGACAGCTGCCTATCGTGCCACTTAATAAAATTTAACGCAGCAAAACTAGCATTAATCGGTATCTGTTGAAAACAATAGGGAAAAACTCACGCGTGATTCGGTTTTGTTGACCAAGTAAGCAATACGCACATCACGTTTGAGATTCACACAGTTCGCGTAGACTTATCAACGTGACCAGCAAAACACCGAAAAATTTTTTTGTGGTTTTGAAAGTATGGACATTTTTTCTAAAATTGATTCTAGTCGCTTC
>Ga0265593_1000522_pt1 | contig 20705 bp, 17 predicted proteins | sample saktaG_8_FD_190136 | JGI IMG/M metagenome (GOLD analysis project Ga0265593, IMG submission 190136) | Saline water microbial communities from Sakinaw Lake, British Columbia, Canada - sak_2011_5_24_36m | ecosystem: Environmental > Aquatic > Non-marine Saline and Alkaline > Saline ...
CAATGAAATATTCCATTCGGTGTTCAGGCTGTCTGTAAGATAACTCCTTTGACTACGCAGTTTACGGGCGTAAAATTTTTGCGGCCAGTGACAACGCTCACAGGTTTCCCTTGCAGGCCTCAGATCTTTGATGGGCGCCGGAATGGGCCGGGGATATTTATTGAAAAGAACAGAATATACCTGGTATAATCCGGAAAGTTTTGACTTCACATACCATCCGGCTCCTTCGCCTACATGGCATTCAACGCATGCAACGCGGGCATGAGGTGAATGCAGGTAAGTGACGTATTCAGGTTCCATGACCTTATGACAAAGCTTCCCGCAGAATTCCACAGATTCTGTATAATTGAAAGCTTCGTAACTCCCCACTGCAGATACACAAAGAAATAAAAACGTGAAAACGGATACCATCACCAAACCCTGACGTTTTTTTGGATTATTCAGGTCGAGCACAGGCCATGCTTGTAATTTGGTAGAAATTTTTCTTCTGCTGATCAGCATCCCTACCGGAATCATGATCAATCCGATTAACATGATCACCGGAAGAATAATATAGGTAAAGATTCCATTGTACGGATTGGAATGAGAAGTAAGCAAAGCTTCAATAAAAAGAATGATGATGAGGATCAAACTGTTTACCGCGAAAATAAATCCTGTTATGCTGATCCAGTTCGAAACCGATTTAGGAAGTTTCATAATATCCTTGATTTAGAATGTTTCTATATAAATATCTATGTTTCAGGATATAAAATTAAAATAAAAATTAAGAATAAAAAAATTCAATCAGATTCTTTGTAATTTTGAGGCCCCTTGTTCCCGGCAAGAATATTTAAATCATGGCTGCTGACAACGAATACCATACTCCTGAGGATACGCCCCGCTATTTTGCTGATAAACTTGCTCTTAATACACGAATGTATTTTGTGTGCCGGTATATCGCGATCATTTTATCAACCCGTAAAGCGGCCATGAAAGGCCTGTATGATACCCAGGCATGGGTTGATTCATCGCTCAGAATTTTACGCCTGATTGAAGGTTGCGGAGGACGTTTTCATATTACGGGTCTGGATTATATCAGGAATTCAGAAGGACCGGTGGTTTTCCTGAGTAATCATATGAGTTCTCTTGAAACGATGGTTTTTCCCGGCGTGATCCAGCCACTGAAGGATATCGCCTTTGTGGTAAAGGATACCCTTGTGAAACATGTTGCTTTCGGACCCGTGATGCGTTCCAGGCAACCCATTGTTCTCGGACGGGAAAATCCACGTGAAGACTTCAGGATCGTAATGGAACAGGGTACAGATTATTTGAATAAAGGAAAATCCATTGTCATTTTCCCTCAAAGTACCCGCAGGATTATGTTTAAACCTTCCGAATTCAACTCCATTGGAACCAAACTGGCTGCCAAAAACGGAGTTAAGGTGATTCCGGTTGCCATCAAGACCGATTTCTGGGGAAACGGACGCTACACTGGTTACCTTGGACATATTGACCGGAAAAAACCCATTCATTTTGCCTTCGGTGAACCCATTCCTGTTCAGGGAACCGGGAAAACCGAACATCAGTATATTGTCGACTATATCAGTGATCACCTGAAACAATGGGGCCAATAAATGGAATCTTTTGAAATTCACACGAGCTTTCCTGTTGCTCCGGAGGTATTATACCATGCCTGGCTGAACAGCAAAATCCATTCTGCAATGACCGGTACAGAGGCAGAAATTGATCCGCTACCCGAAGGAGTCTTCCGTATTTTCGGAGGATATATTTCAGGAAAAAATATCGAAATGATCCCCGGAGAAAAAATCGTTCAGAGATGGAGAACCACCGACTTTCCAGTCAACAGTCCGGATTCTGTTCTGAAAATTATTTTTGAAAAAACCGGAAAGTCGACCAAAATGACCATCCGTCACACCAAGATTCCCGACGGGCAGGCAAAAGATTACCGCCAGGGGTGGCAGGAGTATTATTTTCAGCCGATGAAGTTGTATTTTGGATAATGAGCGGAATTTCGTTACGAAATACCGGGGTGAAAAAAGTCTGGATGATCCTGACCGGATACTTTCTGTTCAGCCTGGGATACGGCCAGCAGTTTCCCGACCAGTCAATGATGATGGCCCGGGCTCCGGCTACTTTCCAGGCAGAATTTAAAACCACCTGTGGAACCTTTATTATAGAATCGAACAGGGATTGGTCCCCTCTTGGAGCTGACCGGCTATACCAGCTTCTGGCTACCGGATTTTATAACAGTAACGGAATCTTCAGGGTGCAAAAAGACTATGTCGTTCAGTTTGGGATTGGAGACAATTCCGACCTGAATACTTATTGGGATAAGCACGCAATAGCCGACGAGCCACGCATCGTAAAAAACGAAAAAGGGACCCTTTCCTATGCCAGGGATGGAGCCAACTCCCGCACCGCCCAGCTCTTTATTAACTTAAAAGACAACTTAAAACTGGATACGGTAAATTATAACGGGGAAAGGGGATTTGTTCCTGTAGCCAGAATCATAGAAGGTTATGAAACCGTTGAAAAGTTTTATAACGGATATGGCTTTGAGCCCGCACAATGCCAGGACTCCATAATGGTAAAAGGAAATTCATATCTGAAAAGAGTTTTCCCAAAAATCGATTATATACTGGAAGCAAAAATTATCCGGCATTCTTCCGAATAAATTTCCTAGCTGTCAACATTCCATCCCTGACAAATCTAAACCTGATGAAAAGAGAATCCGGGTTGATCTATTCAGATGAATAATCGGTCTTTACAGTGATGTATCCGGGATAGGCAAGGGCATTGTTTCCGATCATGATGGAAGGCCTGATCTTAATTTTAAAACGGGTCGGAGTATTGCCTTTTCCAGCCAGGTTCAAACCAAAGTTGATCAGGGCATCTGCTGATTTTCCCTGCAAGACCTGTTTCAGATTCACATTAATTTCCACTGGAATAAGTGTAATCCCATGATCGGGCGGGATGATGAAAGCTTTCTCCACTGAACCTGACGTCATCATGATGTCGTCAATAAATAAGATCCAGTCCAGTTTGTTCAAGCCTGCAGGTTTATCGTTGGGATTCCGCCCCAACAGGTTCAGCTGAAACGTCAGGGGAAAAACGGAACCTGCCAGACTGATCATGATTTTCCCGAGATCAAGGAAATCAATGTCATTCACGGAAGCAATATGCTGCACATCAATACCGGCCAGGTTTATATTTTCGACTGAACTGATCTGGAAATCACATTTTGCCAGGGTAGCAGCCTCCCTGACCTGATGGGAAACAGAGCAGGCAGTCATAAGCAGCCATGATGTGGATAAAAAGTAAAAAATTAGGAAGCTATTTCTATTCCTTGTCATAAAACAGAACTGAGTCATGGGTTAATGACTATAATCTTGAATGAAAAACAGGTAAAATCCTGAGATCAGACCTGTACCAGAAAAACTTTTTCCCCGTCAGGAATATGATTTTCATCCAGGGTTTTATAATGATCAAACCCTCCGAGCGGAAAGGAAGTGCTCCGGGTCATTTTCCAGATACGGCCGTTTGCGGCGTTATTCTGCCTGCCGTACCTGCTTGCCACATCTGCAGGAGTTTCGAGGGCAAAATTAATTCCAGTCATTGGTTTGGTTATTGTATTACCATCTAATGAAACATTGATTGTACCCATAGCTTTATATTTTTGGTTAAATAAATTGCTATAAAATTAATAAATCACATTAAAAAAAAACTAAATTTGATAGGAAAATTTTTGGTCGTATGAAAATAATTCGTTTTTTATCCGGACTGTCTCTAATTTCAACCCTGGTTCTTCCTTCCTTAATCCAGGGTCAGGCATTTGTAAACACCTCATTTTCCAGGCGATACAATATCCTAATCTGGGATGAGTCAAAAGGCTCCCCTGCCAATGTTATGGCCATGGCCCAGGATTCTGCAGGGTATCTCTGGATTGGCAGTGAAAATGGAATATGCAGGTTTGACGGGGTGGCATTCTCCTCATTCACCCGCCAGAATGTTAAAGAACTGCCCGAAGATGATTGCAGTACCATCCTGGTTTCGCAAAATGGATCAATCTATTTCGGATTATTCGGAGGAAACCTGGCAATGCTGAAAAATGAACACTTCTCTACCCTGGGATCCAAGGAAATCTTCAAGGGAAAAACAATCATCTCCCTTTGCGAAGACGGGTCCGGAAATATCTGGATACTGACTGATGGAGGGGGTCTGCTCAAATATAATGATTCAGGGTTCGAGTGCATTGCGGCAAAAGAGGAACTGCCAGCCTGTGCCTTGAATGCCATCGCCAACGGCAGCGAACATGATGTCTGGTTAGGTTCCGACGAAGGATTACGCCGCATGAAGGATGGAAAAATTGTGAATTATACAGCTGGCAAAAGCTTTCCGATTCATGATGCAGTCACGGCCCTGTTAATGGACCGGGATAAGAATTTATGGATTGGCACTGCTGAGGGTAAGCTGATTCTTTATAATAAGGGAAAATTCGTGAGGAGTCCTTATGGCCAAATCCAAAATTCTTCCAAGATCAATGTGATATCAGAAGATTCGGAAGGAAATTTATGGATAGGCACGGAAGGTGAGGGCATCCTCATTTATCAGAAAGCGGTCAGACAATTCAGCAAAATAACAACAAAAGAGGGTTTATCAGCCGATATTGTCAAGTGTATCCTTCAGGACCATGGGGGGGATATGCTGGTGGGAACCCAGGGCAACGGACTCAACCGGTTCAGAAAAAACATCCTCAGAACTTATACGACCGCCGATGGATTATCGGAAAACATCGTCCTCTCACTGTTTGAAGGAGGAGATCATACCCAATGGATTGGATTTCAGAATGGATCAATAAACCATTACAACAAAGGAAAGTTTGAGAATCTTTCTTCCATTTTTGACATCGGGGGATTCCCGGTTTTCAGTATTACTGAAGACAAACGAAATAACATATGGGTTGCCACCATTGGGAAACTGATTCGCTATAACGGAAAAAAAACAAGCATTTTCAGTCCCGGGATTAAACTCGGGAACTCCTTATACCATGCTTTGTATACCAGCCGCGACGGAACCGTCTGGGCAGGGACAGATGCAGGCATTTACCTGATCGGTGAAGACAAAACTACAGTCCTTACCAAAAATAACGGCCTTTCGGATGACCGCATTTTTTGCTTCACGGAAGATCATTCGGGCAGAATGTGGATTGGGACCCAGGAGGGAGGAATAAATATTTACGATCATGGGAAAATTACCCGGATCTCGGCAACCGATGGGCTTTCGGATAACCTGATCCTTGCCATCTATGAAGATGCCGAAGGTGCCATTTGGGTTGGCACCGGCCATAACGGGCTGAACCGCATTGATGGGAAAACGGGAAAGATTGACTTCCTCGGGAACGTGCTTGGGGCGCCCCGTATGATAACATTCATAACAGAGGACCCTCAGGGCAATTTGTGGTTTGGAACCGAAGAGGGAATCGTTGCCGCGGGTAGAAAAGATCTGGAATCATTTGCTATGGGCAAGACAAAAAGTGTTAAAATCATGAAATTTGGAATCCCGGAAGGAATGATGAACGAGGTTTGTATGGGAGGGGTATTCCCTGCCGGATGTAAAAGCCCGGAAGGTCTTATCTGGATTCCCACCATTGCAGGTATCACGGTAATTGATCCCGCTAACTCGGTAATACCATCAAGTTTTTCAACTGCCTTCGTGGAAGAATTGATTTTAAACAATAAATCTTATGGAAAATCAAATTCATATATTCTTCCGGCCGGAGGAATCCATACCGAAATAAAATACTCGGCGCCAGGTTTCATCTCCCCTGAAAAGCTGATCTTCCGTTATAAACTTGAAAAATATGACCATGAATGGATACAGGCCGGAACACGAAGGATTGCATATTACACCAAACTTCCTCCCGGAAACTATACTTTCAGATTGCAGGTATGTAACCACCAGGGCATTTGGAACGAAAAGGAAACAACCATAAAAATTCAGGTCAAACCTTTTTTTTACCAGACCGCATGGTTCATCATAAGCTGTATCCTGCTGGTAATCATTCTATTTTACCTCTTTCTGAAATACCGTATCCGCCAGGTCAGGGAAAAAGAGTTGGAACTGCTGGTAGTTGCAAGAACCGAAGAAATCCGGAAGCTGAATGATGAACTGGAACAAAAAGTGGTTGACCGGACTGCTCAGCTCCTTGCATCCAATACCGAGCTGGAAGCCTTCTCTTATTCTGTTTCTCATGACCTGAAAGCTCCCGTGCGCCGTATTGAAGGACTTATTCTCGCATTGAACGAGGATTATGCCGGTAAGCTGGATGAAACCGGAAGGGATTATCTCAATAAAATTTCCGAATCGGTAGGAAACATGGGACAGCTGATCGATGAGCTGTTGAAACTTTCGAGGATTGCGCGTCAGGAACTTGAACGCATGGAGGTGAACCTTTCCGGAATGGTCCAAAGGATTTGTGAACAACTTCAGAAATCCAATCCGCAGCTCCAGGTTGATCTGAAGATTCAAAAAGGTTTGATCATTGAAGGGGATGCAAGACTCTTGCAGATTGCCCTTCAGAACCTCCTGGACAATGCCTGGAAATACTCAGGGAAGAACCAGGCAGCCAGAATTGAATTCGGAAGTGTTCAAAAGGAAGGTAAAACGGTTCTCTTTGTCAGGGATAACGGAATCGGTTTCGACATGGGTCATTATAATAAATTATTTACCCCATTCCAGCGTCTGCACAGCGATGATCAGTTTTCGGGGACCGGTATAGGTCTGGCTACTGTAAAACGGATTGTGATAAAACATGGAGGAAGCATATGGGCGGAAAGTGAACCCGGCAAAGGATCGACTTTCTTTTTTACATTATAAAATGAAAAACGATGAGCAGGATCAGACTTTTACTTATTGAGGACAATGACACCGATGCCTTGCTGGTTGTCAGGCAGCTGAAAAGAGAAGGGTATGAGGTAGAGCATATCCAGGTGAAAACAAGAAAAGAAATGGAGTCAGCCTTTGAATCGGCGGAATGGGACCTGGTCATTTCGGATTATTCCCTTCCGGGTTTTGGCGGACAGGATGCCCTGGAACTTTTTAAATCACGGAACCTGGATATTCCGTTTATCCTTGTTTCGGGAACCGTTGGTGAAGAAATCGCTGTAAACATTATGAAAGGCGGAGCCAATGATTACCTCATGAAAACACACCTTCACCGGCTGGCTCCTGCTGTTAAACGTGAATTACAGGAAACCAGCATGAAGCGGGAGAAAAAGCATGTTGAAACGGTATTGAACCAAACAGAAACCCGCTTCCAGCGTCTGATTGAGGACATCAATGACATAGTCTGGATGTCACCGGTTGACGGAAGCCATGTGTACATCGTAAATCCTGCCTTCGAAAAAATCTACGGACGTCCGCTCAGCGATATACGTGAAAACCCGGGCTTATGGTATGAAGTGGTGCATGAAGCAGATGATCAGATCATTGCAAAAGCAAAGGTCATGCTTCAGGAGGAAGGCGTAAGCAATTGCGAATACCGTATTCTGAGACCCGACGGAAGTTGCAGATGGATTTCCGACCGCAGGCATCTGGTTCTTGGCGGGAATGGAGAAGAAAGCCTGGTGGGAGGAATTATAACCGACATTACCGATAAAAAGGATTCTGAAAAAGAACTGATACAGGCAAAACAAGCTGCGGAAGAATCCAGCAGGGTAAAGTCATCCCTCCTGGCTAATATGAGCCATGAATTCCGGACTCCAATGAACGGGATCCTGGGTTTTTCCGATATCCTCAACAACGAGATCACGGAAGAACGATTTAAAACCATGGCCGGACATATCCTCCTCTCCAGTAAACGCCTGATGCAAACCCTCGATTCCATCATGGTCTATGCCCAGCTTGAATCCGGAATCAAACTGAACCTGAAAAACATCCATGTTGACAGGATTATTGAATTCTGCCTTCGTGATTACACCCCCTTTATTTCTGAAAAAGGACTTAACCTGAGTCTTCTTGTTGAACCTGGCCTTATCTGTTATTGCGATGAATACCTCCTTCAAAAATGTATCCAGAATATCCTGAACAATGCCATTAAATTTACTTCTCAGGGGGGTATCACCATTGAAGCCGGTAAAATGCAATCGGATCCCGGGTTGGTGCACATCAGGGTGACTGATACCGGGATCGGAATTCCGAAAAATAAACAGGAAGTTATTTTTGAGGAATTCCGCCAGGCTGAAGAAGGATACAACCGACCTTATGAAGGCAATGGCTTGGGACTGTCGATTTCAAATAAAATCATACAGCTTGTGGGCGGTTCCATCCACGTTGACAGCGAACCCGGAAAGGGCGCGGCCTTTACCATGATTCTGCCCGGGGAGCAGCAAACAGGTTCCGCTACCATAAAAGAAAAAGAGGAGGTTTCTAAACCTGAAACCTCCCCTCCCCTGGCACCTTCGGTTCAGCCAATGCCTGCCATCCTGATGGTGGAGGACAATGAGGCCAATATCGAACTGGTAAAAATGTATACCCTGAAATCCTATATCATGGAAGTTGCTACAAACGGGACCGAAGCACTTGATATGACACGGAAAAAGCAATATTCATGCATCCTGATGGATATTAACCTCGGCTCAGGGATGGATGGGGCCGAAACCATCGAAGAAATCAGGAAAGACCCTGATTATAAGAAAATTCCAATTATCGCCATGACCGGCTATACCTTGCGGGATGAAAAAGAATACATCTTTTCGAAAGGAGCCGACCACTACCTTGAAAAACCATTTCTGAGAAATGTTTTACTGGACCTGTTGAAGGAAGTAATTCCCCTGAAACGGAAAATATAAGACAAGAGGTTTAGCGAAGTAGGACTACCGTGCCTTTGTTGCTTACTTTTCTTTTAGCCTGGTCTTCATAATAAATTACCCAGGAGTAAACACCCTCCTCACAAACTTCGCCATTCAGTCTTCCGTCCCAGGCTTGGGTAATATCATTGGTTGAGAATACCAACTGCCCCCAGCGATTGAAAATCTGCATGTTGAAATGGGTGATGTTTTCAGCAGGTACACCTTTGATCAGAAAATCATCGTTTAATCCATCCCCGTTAGGCGTAAAAGCATTGGGTATATTGGGAAAAACGACAACCGTCACTGAGTCGGAAAATTCTTCCCCATTACAGATGGTGCAATGCACCCGGTATCGGGTGGTCTCAGCTGGAATGACCATTACCGATTGGTTTTCGGAGATCACATCATTGCCCTTGTACCAGGCAAAACTGATCTTTTCACCCGGTGTGACGGGCTGAAGAAAAAATGGGACAGAGTCAAACCTGTAGGTATTTGAAGAAGCGGGTATAAACCGGTAAGATTTCCGGCTGGCTGTCCAGGATGCAGCATTCTTTCCCGGAATGGCAATCCCTCCGATTGTTCCGGCCGCATTCTGAATACCCAGTGTGGCTTTGTTATCATTGTCGGAGCACTCGGGTTTAGAAAAAATATGGCATTCGATGGTATCGGGTTCTATCAGAACGATCTGGAAGGTAGCCATGACTTGTTCACAAAAGCGCATGGGCGTCTGGCACCACATCACAACCAGCTTCCTTTTAGGCGCTTCCCCCACCATCCGGTAAAAAATATACGGACTTCCTGCCATCACAGGATTAAAGTCCTGCATGGGTCCCAGTATGCAGTTCTTCGGGCTTCCATCGGCAGAACTGGGAATGAATATTGCATTGTTGACACCACCCCAGTATGTATTATGCGTAAAACTGATCCATCCGTTGGCGCCAACTGAAAACGAACTGTATTGAATTCCAAAAAAAGTAAAATCGAAGCCAATGGGAAAAGGGCCTTCAACTCCGTCATCGGAAATGGTTACACCGTTTCCGATCAGTCCGTAAGTAGCCGTAAGGGTAACCGGAACCCCCGGATTGATGGTGTCGTTGACACCGGCATCCAGCTGGGCAAAAAGTGCGGAGGATAAAAAAAAGAATAAAAGGACAAAGCCGTGAAAAGGAAACTGTTTGAAAAGGTGAAAGGGTATAAAAGAGACCATTTGAAATGCTAATTTGACTACAAATATGCTGAATAAGTCTGAAATAAGTTATAATTTTGTTCGCAATTGCTTTTTATTTCAACCTTACCCAATCTCCAAAATTTCTATATCATGAAAAAAGATACTGCCCTTTTCAAAATCATCAGGAATGAATTACACCGTCAAACCAGCGGACTTGAGCTCATCGCATCCGAAAACTTTGTGAGCGATCAGGTCCTGAAAGCGATGGGATCCTGTCTTACCAACAAATACGCTGAAGGATATCCGGGTCGCCGTTATTATGGTGGTTGCCAGAATGTTGACGAGTCGGAACAACTGTCCATTGACCGTGCAAAAACCCTCTTCAACGCTGATTGGGCCAATGTGCAACCCCATTCGGGCGCTCAGGCCAATATGGCTGTCCTGATGACGGTATTGAAGCCCGGCGATACATTTATGGGGCTTGACCTCGCTCATGGCGGGCATCTGTCGCATGGTTCTCCGGTCAATTCCTCCGGTATATTTTATAAAGCAGTGGGCTACCAGGTGGAACAGGCGACCGGCCTTATCAACTATGATAAAATGGAGCAAAAGGCGCTCGAGATCAGGCCTAAAATGATCATCGCAGGCGCATCGGCCTATTCCCGCGACTGGGATTACAAACGTATGAGGCAGATCGCCGATAAAATCGGAGCTATCCTGATGGCCGATATCGCACATCCTGCCGGTTTGATTGCCCGGGGATTGCTCAACGATCCGATACCGCATTGCCATGTGGTAACCACGACCACACATAAAACACTTCGCGGTCCCAGAGGCGGCATGATCCTGATGGGGAAAGACTTTCCCAATCCCTGGGGACTGACTACGCCCAAAGGTGAAATTAAAATGATGTCGCAGTTACTCGATTCGGCCGTATTTCCTGGCATACAGGGTGGCCCGCTGGAACATGTCATCGCGGCCAAAGCGGTTTCTTTCTATGAAGCCCTTTCGGATGAATATATGGATTATATCATTCAGGTAAAGAAAAACGCTACGGTCATGGCAGCCGCTTTTGTAAATAAAGGCTATCATGTGATTTCAGGCGGTACCGACAACCATCTGATGCTGATCGATCTGAGGAAGAAATTCCCTGACATCACCGGAAAGCAGGTGGAGAATACCCTCGTAAAAGCAGATATCACCGTGAATAAAAACATGGTGCCTTTCGACAGCCGTTCACCTTTTCAGACTTCAGGGCTGAGGGTTGGGACTCCGGCCATCACCACACGCGGAATGAAAGAAAAACATATGCCCATCATCGTGGATCTGATGGATGAAGTGATCAGTGACATTGAAAATGAAGTTAAAATTAAAAACGTGGCCGCTAAAGTCAATAAACTGATGGCTGAATTCCCCTTGTTCGCCTACTAAACTTTAAATATGAAAACCCTGTACCTGGTCCGTCATGCTAAATCTTCATGGGATGAGGAAGGATTGCCGGATGAGGAGCGGCCGATTACTCCTAAAGGAATTAAAAAGACCCTGAGGGTCATCGCCTTCCTGAAAGACCGCGATATAAAGATCGGACGCATCCTTTCCAGCCATGCGGTAAGGGCCAGGGAAACTGCCCGCCTCCTTGCCCTGGGGCTGAAATATCCTGAAAAACAAATTCTGATTGACCGGAAAATCTATGATGGATATTATGACCGTATTCTTGACGTAATTTATGGAAGTCCGGACGAGATCGATTCCATGATGATCGTGGGGCATAACCCGACCATTACCCAACTGGCCAATCTTTTTCTGCACCCGGGAATTGAAAGTCTGCCGACCTCAGCCGTGGTTTGTCTTTCTTTCGATACCGGCAAATGGAAAGAAATACCCTCCACCGACGGAAAACAGGAATTCATCTATCATGGTAAAAAAGAATAAAAATATCATACTCAACCGTGAAATCAGCTGGTTACACTTCAATGGCAGGGTGCTGCAGGAAGCTGCCGACCCCAGTAACCCGCTGATTGAAAGATTGAAATTTTTAGGCATTTTTTCAAATAACCGGGATGAGTTTTTCCGGGTTCGCGTTGCCACCCTGAACCGCATGATCAAGGTTACTCAGGAACATTATGATACGACGCTCAACCCCAAGAAGGTTTTAAAAGAAATCGCTGAAATCGTCCAGTCCCAGGAAAAAGATTTCATCCGTATTTATGAGGAAATAGTCAGGGAACTGGCTAAAAATGACATCCTGATCGTAAATGAGCAGGAATTGTCGGAAGAACAGGGAGAATACGTCAGGAAATATTTCATGGACAAGGTCAGGGTTGCCCTGTTTCCCATCATGATCACCAACCTCCGCGACCTGTCGACCTTACGCGATAAATCGATTTACCTCGCGGCCACCCTGGGCCGTTCAGCAAATGAAGGAAACGATTATGCGCTGATTGAAGTTCCCACCAAAGTCATGTCCCGATTCCTGATCCTTCCCGATAAAAGCGATCGAAAAGTAGTGATCCTGCTCGATGATGTTATCCGTTTCTGTTTATCCGAAATATTCTCAATTTTCGGATATGATACCTTTTCTGCCTATACGGTGAAAGTCACACGCGACGCTGAACTTGATTTCGATACCGACGTTTCCAAAAGCTTCCTGGAAATCATTTCTGAAAGCCTTAAACAACGCAAGCGCGGAGTTCCCGTTCGTTTCGTGTACGACAACTCCATTCCGCAGGACCTGCTGAAAACCATCACCAAACGGCTGGGAATCACCAAAGATGACCCCATCCGTGGAGGCGGACGCTATCATAATTTCAAGGATTTCATGAATTTCCCAAACCTCGGTCATTCCGAACTTGAATTCAAGCCCCTTTTACCCCTGAAGCATCCCGACCTTCCCACCAATAAAAGCATTTTATCCGTTATCAAGCAGAAAGACGTAATGCTGCATTGTCCGTATCAGTCATTCCAGTATATTATTGACCTGCTGCGCGAAGCCTCCATTGACCCCAGGGTGCGGTCGATTAAAATGACCATTTACAGGGTTGCCAGAAATTCAAGTGTGGTCAACGCCCTGATGAATGCAGCCCGGAATGGAAAATTCGTTACGGTATTCATGGAACTCCAGGCCCGTTTCGATGAGGAAGCAAATATTTTCTGGACAGAGCGCCTCCGTGACGAAGGAGTGAAGGTCATCCACAGTATCCCGGGGTTCAAGGTCCATTCCAAACTGATTCTGATCCGGAGAAAAGAAAGTAACCGTAACCGCTTTTATGCTTTTATGGGAACCGGAAATTTCAATGAAGACACCGCCATGGTCTATGCCGACGACAGTCTGCTGACTTCTAATCAGGAGATCTGCAACGATGTGACCAATGCCTTCCATCTCATGGAAAGTTCATACAAGCCCTTTAAATTCAAAGCGCTGATCATGGCTCCCTATTTCATGCGCAATCATTTTCTCAAACTCCTGAACCGGGAAATCAAACTTGCCGGGGAAGGAAAAGAAGCCTGGGTCATCCTCAAGCTGAACAACCTGGTTGATGAAGCCACCGTTAAAAAATTATACAAAGCCAGCCAGGCCGGTGTAAAAATCAAACTGATCATCAGGGGTATTTGTGTCCTGAAACCGGGAATTCCCGGACTTAGTGAAAACATAGAAGCGGTGAGCATTGTTGGCCGGTTTCTCGAGCATAGCAGGGTTCTCGTGTTTGGCAATGACGGGGAACCGGTATATTATATCACTTCCGCCGATTGGATGATCCGTAATTTCGATAACCGCATTGAAGTGGCCTGCCCGGTTTATGATAAAGCCATACAGAATGAACTCAGGCAGATCCTTGACATCCAGCTCAGGGACAATACCAAGGCCAGAATTATCGGCCCTGGCGCGCCTAACCAGTACAAGCATACCGCAGGACCCGTGGTCAGATCGCAAACAGAAATTTATCAATACCTGAAAGGAAACCATTAGGTGAAAATATTGCGATTTTTTCTGAATAAATACTTCCTTACCACCCTTGCTTTCGTGGTGTGGATGGTATTTTTCGACAGCAATAACATTCTCACCAGGGCAAAATTACAGCATAAGCTCGTGGAACTCCAGGAAGAAAAGAGGTTTTACCTCGAGGAAATAAGGAAAGATTCAACCCTTACCCGGGAATTGCAAAACGACAGTTCCAAACTCGAAAAATTCGCAAGGGAGCGTTACCTGATGAAAAAAGAGGGTGAAGATATCTTTCTGTTGATCGACACTACTGTGGATCGACATCCAAAATAATCCTGAGCTGACCAAACTGATTGTTTTTCTGAAAATCATCCAGCACTTCCAGCAGTTTTAATTTCCGGTCGCCGGATGAACTTCCCTTTTCGATTTTTACAAGGATGTGCTTGATATAAAAATTCATGACGCGGCCTACCAACGGATATTCAGGTCCCAGGACCATCTTCCCGAATGCTTTCCTGAGATGTACAGCCAGCATCGCCGAGGATTTGTTCAGCAGCTCAGGGTCTTTATGTTTAATTTTTATCAATATCAGCCTCACAAACGGCGGGTAGCCGAACTTTCTTCTTTCCGGCAGCTGTTGCTGATACATGGAAAGATAATCATTGTTCACAACATCTTTCAGTACAGGATGATCAGGCCGGTAGGTTTGTATGATGACCTCCCCCCTCTTGTTTTTCCTGCCCGATCGTCCGCTTACCTGCGCCATGAGTTGGTAACCCCTTTCACTGGCCCTGAAATCGGGAAAACTGAGCATGTTATCGGCATTCAGAATGCAGACCGTGCTCACGTGATCAAAATCAAGACCTTTGGTAACCATTTGGGTTCCCACCAGGATATCTATTTTCCGGTCACCAAAATCACCCAGTATCTTTTGGTAGGCATGTTTTGAGCGTGTGGTATCCAGGTCCATCCTGGCAATGCGTGCTTCCGGAAAATATGTTGAGAGTTCCTCTTCCACCTTTTCAGTGCCAAAACCCCTTATCCGGATATCTGTCCCATTGCATTCAGGGCAATGATCCGGCACCCGGGTCACAAAGCCGCAATAATGACAGCGAAGCTGGTTGCTTTTTTTATGGTAAACCAGGCTGACATCGCAGTTTTTGCAGTTGGGAATCCAGTTGCAGGTTTCGCATTCAAGGCGGGGAGAAAAACCGCGGCGGTTCTGAAAGAGTATGGATTGCTCATCCCTGGCGAGGGCTTCTTTCAGCCGGTTCAGAAGTACCGATGAAAAATGTGTTTTCATCAATCCTTGTCGCATTTCTTTTTTGATATCCACAATATGAATCCATGGAAGCTCCATATTCCCGTATCTTTCCATGATTTCCACCAGCCCGTATTTTTGCCGGCTGGCGTGATAATAACTTTCCAGCGAAGGCGTGGCGCTTCCCAGTATGGTTTTCGCGGAATGCTGTTTCGCCAGGAATAGCGCCACATCCCGGCCATGGTAGCGGGGAGCCGGGTCTGACTGCTTAAAGGAAGCATCATGTTCTTCATCCACAATAACAAGTCCGAGCTCTGAAAAAGGCAGTAATACGGCTGATCTTGCCCCGAGAATAACCTGGTAACGAGGTCCCTGATCCTCACATTTCCGCATCACCTGCTGCCATATCTCCACTTTCTCGTTTTCATTAAAACGCGAATGGTAAACCCCTACCTTTTCGCCAAAGTATTTCTTCAGCCTCAGGATGATCTGGGTGGTCAGTGCGATTTCCGGTAGAAGGTAAAGAACCTGTTTCCCTTCCCGGATCACATCCTGTATCAGTTTGATATAAAGTTCTGTTTTTCCGCTTGAAGTAACCCCGTGCAACAGGACCACTTCTTTGGAAGAAAAAGCCTCATGGATATCTTCCAGTGCCTTCTGCTGGACGGTGGTAAGCAGAATGTCGTCAGGGCTGGCCAGGGCTGCAGATGTTTCGAAGCGGCTTACCTCCCTTTCTTCTGTAATGAAGATTTCCTTCCGTACAAGCGTATCGAGAACGGAGGGTGCGCATCCTGATTTTTGAAGCAGATCCCCGCGTTTCACTTCTTCTTCAGCCCCATAAAGGGAAAGCTGGAGATAGCTCATAAGCATTTCCAGTTGTTTTTTTGCTTTTCTTTCCAGGCTGTCAAATAACAGCTTCAGGGCTGGCTCATGGCCTGAATACTTCATTGAAAGCCGCACAAACACTTCCTTTTTCGGCTTATAATGATCATAAAGTTCTTCTTCCACTACGATCATCCCTTTATCGATCATGGTTTTGATCAGGGGAAATATTTTCTGCTGTCCGGTGATTCCCGCTGCCTTGCTTATTTCAAGTTTATTGTTGTGGTGCAAGGCTTCCAGCAGGAGATACTCTTTTTCATTCAAGGTATCTGCTTCACCCCGGTAAGAAGGATTGATGGCAATCCGGGTTTCGGAAGCCAGTTTAAATGCAGCAGGCAGCGCGGCATTCATGACTTCTCCCTGGGTACAGAGGTAATAGGAAGCAATCCATTCCCAGAAAGCGAGTTGTTCAGGATAAACGACAGGGGCATCGTCGAGAATAGAGAGGATGTATTTCGGAACGTAGTTTCCCGGTGCCTGCTGATGCAGTTTACAAACCAGGGCGGTATAGATTTTCCTGGAACCAAATTGTACCACTACCCGCAATCCCTCCTTGATCGGTCCGTTCAGTTCATAGGGGATTCGATAGGTAAATTTACCTTTTACAGGCAAAGGCAGCAGTACATCCGCAAAAAGCGTGACACGTTCCAATGAAATAGCAATAAAAGGTTACAAGGCCAGGATGCGCGACATTTCGAGCATTTCCTTATTGATGTCTTTATGGTGTTTGATGGCATTTTCGAAGGGCGTATAAACCACCTGCTTGCCTATGATCCCTGTCATCACGCCTCTTTGACCTTCCATCAGTCCCTTCATGGCCATATGTCCGAGGGTGCTTGCCAGTACCCGGTCGAATGCGCTGGGACTGCCTCCTCTTTGGATATGCCCCAGCACGGTTACGCGGGTATCAATTTCAGGAAGCCGTTCTTTTACTTTCCGGGCGATCTCATAAGCCCCGCCTTCATCATCCCCTTCAGCCACGATGACGATACCGGAAGTTTTATTTTTCCGGATATCATGTTTCAGAAGGCGGGCGAGGTTGTCAATATAAGTGGTCGTTTCGGGTACGAGGATAAATTCAGCTCCGCAGGCTATTCCGCTCCGGAGGGCAATAAAGCCTGCATCGCGGCCCATCACTTCTATAAAGAAAAGCCTTTCATGTGAAGTAGCAGTATCGCGGATCTTGTCGGCAGCTTCCACCACCGTGTTGATAGCGGTATCGTATCCAATGGTCGCATCGGTTCCATAGAGATCGTTATCGATGGTTCCGGGCAGGCCGATGATTGGAAAATCAAATTCCTTATCGAAGATGGAAGCGCCGGTAAAAGTGCCGTTCCCCCCTATGGCCACCAGGGCATCAATTTTATATTCCCTGAGGTTCTGGTATGCCTTAAGCCGCCCATGATAATCCATAAAACGCTGACTGCGGGCTGTTTTAAGGATGGTGCCTCCACGCTGGATAATGTTCGAGACCGAATGGCTGAACATGGGTTCGATCTGGCCGTCGATCATTCCTTCATAACCCCGGTAAATACCATAAACATCAAGCCCCATGTAAATTCCTGTACGTACCACCGCCCGAATGGCCGCGTTCATTCCGGGGGAGTCTCCGCCGGAAGTAAGAACCGCTATTTTTATAATTCCAGACATAATTTTTAATTGCTAAAAACGACCACCGGATCGTGTTATCCGTTATGATACAAAAGTACGGTTTTCCCCGATTGGTATTCAGTAAAAGTTCTGAGGTCTTTAGTTTGTACCGGAAGAATAAAAATTAATAAATAATTGAAAATAATTCTTGCTTATCTGGTCAGAATTTAATATATTCGTATGGTTAAACACCCATTCCTATGTCGCGTCAGTTTTTTGTTTCCGAAGTTTCCTCCCTGATTCCGGACCTTTATCGCAAAGGAAAAAAAACAAGTGTAAATAAAATTTTAAGCGGAGCTAATCCATCCTTTTCAACCATCCTTTTCCTAAGCGTCCTCTAACCTTCGTCTAAGCTTTCACTTTTTATCCTTTCAGCAAACTCCAACCAGGCATCAGGCTTATATGCTTGCCATAAACGGTAACCGTTAAACACTAAAAATGACTTTTATTTTTTGCAATCAAAGGGCCATTGAACGGTCTGGGTGGTGATATTTCCGGGGAGATCCATTACCACAACGCGCACCTCCAGTCCATCAGCGGGGATTAAACTGTTTTTCAGCGCATACACCCATACGAAGGAGTTCGTGCCCTCCCCGGCAAAACCCTGTTCCAGGGCAAGTCCGTTTTGAAGAATAATTGAAATATTTACGCTGCAAACCTTGAAATTATCGCTGGCTTCGACCAGGATTTTATCACCCGTTTTCCCGGTGAATCCGGGGAATGAAATACGGTGAATTTCCGGAGAATGATAATAGTCGCTTATTGCCAGATGCCAGATGCCCAATCCCTTCTTCTTCTCAGCCTTCGGGGAATAAAACGCTGATTTTTCCGGATCGCGAAGCACAGCGCGGGCATAATTTTTTGCCGCCTCCACCTTGGTCAGGTGGTGAATTTGTTTAGCCGACCAGGTTCGCCTGCTTACATCAGGTCTGGAACGCAGATGCCCGTCACTGGTGAGGACAAGATTCCCTATTTTTCCGGATTGTCCTTTGGTGATAATATTGCTGATGTTACGTGCCATTAAGGGATGGATTATTACTTATATGACACCCGGTTTGAGAAAAAAGTTGCTTCGGTTAATATTATTTTAAAAAAAGTTTGAGTTTGACCTATTACCTTTTGCCCATAAAGCTGATTAAACGTTATAAATAATAAACATAATCAGCAACACCATGGAATCAGGAAACAATACCTCAAAAAACCATGTGGAAGCCATCGTCACGGGCAGGAACATTCTCATCAGGCTTCCAAAGAACATGGACGATATCAAATTTATCCGTTCGCTTGGATTCGCCCGATGGGATGTTTCAGGTTACTGCTGGGTAGTTCCGAATCATCCTTCAAACCTGGAAAAGCTAAAGCAACACTTCTCCGGGAGGATCCACTGGCATGAAAATGAAGACCCAAAAAAGGCGAAGCCACCCATTGCCCAGCCGGGGGAGCCAAAGTCATTGCTGGTGGTGAGATTCAATCATGGGCGTATCAGGCTGATCTTCGAGTATGACCGGGGCATGGTGGAACAGGTCAAGCTTCATCCGCTGTATTCCTGGGATTCAGAAACCAGAAGCTGGACTTTACCTCATACCGAGAAAATATTGTCGAAACTCAGTTATTACTGCAGCATTCACGATTGGAAATACCGTTATGTGGAGGACCTGGCTCAAATCAACCGTAAGCCCAGACCGAAACCCGGTGAAACCGCAGAATATAAAAAATGCCCGGTTGCTTTTCTTGAAAAGCTGACTGTTTTGCGTTACAGTCCGAGAACCATCAAGGTATATTCCGAATGTTTCACTGAATTTATCAATTATTTTCATGAAAAAGATCTGGGAAATCTCACCTCGGCTGATATCATGACTTACCTGCATTACCTGGTTGAGGATCGTTGCATTTCAACATCTTACCAGAATCAGGCGATCAATGCCATAAAATTTTACTATGAAAAAATTGCCGGCAGAAACCGGGAGACGTTTTACCTGGAGCGGCCTCGCCGGGAAAAGTTTTTGCCTGAGGTAATGAGTGAAGAGGAAGTGAAAGCAGTTATAGGCTGTATCAATAACCTGAAACACAAATGTTTGATCATGACAACATATTCAGCCGGATTAAGGGTAGCCGAATTGCTCAATCTGAGAATCAGCGACATTGATTCAAACCGAATGCTGATCAGGGTAAGCCAGGGCAAAGGACGCAGAGACAGGGTAACTTTACTTTCCTCCAAGCTGCTTGAACTTTTAAGAAAATACTATATTCAGTATCATCCAAGGGAGTATCTTTTCGAAGGAATATCGGGAGGAAAATATGCGGAGCGAAGTGTTCAGAACGTGCTTAAACGCGCATGCAGCGAGGCTGGAATTCGGAAGCATGTAACCATGCATACCTTACGGCATTCTTTTGCAACCCATTTACTGGAGCATAACACCGACTTGCGTTATATACAGGAATTGCTGGGACATTCCAGTCCAAAGACCACGCAGATTTACACGCATATCACCACCAGGGGGCTTGACCAGTTGAAGAGTCCGCTGGATCATATAGAATTTTAATATTTTCATCAGGGTTTTGTTATATTGAAATTTTCAATATATTTGCTTTGGTTGTAAGCCATTGAATACATGATGTTTTCATCATATATACATTCAGGCATTTTCTGGCGTAAAAAAAAAGTAAGTAAAAGGAAAACCTGGCCATAAAATCCAACTTTTCATTCATGTTTTAGGAACAATTCAATTAAGAAAAGAGTAAAATAAAATTTAAAACCATATGTCGCGCACAAGCCATACCACGGCAATCAACCTTTTTTTTCTCCCATTAATCACATTTTTTGGTTGTCTAAACGCCATATGGCTTAAACAAACACGTTAGGGTAGATGATGTATATGAATAGGAATAAGCCTAGTGTTTTGCAGGATTGCTACGGGAATGTTTATAGTTCTTTGAAAGGTTGGGGGGGGAAAG
>Ga0265593_1000528_pt1 | contig 20472 bp, 21 predicted proteins | sample saktaG_8_FD_190136 | JGI IMG/M metagenome (GOLD analysis project Ga0265593, IMG submission 190136) | Saline water microbial communities from Sakinaw Lake, British Columbia, Canada - sak_2011_5_24_36m | ecosystem: Environmental > Aquatic > Non-marine Saline and Alkaline > Saline ...
GATAATTCCCTGATTTCCTCTCTTGTGAACAATTTTTTATCCATGTGGTTGTTTGTTAATTAGTTACATTCTAACAGAAAACAAAAAGTAGACACTTTCGTGTCTACTTTTTGGGGTACGGTTCAAAATTGCCCGTTCTTTTTTGTTCAAAAATTAATACATGTCATCTTGAGCGAAATTTGCCAGCCCCAAGCTGGTAAATGAAGTCGAAAGATCTGAGCTCAGATTCCTCGATTTCGTAATTCCTCCCCTTGGTCAGAATTACTACACTCGGAATGACAAAGCTTTTAATGCATACAACATTTAGAATAATTGCAACATCTAGAACCTCCCTACATCCCCGTCCGCTTGAGTTCTTCTAAAAGTTTCTTCTGATCGCGACTAAGATTTTTCGGCACATCCACAATAATTTTCACCAAATGACTGCCTCGAATGGAATTTCGGCTGAGACTTGGCACGCCTTTTTCTTTGATACGAAAAGTTTCACCAGATTGAGTGCCAGTTGGAATTTTCATATTCACTTTTCCATCAATGGTTCGCACATCAATTTTGTCGCCCAAGACTGCCTGGGAAAATGAGATGCGCTCAGTCGACAAGATATCATTTCCCTTTCGTTCAAAATGACTGTGCGGTTTGATATGCACGTTCACATATAGATCGCCATTGGAAGAGCCTCTTTCTCCAGCTTCACCTTGACCTTGCAAGGAAATAGTTTGACCATTTGAGATTCCAGCTGGAATATCAAAAGCGATTGTTTCCTGCTCTTTGACCCGTCCATCACCTCCACATTTGTGACATTTTTTTGCATAGGTTTTTCCACTACCAAAACAGGTCGGACAAGTTGAGGCTTGCACAAAAGTGCCAAAGAAACTTCGCACAGTTTGTTTGACTTGACCGGAGCCCTTGCAGGTGTGACAGTTTTCTTCCTTGGAGCCAGGTTCTCCACCGGTTCCCTTACAAAGATTGCAAACGACTCTGCGAAGCAATGAAACCTCTCGATGAGCGCCACTAACCATTTCTTCAAAAGTTATTTCCGCATCAATTTGAATGTCACGACCAGCTCTTTGGGAATTTTGTCTGCCAGAACCTCCACCACCAAAAATATCAGAAAAAATATCCTCAAATCCACCATTGAATTCAAAACCTTGCCCTCCAGCTTGTTGAAAACCGGAAAAATCCCATTGTCCGCCTTGGGAGGAGAAGCCTCCGAAGCCTTGTCCACCTCCACCACCTCGTTGAGCTTGTTCAAAAGTCTGACCATATTGATCATATTGACTCCGTTTTTCCTTATCCGAAAGGACTTGATAGGCTGAATTGATTTCTTTGAATTTGTTTGCGTCTCCACCTGTTTTATCAGGATGATATTTGTGGGCTAATTTTCGATAAGCCTTTTTTATTTCATCATCTGTCGCGCCCTTGTTGACGCCCAGAGTTTCATATAAATCCTTTGCCATATCTTTATTGAGTTAAATTTTTTTAAAATATTCCCTACGGTGTCATTGCGAGGATGTAATCAGGCGTGGCAATCTAGGGCATTGCTCCGCTCATTATTTTCCACTCCGCCCAGGGCGGATCGCGATGACAAAATTAAATTGTTTGCAGGTTGCCACACCTTGGATATATCCTATTCTAACCTAAAAACAAAAAATTAGCAATCCCCATTGTCGAGTGCTAATTAAATTCAAGAATTCCCTATTTATGCAATCATTTCTTTTTCGACAATCATTGTCTCTATTTTAAGCAACGAAAAATGAATCATAATTTTAAAAACACACCAACTCAAGAAGAAAACGATCACGCCCAACAATGAACCAATAGAAAAAACTGTAAGAAAAAGAATTCCCGCAAGAACAACTGCGACAGAGGATGATTTTTGTTGCCCAGCAACGTTTGGAGAGAGAGCATTCTCAATTTTTTTTCCGATAAGATCAGAAATCAAACTTGAGATTTTTTCAGTTCCTTGAACTTCCCTACCAACAAGCAGAGACAACTGTCTTCGACTTTCTTGCAAAAGCAACTGTTGCTCCTCTGCATTCAATTCAAAACTCATAGCAACCATTTTTTCTTTGATTTGCTGTTGAATTTCTTTTTGATCTTCTATTGATAAATTCTGAATGTTCAATTCCTGTTTAATTATTTGGGTTGGATTTAAATCAAGGAAACTCTGGTTTTCCTTGTCTATTTGATTTTTTTGACTTTGCAAAATAAATTCATCCACGGTTATATTTTCATTTTCCAAAACTTTGAAATTTGGATCAAAAGAAGAAAGAATTTTAAATGTAACCTTATTCGAAATATCGCCAGTCTCAAAACGAGGAATCAGGATTTGTCCATCTAGTAAGCGAATGACTGAAAAATATTGAGCTGCAATCGCAACAGAAAAAGCCATAATTAAAAAGAATTTCCCAGTACGCAATGATTTTAAAAAATCTATTTTGACGTTTAATTCAAAGTCACGGCGGATTTTTCTTGAAGATAAAAGCAAAAAATATGCTCCGACAAGGAGACCCAGCGCGTGCCACCAACCTCCAATGAAAATAATTCCAGAAATCATTGAGCTCAACAAAAGCAATTCCAAATATACAATATCTTTAAAAAGGACAATGTCTAAACAGATAAGAGTTAGAAAAACAATAAAAAAAGCCATTGAAAAAATCCAACTGCTTGAACCATTAACTTCGATTATCCTCGCAACCGACCACCAAGAAAAAATAGCAGTCAGTATTGTCAATAAACCAAGAATTAATTCTATTTTTCTACGATTCATATTTTTCACATTATATAATCTTCATTATACCAGATTTGAATATTTATGTGAAAAAAATTTGAAGTTTTTAGGAAACTTTTGTGGACTTTACGGATCTGGTCGAGCTTGACTGGGCATTTCGAGATGTGACAGCATCTTGCTGAATAGTAGTTTTGCTGGCTGAATTCAAAGTAGAAGTTGCTGAATTTGTCTGGGTCGAATTTTTGAAAATACTATTATAGATAATCACCGCCACAGCAATTGGCAAACCAAGAAAAATTATTAAAATCAAAAGTCCTTTTTTCATATATTTACCAACAATTAAAATTTATATACAAAAAATTTATACACATAATTTTATTTTTTCCTGACAAGTGATTCATAAAAAAGGCTGGAAAGTTTATCCCTGCCTTTTTTCATCAAATAATCTTCTTGACACTTTAAAGCTTCGGAAGGTCAGTCGGCATTTTGACGTTGCCAGGAAGTTTGATGTTCTTCATTGAATCAAGAGTTTTTTTCATCATTTCGCATTGATCTGTGAAAGTCACATCTGTTGGCACAGAAAAATCAGCGGTTTCAGCGGGAACGCAGTTAGCATTGACTGCATTGTCAAATTGTTCTTCAGGAGATTTCGCGACTGACGGAATATTTGCGGGTTGATTTTCTGGCAAAGAAGTTTTCAAATCATTAATGCAAGCCATAGTCATTTTGGTTCCCGTTTTCGTGTCTTCCATCCAGGAATACATAACTTCGCCATCAAAATATGCATATGCAAGTTTTCCAGCTATCATTGAAGACGATTTGTATTTTTTGCCATCAATGAAAGCAGTTGATTCAAATTTTGAATCTCCAGTCCCAACCGAATAAGTGCATTTCATTTTTTTACCCAAGCCCATCGCATCCTTGATAGAACTGATGACATTGCCAGTTTCCTTTTTCACTTCAGCTGGAGTTTCTTTTTGAGCCGGAGTTTCAGCTGCTTTTTGATTGGCGCAACCCGAAAAAACCAAGACTGCCGTGACAACCGCGAACAATGAGAAGATTTTTTTCATATTTTTAATTTAAATTAATTATATTCAAATTATACCACGAGTTTGGTCTATCGCAACAATCAATTTTTCTATCTGGCAATTTTAGCCTTAATAATGAGATGGTTTTTCTCACGAACAACGCTTTGAAATTTGACTTTCTTAACAGAGAGCAAATCGAAACCTTCTCCATCAACCAGGGTTGCAGAATCTCGACCACCAATAACCAGGTCCCCGACTTTCAATCTGATTTCATCTACCAAATCTTTTTCCAACAAGCTGGCATTGAGCTCTCCTCCACCTTCGACCAAGACAGTTTTGATACCTTCTTCGAAAAGAAAAAACATCATTTTTTCAAGATCAACCTCGCTTCTTCCAAGGACATAGACCTTAGCTCGTTTTCTGATTTCTTCGATTTTTCGCTCCGTGGTTTTTTCAGTGGTGAAAATCATTTTCTCGCCTTCTCCTTCATTGAAAAATTTTCCATCCAAATCCAGACTGCCAGCATTGGAAACAACCGTAATTTTGATCGGCTCCGGAGTTTTGCCAGCCCTAATTCTGTCATTCTTGCGTTTTTGAGTCTTGAGCGTCAAACTTGGGTCATCCTGACGCAAAGTGTTGGCACCGATCAGCACCGCATCAACCTCAGCGCGCGCGTCCAAAAGCATTTCCTTGTCACTGTCTGAAGAAACTGGCACCTGCTGATGCTTGAAATTGCTGATTTTGCCATCCAACGACATCCCCGAACAGATGAAAACAAACGGACGATTTTTTTGTAGCATATTATTAAGTATTAATCTTTCCTAAATTTAATCCCTTGTTTTTCAATATATTCAGACGCTTCCTCTGTTTTAACACTAACAATATCACTTATTGAAATGATTTCAGCATCGTTTGTTTGGGTATTATAAATCGCATAGCTAACTTCTGTATTTTTGTGACCAGAAATTTCACCTGGATTCAACAGTAAGCAAGCGCCAACATTTTCCTGGTGTTTATCATGATTATGTCCATAAAAAACTGCATCAAATTTTCCAGATTGCGCCATTGGCATAGCCAAATCGGGATAGTGAGTCAGGAATATTTTTCTGCCTTCAAATTCGACAAAATCATAGGCCTTGTCGTTGATGGAAAGATTACTTCCGTCCTCTAGGGATGTTTTTATTATCATAACTTTGTCACCATCATTATTTCCCCAAATCGCAAACACTGGCACAGAAAATTTTGCCAAAATTTTTGCGATGCCGTTATTAATAAAGTCACCAAGAAAAATAACTTGCTCAACCTCCTGAACCTCAATTGACTTAAGAACCTTCACGAGATTGTGAAAATTATCATGAATGTCCGAGATAACTGCGATTTTCATAAGTTTATTTCTTTAAAAAATTATCAATTTCTTCAAACAATTTTTCATGATTTATTTTCTCAAAATCTGTCGTGTCAAATTCGAAAACATCAACTCCGATTTCGAGTGGCTGATTACTGTCAAAAACCCTTTCTATAAACTCATTATCTTTCATTTTTTCTTTATCCCTAAGCCCAGAATGACGAGAATCAAGAGCGGCTCTCTCTATAAAGCGTTTTTTCACGACATCCATATCAGCCTTGCAATAGATATAAAATACCTCGACATTATTCTTCATTATCAGTTCTTTCACTCTTTTATTGGCCCATCGCGGATGAAGATTAGCCTCTGCCACAAAAACCGCCGAAGATTTGAAAAAAGACTCCAACACGTAATAAAACAGTTCGAAACTTGTCTTGCCAATATTGTCCAAAGTTTCCAAGCTTAGTTTTTCCCAATGCAAATCATCCAAGATGATTTCTTTGATTGCATCACTGCCAAAAAACGGCAAAGCAAAACGCTCGACAATTTTTTTCGAAAGCGTCGTTTTTCCCGCAGCCGGCGGACCAGAAATGAGGATTAGTTTTGGGTTATTTGTATTCACAATTTGTACATTAATAAAAATGCTTATTTATAACTAGCTACAAAATCCACAACATTTTGAATCATCTTCTGAAAATCTTGCGGTTTTGAAAAATGATGGTCGGCCCCGGAAAAAATCTCGAGTTTATAATTTTCGAGAAGGCTGGAAAATTTTTGAGCCTCTTTAATTGTGACGTGCGGATCTTGATCGCCAACTAAGATGATTGTTGGGGCTTTTATTTTTTCACCAACTTCAAAAGTATTATTATTTTTAAAATCTTCCACAAAAGAATAATTTCGTCTTGAAACTCTTCCATCTCTGCTTGTATGCTCAATATACCCTAATTTCTGCCAATTTTCCATCCTAACTTCACCTCTAAATCTCAGTTCATTTTGGGGGTAATCAATAACCGGTGACTTGAGCACTAGCACAAACAAATCGCTCGATTTTGAAGCGACCATAATAGAAGCAACCCCACCAAAACTGGCGCCCAGCAAACCGATTTTGGAATATCCCGACGCTTTCAAAAATTCAATCGCACTTTCAATGTCCCTCACTCCTTGTGAGACAGTCAAATTCTCAACATTCCCTTCACTCTCACCAAATCCAGAAAAATCAAAACGAAAAGTTGAAATGTTTTTTTCATTCAAAGCTTTTTCAATTTCAACATAGGCTTTACTGTCCTTGCTCGAAAAATCCCCATGACAAACAACGACAATTGGCTTACTCTTGTCATTTGTCGGATCAGAAAGCACACCGCAAAGTTTCAATCCTTCCTTGTTTTTGAAATATGTTTTTTTCTGCATAAAAAAATCAATTATTCATACTTTTTCTGACTGACTCAATAATCAATCGAAAAGCCGGGCGATTTTCTTTTTTATAGATTATAGCTACCCCCAATAAATGTCCCTGCGAGCATTTTAAGCTTTTTTCGGAGATTGAAACATTGGGATTTGAAATTCGGTCAAGATACATTCTTTTCAAACTTCCAGGTCCATCTTTTTGATAATCACAAATAATTTCACCACACTCCGCACAGGAAATCTGCAAAAGCTTACTGCTTCCGCCACGAGCTTTTTTGTATTTATCAGATTTGAGCTTCGAAAACATAAGAATTATACTTGAGATTCCAATTGAAAATCTCCCGTGCTTAAAATTAAATCTTCTATGTGGCTCATTTGTTCTTCGGATATTGATTCTGTTTTACCTTTATGCATTATTAAATCTAAAAGATATTCTTTTCTAACTATATATGTTCCGTGATATTTATTTTTACCGAATCTGACTTTTGCAAACTTTCCAGCATACACCAAAATTGGTTCTATAAATTGTTTCTTTTCTAAAAAATTATTTAAAGCTAAGGATTCTTTCATTGACTGTCTGCGATCTTTCCAGAGAAGAATTCCGGGGCTTCCAGCCTTAACCTCAATATTAAAAATACCATTCCTTGAAACAATAACAAAATCGTTGTCTAGATATGATTCTGGCAGTTTTACATTATGAAAGATTATGTAACTGCCGATTAACTTTCTAAGCTCGTCTAAAATATTTTTTTCAGCATCAATGCCAATTTTATAATTTCCTGCTTGATTAGCAAATTTATCTGCTATTTTATATGCGCAAATAAATATCAAAAAGGCTATCACGCTTAACGATACATTTCTAAAAAAAACATTGACCCATACCAAAAGCAAGGCAAGACCAATTATCAAAAGACCGCGATAAATTAAATCATGATTTTTATTCCGAAGATACCTATTTTTGTTGGTATAAATCTTAGTCATTCTAATTAATTTCATTTTAATAATTCCCCCTCCTCCATTCGCTTCTCTTTTGATGCATTCTTTCGTTGAAACCTCCTTGCTGGACAAAATCAGTGCTCAGTTTGGCCAGTTGACGGTCAAGCAGATAATTCGTTTGATGGATAAGACAGATGATCATATTAGCAGCGGGTTCAGGTGAGCTCAAATAGGGCTCATAGGACTGATAGGACGGATTTTGATAGCACAAATTTCTGATAGCTCTCGCTTGGGAAAAATCTTTTGTCCAAAGTTTCAGTTTTCTTTGCCTTTATTTTAACACAAAAGACAGAAAAAATCTCAACATTTCTGCATTTTTTGCATTCCCGCATCCTCTCCGCACATTGCGCAGTGCGTAGGCAAAAGACGAACGATGAGCGTTAAAAAATTTTGAAACTTAGCGACCGTCAGCAGACGTAGGAGCGAAGTGTAAATTTTAGCGAAGAGCGAAGTCTTTGCCCCAGCAACAAGCACGTGCGGGATTTCTTTTGTAACTTTTCTATTAAAAGAAAAGTTAACCCCTGAATTTTCAACAAAAGAGTCCCGAAAAAATCGGGACTCTTTTTGAAGATTATTTCTTCTCTCCTTCACCCTCAACCTCTGCATCCTTCACCTCGGGTTCGCCTTCGGTCTTGGCTTCTGCGCCTGCCTCACCGGCAGATGAACCTTCGGCTGCAGATCCTTCAGCTCCTGGCTGTGGTTGAGCGGCAGCATAAAGTTTTTCACCAATCTTTTGGGCAGCTTGTGAAAGCGTTTCAGACTTGGCCTTGATAACACTGAGGTCATCGGCATTTTTCACTTTGTTGAGTTCCTCAATCGCTTCTTGGACAGGCTTTTTCTCATCTTCCGTGAGCTTGTCACCGGCGTCACGCATCGCTTTTTCAGTGGTGTAGACCAAAGTGTCTGCCATATTGCGAGCTTCGACAAGTTCTTTCTTTTGCTTGTCTTCCTCGGCGTGCATCTCAGCATCCTTGGTCATCTTTTCGATTTCTTCCTTGGAAAGTCCAGAGGAAGCTTCAATCTTGATTGATTGTGATTTGCCAGTTGCTTTGTCCTTGGCAGTCACATTGAGAATTCCGTTGGCATCAATGTCGAATTCAACTTCAACTTGCGGAATGCCTCTTGGTGCTGGTGGAATTCCATCGAGAATAAATCTTCCCAGAGTTTTGTTACCAGAAGCCACTTCGCGTTCTCCTTGGAGCACGTGGATTTCAACGCTAGGTTGATTGTCAGCAGCCGTTGAGAACACTTGAGATTTTGAAGTTGGAATAGTTGTGTTGCGATTAATCAGCGGGGTTGAAATTCCTCCCATCGTTTCAATTCCAAGCGTGAGCGGGGTCACATCAAGGAGTAGCACATCTTTGACTGAACCTTCCAAAACACCTCCTTGAATCGCAGCACCGAGCGCCACAACTTCATCGGGATTGACAGTGATGTTTGGTTTTTTGCCAAAGAATTTTTCCACCGTTTGCAAAACTAATGGCATTCTGGTCATTCCTCCAACCATCACGACTTCATTAATATCAGAAGTTGAAAGCTTGGCATCAGCCAAAGCCTTTTTGACTGGCTCAAGTGTCTTGGCAACCAAATCCCCCACCAATTCTTCCAATTTTGCGCGAGTCAGTTTCATCACTAAATGTTTTGGACCGCTGGCATCAGAAGTGATGAATGGTTGATTGATTTCACTTTCCATTGCAGTTGAAAGTTCAATTTTGGCTTTTTCAGCTGCTTCTTTGATGCGTTGCAGTGAAAGCGCGTCATTGGAAAGATCGATGCCTTCTTGCTTTTTGAATTCATTGATAATCCAAGCGATGATCACTTGGTCAAAATCATCTCCGCCAAGATGAGTGTCACCGTTGGTTGATTTGACTTCCACGGTGTCGCCACCGACTTCCAAAATGGAAATGTCGAATGTTCCACCTCCCAAATCATAGACCGCAATTTTTTCATCTTGCTTTTTGTCAAAACCATAGGCCAAGGCGGCAGCGGTCGGTTCATTGATGATGCGACGCACATTCAGCCCTGCGATTTCGCCAGCTTCTTTGGTAGCCTTTCTTTGAGAATCGTCGAAATAGGCAGGCACGGTGATCACCGCGTCCGTGATTTTTTCGCCCAATTTTTCTTCCGCATCACTTTTGATTTTTTGCAAAATCATCGCTGAAATTTCTTGCGGAGTGTAGTCCTTGTCGCCCATCGTCACTTTGACAGTCTCGCCAGCGTGCACAATTTTGTAGGGCATCGTCTTTTCATCACGTTGCACTTCGGCATCGTGATAAGAACGTCCAATTAAACGTTTAATGGAAAACAAAGTGTTGCCCGGATTGGTCACACCTTGGCGCTTGGCCAAAAGCCCAACCAATCTTTCGCCAGTTTTTGAAATGGCGACCATCGAAGGAGTCGTGCGATTTCCTTCTTTGTTCTCAATGATTTCCGGTTTGCCACCCATCACGACTGCAAAAGCCGAGTTAGTGGTTCCCAGGTCGATTCCAATGATTTTACTCATATACTTTTTCAGTGTCCAATATGCAATATTCAAAATTCAATGATTATTGCAAACTGTCACAAATTTATGATTTACTTTTTTTATTTATCCCCCACTAATTTACTAATCTTTTACTAATATACGAATGTGTGTTTTTTTATGATTAGTATATTCGTAAAAGATTAGTATTTTAGTTGGGAGTCTTTATATTTTTTTTCATTGCTCACCGATTACTATCCATGCTACAATGACCTTAGAGTTTGGCACAACGTTTGCCTGCTTTGCCCCTCGGGATTTTTGAACCATGCCCGTTGGGGCTTTTTTCTTTCCCTTTCCTATCTTAACGTTTTATTCGTAGTTTCGTAGATTCGAATTCTATTCGAAGATTCATATCGGTTTTTATAGTTTTGCATCAGTGATTTACTCTGCCACTACTCTCGCCGGCCGAATCACCTTGTCTCCAATCTTATATCCCTTCATCATCACTTTCTTGATTTTGTTCTTGAATTTCTCTTTTTCTTTCTCGCAATCGTAATGGTCACAGCCGCACTGCTTGTCAGCAATCGCTTCGTGAAAAACTGGATCAAAACTGTCCCCAACTTTCGGGGCAATTTCTTCTACTCCATTTTCCGCCAGCACGGTTTCCAGTTGCTTTTGAATATACATAATTCCTGTCACCCATCCATTGTCTTTCTGATCCTGCGGAATATGTTCAGTTGACATATGGAAATTGTCAAGAACCGGAATGATTTGCAAAATGATATTTTGAGTCGCATATTTGAGCAAATCTTTTTGTGATTCCGCTTGCATCTTCTTGTAGTTTTCAAAATCCGCTTGCGCCCGTTTCCATTTGTCCAAATTTTCCTGAGCTTGTTTTTTAAAAACCGAAACTTCATCTCCTGCCTCGTCGGCAGATATGACTACCTCTCCAGTAGGCGAATCAGAATCAGGGGCGATTTTTTCTTCAACTTCCTTTTCTACTTCTTCACTTTTTTTGTGTTGTTTTGACATAGGATTAAAAAATATTAATTCACAATTCACAATTTCCAATTCACAATAAATTTACAATAAGATAATTTTCAAAAAAATAAATAATTGATTATTGAAACTTGAAAATTCAATGAAAATTGAGAATTGATTATTGAAAATTATTTAACTTATTATTATATTTATCATAAATATTATTACAACTGACGCTCCCAGAAGCTTTTTCACATATTCAATCATCGATTTATTCTTGGCATATTCCATTCTCTTCGGACCAATCAGCGCCAAAATGCCTTTTTCGCCGGATTTCAAGGTGTAGGGCGACACAATCATTGAACAATTGGACGCAGCCTGGATTGGATTTTCCTGACCAATAAATATCCTAGTTTCACCTTCTCGCATATTTTTTGTCAATTGATCAAATCTTTCATCCACATAGTCCAACATCTCAACCAAACGGCACATTTCATCCAATTCTTTAAATTCCGGTTCTTCCATCAGTTCGCGCATTCCAAAATCAGAAAATTCATCGTTATCAATGAGGCCACTAATGGCAAAGTTTCCACTGATGTGAGAAAGGAGTTTGGCAGTCGTGCGAGTCAGGCGCGTGTTTTGAGCTTTGAGTTTCAAAAATTCCCGTTGCATCTTTTGTTGCTCCTCCTTGGAAAGAATTTTGTCTTTCATCACTTCTTCCACGAAATAACGATAACCTTTGTCAGTCGGAATTCTGCCAGCACTGATATGTGGCTGATACAAATATCCATCATCTTCCAAGGCGGTCATATCATTGCGGATGGTGGCGGGGCTCACTTTGAATTTATATTTCCCAACCAAAACTTGCGAGCCAACTGGTACTGCAGTTTGGGTGTATTCCTCAATCACCGCCGCTAAAATTTTTTGTTGCCTATCATTCATAATATTACCGATGCGAAATTACGAATAAAATCCGAATCTACGAATAAAATTTTACATAAATCAATCACGTGTAATCAGTTTAATCAGAAACTAATCAGTGGTTTATGTTTCTATTATATATCACTCATTAGCAGTCGTCAAGTCCGAGTGCTAACTGCCTAAATACTACGTCTTATTTCATATTTTATTGCATCAAAAAATATCCGTCATTGCGAGGATTTTTGTACTCGAAAATCCGAAGCAATCCAGGATTTTATAGCGCGCTGGATTGCCACGCATGATTACATGCTCGCAAAGACAAATTTTAAAAAAACAAAAGTGTTGCAATTTTATGCATATGCATTTTTTTGACACACCTGATAATAAAATCCAATAAAAATGGTATCCCCAATCAATATGCTAATTCCCGCATATGCGGGATTTAGCATATTGTAAAAAAGAATTCCCATCAAAAAAAAGACCCAAACATTGTCAGATCTTAAAAATTTTAGCCAATGCCACGACGGATGCCGTGGCATATGACACGACATCAATATTGATGTTGCAGAAAAAACCCTTTCTATCGATACCAACGCTTACGCTTTCATTTTCAAATTTAAGCGCAAACAAAGCAAGTTTTTCTTTGCAAAGGTGATCGCCAAACCAAGATTTTCAATCATCTCGGTCTGATTGACTTCCTCCAAAGAATGTAATTTTTCTTTACATTCCACTATGATATGAACTGAGTAAAGAACGTCTTTTGTTTCTTTTTCTCCTGGGCGATAAATGTAAAAATACCACAATATTATGCCCAGCAACAAAACAAACAAGACAAACAAGGATCCCCCCCAATCGAAACCAAACATAGCACATCCCCGTTGAAATTAAGAAAAATAGAAAACAAGTTGACAAAAAAACTTCTTTTCAATGCCTCACTTTTTTAGCAGGAAAATCAACAAAAGTCAAGCTGAAACCCTTGACGGGAGTAAAATATCACGCTATTGTGCAAATTAGCAATTTTTAAAATTTTATATTTTCAAACGGCCTCGAAACAATCTAAATCCATAAAAATGCCAACTTTACATTTTCTGGGACTCCTGCTGGTTGAGTTTGGTATGATAGGCATCGTTATTGTCTTTAGCATACCCGCCTTGATGATTGACAATAACAGCTATAACAAGTATTGGCTGGCATATTGGCTAGCATTTTCTTCTTTAGCCGTTTTTACCGGCTATGCAATAGCATTTCCTATTGTTAATTCAGTTTCACGTTTGATTTCCCCCAACATCATATTTTTGATATTTGGGATAATCACATTTGCTGTTTCTGCCTTTCAAGCCAGAGATAGCTCAAATAAAAAATCCTGCCATTTAATGCTTTGGTGGCTCGCACTCATGTGTGTTGGATTGTTTTTTTCAGCATGCTATTTCGCACCACACCTTAACTAAAACTAGGGGCAACCGCCCCTAGTAAAAACTTTTTAATTCTCAGCCTGAAATTTAGGCTGTTTTTTTATATCCAAAAGTCAAAAATCAAAAATCAACAATCAATAACCAGTGAACAACGAACAATATCCAATAAACCATAAACACTGATCAAAAATCAACAACTAACACCAAGCACAAAAAAACTACTTCCATAAATGGATATATGGAAGTGGAGCTTTTCGGTATTTTAATAACGTAACAATATGACAATATAACAATATAGCACTCTATTTCTTCGGCACTGGATCATATCCCCCCTCGTTGAAAGGATGACAACGCGAAATTCTTTTGATGCCAAGCCAGATCCCTTTCACAACTCCAAATCGCTCAATGGCTTCGTAGGCATAGTGACTGCAAGTCGGATGAAACCGACAAATTTTTCGCCCCAAAAACCATGACGGAATGCCATGATCCAGCGAAAAAATCTTTTGATATATCTTAATTAAAAATAAAACAAGCTTTTTCATATAACCTAACCCTAGCGACAATAATTTTCTTTGTCAATGTGAAAAAAATAGGGTATAATTTAGAAAGATATTACACCGAACTAAACATAAAATAAACATGAAAAGTGTTTCATATAAAAACATAACTTGGATTGATTTTTCTAACCCGGGTGCAGATGATGTGGTCTATCTGCAAGAAAATTTTGATATCCATCCTTTGGCTATCGAAGAATTCATCACGCCCACTTTCCGACCAAAGGCGACGAAATATCACAACTGCCTCTATTTAACAATTCACATTCCTCTTTTTGATGTGGTTTCCAGGACAACTTATCCGGGAGAAATTGACATTGTTATTACCAAAGATCACTTGATCACTGGACATATGAAAGAAATTTATCAATTTGATGATTTCTTTTCCAACCTTGAGAAAAGCGAGGGCAAGCGTCGAATTTATATGAACAAGACTCCGGCTCACTTGATTTACTATATCCTTGAAATGCTTCTTGAATCTTGTTTTCCTCGGCTTGATCATATTCACGAAAAATTGGTTGACATCGAAGAACAAGTTTTTTCTGGCAAAGAAAAAGAAATGGTGGTTGAGATTTCGTTGGTCAAACGGGACGTTCTTAATTTCCGCCGAACTTTGAAACCCCAAAGACACGTCATTGAATCGCTCACTCAAATGGACACCTTTCTGCTTCCTGGAGATCTCAAACCATATTTTCAAGATTTAGTCGGAACCAACATTCGTCTTTGGAATGCCCTTGAAAGCAACAAAGAAACGATTGAATCGATGGAAGAAACCAACAATTCATTGCTTTCAAACAAACTTAACGTGACTATGAAAGTTTTGACGGTTTTTTCTGCCCTAATGATGCCCATGACTGTCTATTCAAATATTCTTGCAATCAGCGCTGATATTCCTTTCGGAAGAAGTCCCCACGCCTTTTTGATTCACGTTTCTATAATGCTGATTATCTCACTTCTCACAATGGCTCTTTTCAGGGCGAGAAAATGGCTATAGTAAAAAATCCAAAAACCTAATTTCCAATGACTAATAAAGTTCAAAATCAAAATGACAAAAAATATGATTTAGTTGAAAGGACCGCTGTATTTGGTTAAAATGTGATTGATTTTTTGAAAAAAATTGAAAAGAATGAAATAACTAGGCCATTAATAAGTCAAAGTATAAGGAGTGCGACTAGCATAGGTGCGAACTATATGGAAGCTGATTGTGCCGAATCTAAAAAAGATTTCAAACATAAAATTGGTATTTGCAAAAAAGAAAGCAAAGAAACAATGCATTGGATGAGAATGATAGCCAGGGCTACTGGAAAAGAAGCTGTATGTAGAATTTTATGGAAAGAAGCACAAGAATTGACTTTCATATTTGCCAAAATAATTAACAATTCAAACAAAAATACTGAGACTTAGAGCTTTAGATTTTATTGGAAATTGGAAATTTAGATTTAGGATTTAAAGAACCTCTTTGACATTACCACTCTCTCGGTTTATTGTAGATAGACTTGATAATAAAGCTAACCCCCATGCTAAGTCTCTATAACACCCTCACTAAATCTAAAGTTGAATTTAAATCTTTAAATCCCGGTAAAGTCGGGATGTATAGTTGTGGGCCGACAGTTTATGGCTACGTGCATATTGGAAACGTACGCGCTTATCTTTTGTCGGACGTCACCAGACGCTATTTGGAATATCTTGGTTATGAAGTTCGCCTAATTAAAAATATTACTGATGTTGGTCATTTAACCGAGGACGACGTAGCCCAAGGCGACAGTGGTGAAGATAAAATTGAAAAAGCCGCCGCCCGAGAAAAGAAGACTCCCGAGGAAATCGCCAGGTTTTATGAACAATATTTTAAACAACTCGAGAAAGAGCTCAATATTGAGCCGGCTCAATATTTTCCACGCGCCACCGCCCACGTGCCTCAAATGATCAAAGTCATTGAGGGCTTGATTAAAAAAGGTTTTGCCTATGAAAAAAATGGCAACGTGTTTTTTGACGTGACAAAATTTGCAGACTACGGCAAACTTTCCGGCAACACTTTGGAACATTTGAAAGTTGGCGCTCGCCTGGAAGAGCATCCTGACAAAAAAAATCCTTGGGATTTTGCGCTTTGGCTCAAAGCCCCAGCCCAGCATTTGATGAAATGGGACTCGCCTTGGTCAACCGGCTATCCTGGTTGGCACATTGAATGCTCTGCGATGAGCACGGAATACCTGGGCAGTACGCTCGACATTCACACTGGTGGCGAAGATAATATCTTTCCTCATCACGAAGCTGAAATTGCTCAAACAGAGTGTTACACTGGCAAACAATTCGTGCGTTTTTGGTTGCATAATCGTCACTTGCTCGTGGACGGCAAAAAAATGTCGAAGTCTAAAGGCAATCTCTACACTATGGAAGATGTGAAAGATAAGGGCTTCTCGGCAATGGATTTGCGTTTGCTTTTTCTTTCTTCCCATTATCGCAGTCAAATGGATTTTTCCTGGTCAGCGCTTGAACAAGCCCACAAAAATCTGCAAAAAATCAATGATTTTGTTTTAAATCTTGAATCTATTGCTTCAAGAAATATTAAATTTGAAAAAGAAGAATTCATATTTAATGATTTTTGGAAAAGAAAGTTTGAACAAGCTTTGGATGATGATCTGAATACACCATTAGCGCTAACTATTCTTTACGATTTAATTAATAAATCTAATTCTGAAATATCAAAAAATAAAATCGATTCTGTAGTCGCTAATGAAATCTTAAATTTTTGGAAAAAAATAAATCATGTTTTTGGTTTAATTCTCCAGGGTCAAGCTGAAATTCCAGAAGAAATCAAAAAACTCATCCGCGAGCGCCAAATCGCCCGCTCCGGCAAAGATTTCCAAAAATCCGACGACCTCCGCACCCTGATTGAAAAGAAAGGCTATCTGATTGAGGATACAAAGGATGGGATGAAGGTTAAAAAGACAGATTCTAGAAGTTAGATTTTGGATTTTAGAATTGCCGATGCGAAACTACGAATAAAAAACGAATCTACGAATGAGAATTTCAGTATTTTGTATTTATTCCTCTCTTTAGAAAAGAGAGGTTAGGAGAGATTTGAAAAATTATCTTCGATTAGAAAGTCTTCGAATCCCTCTCAACCCGCTTCGACTCAATGAGCTTTTTCATCGAATCGAGGCGAGTTCCCCTTTTCTAAAAAGAGAAAAAATAAATTTACCTTATTTTAATTGATTATACCAAAACTCGACGACCGCATAGTTTTGGTATAATAAATTTAACGCAAATACTATCACACTATCGAGCATGATAGTATTTGCTTTTTTGTTCTCTTTTGGCAAAAGGCGTGTCAATTTTGAATATAAAAAAATAGCGAAGGTGTTTTAATAACTCCTTCGCTATAACGGCAATTACCAATTTTTTAAAAACAAAAACATTTTAGGGATCATACGCAATATAGGGTTCTAACTATAAAAGCAACTTAGAATTTTTACGAACCTATTTTCTTTTTTGGCCATATAAGCGACAGCTTATCCGAGTAGCTAGCCATAGTCTTGGGCTAGCTATGTGCTCAAAAAAGAAGATAGGTTCGTAAAAATGGCTTTAAAGATAAAACCATAATTTACTGGAACCATAATTTGCGTATGACCCCATTTTAGCTTGATGACAAGACTTTAGTTTTTGGATTGTATTCATAATCTGTAACAATAGAAAATGATATCGCCCCATCATCTTTTTCTTTAACATCAATAGCAGAAACCGCTTGGAAGTCGGTTGACCCATTACATTGAACAAAACCAATAAAAACTTCACCGGATAGGTTTTTTTGCCAGCCAGCCTTTGTAGTAAAAGTAATGTCGGTCGGAATAAGACCTTTAGCAAGATCTTCGACATTATATGCTTTCACAGAACTGCAAACTTTTCTATGTCTAAAAACTTTAACCAGGGCGGCATTAAGTTTCTCAGCCAACAATTCTATGCGATACACTTCTTCTGGATTTGAAGAAAATGGCTTTAATTTAATGGTAGACATAATTTTTCTCCAATGTTTATATTTGTTTTTTTGAAATTAATTGCAAGCCCAGCCTTGAAACGACAACCTCAAGTTCTCATCTCAACGCCAGACGCAATTTCTCAATCAAAATTTGATTTTTAAGTTACGATACTCAAGCTAAGCATATTTTGAGGCAAATGTCAAGCTTTTTGCCATAAAATACTTTATTTAAGCCTAAATCTTATCCCCCTTTTGTTCACAAAAATGTCAATTTTCAATCATTGCCGTCCTTGGTTGCAGTTGCTATAATGAATAAATGATAAGTTCTAAATGTTCTAAGCGTTCTAATTGTTTTAGATGTTTTAATGTTTAAATGATTAGACCTTTATTCGTAGATTCGTATCTCATTCGTAGATTCGCATCGGTTACTTTTTATGGCTAGAGATTTCAAGGACTACAATAAACCAAAATTTACTCCAACCAACAACAACGTTGGCGAACTTCGCATTCCTCCACAAAACATTGAGGCTGAACAATCAGTCCTGGGTTCAATTATGCTCGACAAAGATGCTATCATCAAAATTGCAGATATTTTGAAAGTCGGAGATTTTTATAAAGATGATCATAACATCATCTATGAAGTTATTTTGGAATTATATGAACAACGTGAGCCAATTGATGTGCTCAGTCTTTCCAATAAATTAGACGAGAGAAAACAATTGGAGAAAATTGGAGGATCAAGCTATTTGGCATCGTTGGTCAATGGTGTGCCGTCAGCTTCCCACATTTTGCATTATGCCAAAGTTGTCCAGAAAAAAGCCCTGCTTCGCAGACTCATCAACGCTGCTTCGGAAATTGTGGAGGCTGGTTATCGTGAAGCGGATGATGTGGAAAAGTTGCTTGATGAAGCAGAACAAAAACTTTTTTCCGTATCGCAAAAATACATCAAACAGGATTTTATTCCTATTCGTTCAATTTTAGAATCAGCCTTTAACCGCATTGATGAACTGCATCGCGATGGAAACAAATTCAGAGGAGTGCCAACCGGCTTTGCTGATTTGGATGGAATTTTGGCAGGTCTTCAAAAATCCGACCTTCTAATTTTGGCAGCTCGACCATCAGTCGGAAAAACTTCGCTGGCTTTGGACATTGCTCGACACGTAGCTGTGAGAGAAAATGTAGCCGTGGGAATGTTTTCTTTGGAAATGGGCGCCGATCAGCTTGTTGATAGAATGCTAGCAGCGGAAGCTAACGTTGACTTGTGGCGTTTGCGAACAGGACGCCTGACCAGTGAAGGGCCTAATAATGACTTCCAACGCATTGGCGAAGCTATGGGGATTCTTTCGGAAGCCAAACTTTTCATCGATGATACCGCCAGCGCCAATATTATGGAAATGCGCACAATGGCAAGGCGACTTCAAGCTGAACACAATCTCGGTTTGATTATTATCGACTATTTGCAATTGATGGAAGGACGCGGTAGTGAAAATCGCGTGCAAGAAATTTCTGAAATTTCCAGAGGTCTGAAAAATTTGGCTCGCGAACTCAACATTCCAATTATCGCACTTTCTCAGTTGTCCCGTGCCGTTGAATCTCGCTCTCCGCAAATTCCAAAACTTTCTGACCTTCGCGAATCTGGATCCATCGAGCAGGACGCCGATGTGGTGCTTTTCCTTTATCGCGAAGACCGCGAAAAACCTGACACCCCAAACAAGGGCATCGTCAAAATTATCATCGCCAAACACAGAAATGGTCCAGTCGGCGAAGTCAGCGCCTTCTTCCAAGAAAATTCCGCCTCTTTCAGATCGCTGGAGAAGATACATACACAACAATAACTATGTAGCATGTATCTTGTATGATGTATCTTGTATAGAATTTAAATACAAAATACATAATACAAAATACTATATACAATTTCGTGTTTCCAAAATCATTTCAACGACTTATCAAAAATTTTGCTTCCCTTCCCTCAGTCGGTCCCAAAATGGCCGAGCGTTTGGTGTTGTTTCTTTTTAAACAAGATCCGGAAAAGTTGGCTGAATTTGCCGAGAATCTTTTGGAAATCAAAAATCTGAAAATTTGCAGTCGCTGTTTTAATATTGCTGAAGGAGAGCTTTGTGAATTTTGCAAAGATCCCAAGCGCGACCAGCATTCGATCTGCGTCGTTGAAGAACCATTGGACATCATTTCCATCGAAAGAACTCGCTCCTACACTGGACTTTACCACGTCCTGGGTGGCGTCATTCAAGTTGGCAATGCTGGCGAGGAACTGAAAATCAACGAACTTCTTTCCAGGGTGGAAAATGAAAAGACCACCGAAGTAATCTTGGCGACCAACCCAACCACTGAAGGAGATGCCACCGCCCTTTATCTCAAAAGAAAACTTCAACCTTTGGGTGTCAAAATAACCCGCCTCGGCCGCGGTCTTTCCACTGGCGCCGACCTCGAATATGCCGACGAAATAACCTTGACCTCAGCCTTGACAAATCGCACGGAATTATAGCAATCCTATTTACCTCCCTATAACAAAAAACCGACCTCTTTGATCTGTACCCTCTAAAGTAGACACGAAGAAAAAAACAACTAGACACACTCTAAAAGATGATTTCTGTATTCAACGGGAGTCATCTTTTTGTGTTCCCATTGATACCTTTCATGATTGTAGTATT
>Ga0265593_1000534_pt1 | contig 20369 bp, 24 predicted proteins | sample saktaG_8_FD_190136 | JGI IMG/M metagenome (GOLD analysis project Ga0265593, IMG submission 190136) | Saline water microbial communities from Sakinaw Lake, British Columbia, Canada - sak_2011_5_24_36m | ecosystem: Environmental > Aquatic > Non-marine Saline and Alkaline > Saline ...
TCGCCCGAAATGAGTGTCCGGCTGGTTTCCAACGCCTGCTCTTTTTATCCATTGTTGACTCCAAATCGTATAATCATCGCAAATTTCACGATTTTTTGCTTAACTTAATGGCAGTGACGCTGGAGCGCGGGAACGAGAGGGGGAGATTGTGTTGGTTTCCAAGCTCCCACTTGTGAACCAGCGAATGGCCTGTTGTTTGCTCGCCATGCAATGGAGGTAAACAACATGGCAACAAGACTACATGTTCCAGAACCCATCCGCCTAGGTTTGTGCTGGTTCCCAAGCTCCAGCTTGGGAACCCGGCCCTAGAAGCTCCTGCTTCTTCCAGTTACAACACGAGAGACACTCTTCGCCCAGAAACAACTGGTGTATAAGTCAATGGAATATTAGAGAATCTGGTAATATGCAATGAAGCTGGAGCTTCAAAACCTAGGTTCCCAAGCCTGAGCTTGGGAACCAGCACAACCGCCGCCTTGGAACCCTTTACGTTGGAGTCACTTCCAATTTAATCCAACGGATATGGCAACATCGAAACAAATTTGTGGAAGGATTGCTCTGGTTCCCACGCTCCAGCGTGGTAACCCCGTCTTGACCGCTCTGCGGTCATGCGGCGCAGGAGCGCCGCCGACTGCATTCCCACGCTGGAGCGCGGGAACGATGAGGGGGATATTTGTGTTGGTTTCCAATCTCCTACTTAGGAACCAGCGAATGGCCTGTTGTTTGCTTGCCATGCAATGGAGGTAACACAACATGGCAACAAGACAACACGATCCAGAACCCATCTGCCCAGGTTTGCACGTTCTTGAGTTGGGCAAGTTTCCGTTTTCCATCCAGTACCGGGGCGGCAGGCGCGACGCCATCCTGGTGCGCTTCAAGGGTGTGGTTTACGGGTATTTGAACCAATGCGTCCATATGCCCAGGGCATTGGATTGTGAGCATGACGACATTTTCGACGAGACCGGGCAGTATTTGCAGTGTTCCATGCACACCATTTGCTATGACCCGGTGAGCGGCGAATCGTTAAGCGAAATTTGCGCGGGGAAAAAGCTGACGGCGTTGAAAGTCAGGGAGGAAGGCGGATGGGTCTATCTGGTGGACAAAAGGGCGGCATTGGATGCCTGAATTTGTAGGGGCGGGTTCCAAACCCGCCCTTGATGCCACAGGCCGTGGGTTGTCGGGCAGGTTTGGAACCCGCCCCTTAGGTGATTCCCGAGAAAGAACACCCCATCAAGGATCTGATTCGTAGGCAAAAAATAGAGTCCACGAAAGGCACGAACAAAAGCATGTCTTGTTCGTGCCTTTCGTGCCTTTCGTGGACGATGCTTTTGGTGGGTTCATTATTGGAACCCGCCCCTGCGTGTAATCAAACCCGCAGCAGCGCCTTGCCCAGCCGCTCGGAAAGCTGGTCGGCGGTGAATTGCGGTTCGTTGGGCGGGTACAGCTCATCTTCGTCAAAAACGAAGCCTTGCTCTTTGGCTAGGAGGAGAAGCTCCTTGATTTTCAAACAGGCCAATAGTTTCTCCTTGACCTCGGGGTCGGTTTTGGCTTTTTCAGAAAAGGCTTTGATGACTGCAATGCTCATAAATTAGGTTCCTCTCAGGAATTCAAATTGGGCCACATCTCAAGTATTCGTCGGAAGGGGCCATTATTAACTGATGTTACGCATGGACGCAGAAACCGTTGGCGGCAAAGGGTTGCCGCCCTACTGACCAGGCAGTTCCCCGACCGTCACCGCCGTAGGTCGGCAACCCTTTGCCGACTTAGGGCTTGCGCCATACTTTTACGGTTAGGCGCGTAACATCAATTATTAAAATAATGTCAAGCGGCCAGCAACTCGGGCTTGACGATGTCCAGCCAGGCGTCGATGCGCTCGTCGGTCAAATCCTTCTGGTTGTCGTGGTCGATGACCAGGCCGACGAAATCGCCACCGACAATCGCCTTGGAAGCCTCGAAGCTGTACCCGTCGGTGGGCCAGGCCCCCACCACGGTCGCGCCGCATTCGACGACTTGGTCGTAGATGAGCATCAAGGCATCGACGAATTCATGTCCATAGCCTTCCTGGTCACCCAATCCGAACAAGGCGACCACCTTTCCCGACAGATCCACGCCCTGCAACTGCGGCAGGAACTCCTCCCAACTCTCGGCGCTGCCGCCGGCGGTCAGGCCGGGCAGTTCCCCGTCGCCCAAGGTCGGCGTCCCGAGTATCAAGGCGTCGTACTTGAGCAGGTCGTCGACGGTGGCCTTGGCCACATTGACCGGGGCATCCGCGTCATCGCCCAGTTTCTTGGCGAGGGTTTTTGCGACGCGCCGCGTGTTACCCGTGTCGGTGCCAAAAAAGATGCCAATTTTACCCATATCAATATCCTCGACAGTGAAAAACTTGGTGGACGGGTGCTTCCCAAAGACCGAAGCAACACCGTATTGGAAAATATGCTAAAGCCACTGATACAAATAGTGGGCCAATCATCCGGTCGCGCCTTGCCTTAGGCAAAATGCGCCCTGCAAACAGAAATCAAGCGGAAATTTGTTGGGCCGCGCCAGCGAAACGGAAGCTTAAGATTGTGGCGCTTGCGCCATTTTGCGAAAGCCCTTGTCGCAAACACGACAATTAAAAATACAGACCGACTCGGATTTTAAAACCGAGTCGGTCTTTATGACCGCCACGGCGCGGGGGTGCGCACCGCCTCCCACACCGGGCTTTCCATGGTGAGGGCCAATTGGCGGACCAGTTCCAACATGCCGTCGTAACCGGCGTAGCCGAATTCCCGCTCCTGGTTGATGTCCAGGAAAGCCAGCCTTGCCTTTAGTGCCGTGTACAGGTTGCGCCCGCCGGCGATGAGGATGTCGCAGCGGTAATCCTTGACCACTTGCAGCAGCTTTTTCGGGCTGACATCGTCCAGCATCAACGCCTCCTCGCCCATCAGTTCGCGGATGCGGGCCTTGTCCTCCTCGGTGGATTTCTTCGTGCCGGTGGCGACCACCACCATCCCCAAATCCTGCAAGGCCGACACCACCGACCAGCTTTTCACGCCGCCTGTGTTGAGCAAAACCCGCTTGCCGTTCAGCCTTCGCTTCCAAGGCTCCAAGGCCGTTAGAATCTTGGCCTCCTCGCGGGCGATCAACGCCTCGGTGCGGGCGGTCAAACCGGCATCGCCAATCAGCCGGGCGAAGTCGCGCAAGGCTTGGCTTGTATCTGCGATGCCATAAAAACTGCCCTCGAACCACGGCGTGCCGTATTGCTTTTCCAGCTTGCGGGCGACATTGAGCATGGCCTTCGAGCACACCATCATGTTCACCTCGGCCTTGTGCATGGTCTGCACCTCGTGGAAGCGGGCGTCGCCGGACAAGGTGCACAGCACCCGCAAGCCCAGCTCGTCCAGCAAGGGCAGCACATGCCAGAACTCGCCTGCGATGTTGTATTCGCCGATCAGGTTCACATCATGCACTTGAATACCCGGCCTTTGCACCGCTTCGGGCAGTGGGTCGGGGTCGCGGGTGCCGACCACATGCTTCACCATGGCATCGCCGGCAATGCGGTTGCCCATGTTCTTGGTGCCATAGAAGCCCGCGCAATCAATGGGCACCACCGGCACGCCGAAGCGTTCGGCGGCGGCTTTGCACACCGCTTCGAGGTCGTCGCCGATCAGGGCGGGCACGCAGGTGTTGTAGACGAACACGGCGGGCGGGGCATACGCCTCCACCGCCTGCTTGATGGAATGGAACAGGCGCTTTTCCGAGCGGCCCATGACGATGTCCTGCTCGGTGAGGTCGGTGGTCATGCCTAGGCGGTACAGCGTCGGGCCGGAGGAGCGGGTGCCACGGTTGTCCCAGGAACTGCCGGCACAGGCAATCGGCCCGTGGACGATATGCGCCACGTCCACAATTGGCAGCAGGGCGATCTGCGCCCCGTCGAAGGCACAACCGCCGGCACTCGCGCCAGGGGCAGGCTTGGCACAGCCGGACTTGGACTTCTTGTTATGCTCGCAAGCCGGTTCGTCCAGGATTTGGGCGATTTGTTTGTTCGATATCATGCGGGTTCCTGCCAGTCGTTGACGTTTGACAGAAAGCAAGCAAACGGCAGGCCAGGGTTTATCTGGCTGATATTAAAGGCGGGTTGCGGATGGGCTTTGTGGGGAACAGGACAAGGGCTGAGAGCGATGGGGAGGTACGGCAAGGCAATGCCCCGGGCGGGATATGCCATCCGTCCGGTCTGTTTTGTGCAGTGGGAAAGGAGTCATTTACAAAACGGTTAGGGCGGGAGTGCAAACCCCGCCCTACTTCGATGATGCCGTTGCCCTTCCAAACTCAAAGAAACAAATCAGCACTGACGTTGAAACGCCGTGCGAACTTTTTGGCAATCTCCTTGCTGACCGCCCGCCTTCCGTTGAGTATGTCGGATATCCGGCTTTGCGGTGCGCAGTCGGTGAGATCTTCTTGTTTAAGCCCGTGCTGATCCATAAGGAAGCGCAATACTTCGCGTGGTTCCGCATCAGGAATGGGGACGTTTTCGTCTTCATACGCCTGCATTTGGTCGGCCAGCCAGTCGAGCACGTCGGCCAAAGGGTGCGCTTCGTCGTCACCGATTTCCTCCAGCAAGGCTTGAACCGTTGCGCTAATTTGCTCGTAGTCGGCTTCGCTATGGACTTTTGTGACACCAATCGTTTCTTTGAACGGCATCCACGTCCGCAGGATGTCTTGCGGTTGTGGGATGTGGCCGGCGGTGTAAGGCATTATTATTTCCTCTGTTTCCATTCTCCGCAGTCATACTCATGATGAGTCAAGACCGCTCGAATGAATACTTTTTTGCGGTTGTAATGAATGGAAGCAATCAAGCGGTACTTGTTGCCCCCGATATTAAACACTGTCAGGCCGTTCACATAATCGGCACTAGGGAAAACGATCCGCAGATCGTTGAAGTCGGTGAAAGTTTTCCTATGCATCGTTTTCCACCATGAGATTAACGGATTCTTTGCGTCCGGGTATTTTTCATAAAATATAATAATTTTAGGTTTAGATATGATATGCATAAAAATTGCCTATAAATGATGATTTGTTGAATGAATTTAAAAAAATAATTATAAATATATGCTAACGGCTGGCAATAATGACGCAGGACAATCACTAGGCTATTTGCCTGTGTTGCGCTGGCTAATTGAACATACGGATAGTGCCTGCTCCAAAGGAGAAGCATCCGAGGGCAGGGAAGGGGTGAAACTTCATGCATGGGGGTAATTCCGTGGGGTTGATTGCGGTTTCCGGTGAAGCTCGAACTGCGTTCGATCCATCCGGCCTCTGGATCTGTCGGTTTTTGGACAGAAGTGGACTTCAAAGTAAACATTTGCGTCTCTTCGGGTAAAGGGTGGATGGGTTTTGGCGCAAAGCCAAAGTCGCCGACAAAATATATACCAGAATGGTATTTTTGTCAATACCGCCAAGCATTAAAACGCATGTCCCCACAAAAAAAGCCGGATGGCATTAAACCGCTCGGCTTTTTGCGTACCTTATCCGCAAGTGCCCGATGTGCGATTTCAATGCGGAACATTCAGCTTTGGGTGTCCGCCCTAGTGAGCATGACAATGGCCTTTCACAAAGCCCCGGCCATTGCCTCGCCCCATGGAAGAAGCGCAACACTTCCACGCAACCGCCGCGAATCCGGTAAGGGATGATATAAGGATGGCGGGGCATGACAAGTTCCCGTGTTCCAGGAACGCGGCCCACCTTGCCTAGGTTGGGATTGTCGGCCAGTAAATCGGTCAGGCGGAACGCTTCGGCCACCATCGCCCGGGCGGCGATCAGATTGTCTTTGGCAATGTAGCCCGCCGCCTCGTCCAGGTTCGCCAGCGCTTTGCGCAGCCACTTAACCCGCATCACTCAACCATTTGTCGCGCATCGCTTGCACCTCGGTCTCGTCGGCGAAATCCCCCGCATCCGCTTCCAGAACCGCCAGCCGAATTTCAGCCACCTGCCAGGCTTCCCGTTGCAAATAGTCGCGGATGGCTTCCACCGCCAGGAAGGATTTGTTGCGCCCGGTCGCCTCGGCCAAGGCATCAAGTTGCTGTTTCATGTCGTCCGCGATGCGAAGGTTTAAGCTTGCCATGGGATTAGGTTGCTCCAAAGTGTTTTACGTTGTAACGCATTGTATCACGCAGGCCAGGCAAAGTCGGTTTGTCGAAAAAGCACCTGCCAACTTTAGCTATTTGTAAGACTTGCTACATCGGCATCATCTCGGAACCTGCCTTACAAAAACATATATATCAATGGGATGAACATGTTTTTCACCTTGGCACAGCGGTTGCATTGGTTAGCTTGCGTAAAGCATCACCAACCCTGCACCAAGGAGAACACCATGGCTAAAAAACTGCGTCAATGCGCCATTTATGGCAAAGGCGGCATCGGCAAATCCACCACCACCCAGAACCTAGTCGCCGCCCTGGCCGAACTGGGCCAGAAGGTCATGATCGTCGGCTGCGACCCGAAGGCCGACTCGACCCGCCTGATCCTGCACGCGAAGGCCCAGAACTCCATCATGCAGATGGCCTCCGACGCCGGCAGCGTGGAAGACCTCGAACTCGAAGACGTGTTGAAGGTGGGCTACCGGGACATCAAGTGCGTTGAGTCCGGCGGGCCGGAGCCGGGCGTCGGTTGCGCGGGCCGGGGCGTCATCACCGCCATCAACTTCCTGGAGGAAGAGGGCGCGTATGACGAAGACCTCGACTTCGTGTTCTACGACGTGCTCGGCGACGTGGTCTGCGGCGGCTTCGCCATGCCGATCCGCGAGAACAAGGCGCAGGAAATCTACATCGTCTGCTCCGGCGAGATGATGGCGATGTACGCGGCCAACAACATCGCGAAGGGCATCGTCAAATACGCCAACTCCGGCAGCGTCCGCCTGGCCGGGCTGATCTGCAACTCCCGCCAGACCGCCCGCGAGGACGAGCTGATCATGGAGCTGGCCCGGCAAATGGGCACCCAGATGATCCATTTCGTGCCGCGCGACAACGTCGTCCAGCGCGCCGAGATCCGCCGCATGACGGTCATCGAGTACGAGCCGCAGGCCAAACAGGCCCAGGAGTACCGCGACTTGGCCGCCAAGATCGTCAACAACAAGAACTTGGTCATCCCCACGCCCATCACCATGGACGAGTTGGAAGACCTGCTGATGAAGTTCGGCGTCATGGAGGAGGTGGATGAGAGCATCGTCGGCAAGACTGCCCAGGACGAAAAGCTCGCCGCGTAAACCGTGGTAGGGGCGGGTTCCAAACCCGCCCCACAGGCGGGTGGGTTGCGACCTCGCCCCCACCCAAATGGGCAGGTTGCGAACCCGCCCCTACATCGGACGGGTTTTGAACCCGCCCCTACCCAATCCATTCAGGAGGCGTCCATGACAGCCATGACCCGCGAGGAAACCGAGGCCCTCATCCAAGAGGTGCTTGAGGTATACCCCGACAAAGCCAAGAAAGACCGCGCCAAGCATTTGACGGTCAACGACCAGTCGATTGAAAAGTCGAGCAAGTGCATCACCTCCAACCGCAAATCCCTGCCCGGCGTGATGACCGTCCGCGGCTGCGCCTACGCCGGATCCAAGGGCGTGGTGTGGGGGCCGATCAAGGACATGATCCACATCTCCCACGGGCCGGTGGGCTGCGGCCAGTACTCCCGCGCCGGCCGCCGCAACTACTACATCGGCACCACCGGCATCAACACCTTCGTCACCATGAACTTCACCTCGGACTTCCAGGAGAAGGACATCGTCTTCGGCGGCGACAAGAAGCTGACCAAACTGATCGGCGAGATCGAAACCCTGTTCCCGCTCAACAAGGGGATTTCCGTGCAGTCCGAATGCCCCATCGGCCTGATCGGCGACGACATCGAGGCGGTGTCGAAGAAGACCGCGAAGGAAATCGGCAAGCCGGTCGTGCCGGTGCGCTGCGAAGGATTCAGGGGCGTGTCGCAGTCCTTGGGCCATCATTTGGCCAACGACGCGATGCGCGACTGGGTGTTGGGCAACCGCGACGGCGACAACAGCTTTGCGACCACGCCGTATGACGTGGCGGTGATCGGCGACTACAACATCGGCGGCGACGCCTGGTCTTCGCGCACCCTGCTGGAGGAGATGGGCCTGCGCGTGGTGGCGCAATGGTCCGGCGACGGCACCTTGTCGGAGATCGAACTGACCCCCAAGGTCAAGCTCAACCTGATCCACTGCTACCGCTCGATGAACTACATCGCCCGCCACATGGAAGAGAAGTATTCGGTGCCGTGGATGGAGTACAACTTCTTCGGCCCCACCAAGATCGCCGAGTCCCTGCGCAAGATCGCCGCGCACTTCGACGACACCATCAAGGAAGGCGCGGAGCGCGTCATCGCCCGCTACACCGCCGAATACGAGGCGGTGATCGCCAAGTACAAGCCGCGATTGGAAGGCAAACGGGTGATGCTGTTCATCGGCGGCCTGCGCCCTCGCCATGTCATCGGCGCCTACGAGGATTTGGGCATGGAAGTGGTCGGCACCGGCTACGAGTTCGGTCACAACGACGACTACGACCGCACCATCAAGGAAATGGGCAACGCCACCCTGCTCTACGACGACGTGACCGGCTACGAGTTCGAGGAGTTCGTCAAGCGCATCAAGCCCGATTTGATCGGCTCCGGCATCAAGGAAAAGTACATCTTCCAGAAGATGGGCGTGCCGTTCCGCCAGATGCACTCCTGGGATTATTCCGGCCCCTACCACGGCTATGACGGCTTTGCCATCTTCGCCCGCGACATGGACATGACCATCAACAACCCCTGCTGGGGCAAGGTCCAAGCACCGTGGAAGAAGGCGGCGGCCAATGCAGAACCGGCCCGCGCGGCGGCAGGCGGGTAAGGGCGGGTAAGGGCGGGTTCAGAACCCGCCCCTACGCCCCATAACCCTCTCCCGCTTGGGAGAGGGGACCAATCCACCCAACCATGGCCTTTTGTCCACAGATTAGTGGCGGGCCAGGAGGACACCATGAGCCAAGCAGTTGAAAACATCAAACCCAGCTACCCCTTGTTCCGCGACCAAGAGTACAAGGACAACCTGGCCCTCAAGCGCGACCTGTACGAGGAGCGCGTCCCGCAGGAAAAGATCGACGAGGTGTTCCAGTGGACCACCACACAGGAATACCAAGAGATCAACTTCAAGCGCGAGGCGCTGACCGTCAACCCGGCGAAAGCCTGCCAACCCTTGGGCGCGGTGCTGTGCGCGCTGGGCTTCGAGAAGACCCTGCCCTATGTGCATGGGTCGCAAGGCTGCGTCGCCTACTTCCGCACCTATTTCAACCGCCATTTCAAGGAGCCGATTGCATGCGTGTCGGATTCCATGACCGAGGACGCGGCGGTGTTCGGCGGCCAGAAGAACATGTTCGACGGCCTGGAAAACGCCAAGGCGCTTTACCAGCCGGACATGATCGCGGTATCCACCACCTGCATGGCGGAAGTCATTGGCGACGACCTCAACGCCTTCATCAACAACGCCAAGAAGGAAGGCCACATCGCGCAGGATTTCCCGACGCCGTTCGCCCACACGCCGAGCTTCGTCGGCAGCCACACCACCGGCTGGGACAACATGTTCGAAGGGATAGCCCGCTACTTCACCCTCAACACCATGGAGGGCAAGGAGCCAGGCAAGAACGGCAAGCTGAACCTGGTGCCGGGCTTCGAGACCTACTTGGGCAACTTCCGCGTGATCCATCGCATGATGAATGAGATGGGTGTCCCGCACACCCTGCTCAGCGACCCCGCCGAGGTGCTGGACACCCCTGCCGACGGCCAGTTCCGCATGTACGCGGGCGGCACCACCCAGGAGGAGATGAAGGACGCGCCGAATGCCTTCAACACCATCCTGTTGCAGCCCTGGCAGTTGGAGAAGACCAAGAAGCTGGTCGAAGGCACTTGGAAACACGAGGTGCCCAAGCTGAACATCCCGATGGGTTTGGAATGGACCGACGACTTCCTGATGAAGGTTTCCGAAATCACCGGCAAGCCGATACCGGACTCGCTGGAAGTCGAGCGCGGCCGTCTGGTGGACATGATCACCGACTCCCATGCCTGGCTGCACGGCAAGAAGTTCGCGCTGTGGGGCGACGCCGACTTTGTGATGGGGATGGTCAAGTTCCTGCTGGAACTGGGCGCGGAGCCGACCCACATCCTCTGCCACCACGCCAACAAGCGCTGGAAAAAGGCGGTGGAGGAAATCCTCAAGGCCTCGCCCTACGGCGCGAATTGCGAAGTCCACATGGGCCGCGACCTCTGGCACATGCGATCCTTGGTGTTCACCGACAAGCCGGATTTCATGATCGGCAACTCCTACGGCAAGTTCATCCAGCGCGATACTTTATATAAAGGCGAGGAGTTCGAGGTGCCGTTGATCCGCATCGGCTTCCCGATCTTCGACCGGCATCACCTGCACCGCCAGACCACACTAGGCTATGAAGGTGCGATGACCATGCTGACCACCATTGTCAACGCGGTGCTGGAGCGCCTCGACGACGAGACCCGGGGCATGGGCACGACGGACTACAACTACGACTTGGTGCGGTAATCTAACATCTCTTTCCCAAGTTGGAGATTGGGAACGAGTTTTGTAGATATAAGGAACGTAGGGTGCGGTGAGCTTGCGAACCGCACCCTAACCCTGTTCCAATTTCATTGCCTAGTCAACGCAACTTACCGCGTTCGTTCTCGACAAATCCATTTATGCAGTTCATATTGAATTGAAGTTGGTACGATGAGATTATTAAGATTACTCAAGAAAGGAGTAAATTCATCTGCCAAGCTATCATCGGTAAGCCATTCGATCCATCCACAGGTATCAACAACAACCTTCATATTCTATCACTTCGATCCCGAGTGTTTTCTGTGTTTGACCCTTTTAAAATCCCTCGAAACGATTCAATGGACGTTTTAGGAACAAGCGTAATGGAATCGCCTTTCACTTGAACCGAAAATTTTTGTCCAGCTTTAAGGTGCAAATAATTACGGATTTCCTGGGGTATGGCAACTTGAAATTGCTCTGACATCGTGACTTCTAGCATTTTTGTCTCTCGATAATTAGCAAGGTAGGGCGGATATACAGGGACGTGATCCCCCGAATGAGGTATGACCAGATGGAAACATCCGGCGGAACCCATCCTTAGGTTCCGCCCTTGTTGGGCCAGATTGTAGCCCGCATGAAGCAAAGCGGAATGCGGGGTTTCGTTGCTCCGATCATCCCGGATTCCGCTGTGCTCCATCCGGGCTACGCCGGCTAAAATTACTCATAATGAGTTGTAATCCCGTCCGTAACGTTTTCGAGTTTGTCAGGCATGGGGCCGCCAAAACGTAAGCAACGGGGTTGCAAACCCCGTCGCGCTTCACTTTTGCTCTTTATCATCCGGCGAAATACATAGCAAGGGGCAAACTTGAGCGTGGTCAAGAATGGGCGGCGATATCGGTGATCACTTCCGTCCACGGCCTAATTTTGGACAATGTTGCTGCTAGGACATCTTTGGCGCATTCGGTGTCATGACGCGCCTGACCGCGTAGCCACCATCCCTCGGATAGCCCAAAAAATCGGCACAACCTTAAATCAGTGTCTGCCGTAATTGCACGGCGACCAGCGACAATTTCACTAATTCGTTGAGCGGGAACGCCAATTTCCTTAGCGAGTCGATATTGGGAAATCCCCATCGGTTTCAGGAACTCTTCAAGTAGAATTTCACCGGGAGTAACTGGCGGAAGCTTGTTTGTCTTGCTCATGGCAAGGCTCCATTAATGGTAATCAACAATCTCGACATCTTTTGGCCCCTCGCTAGTCCATACAAAGCACACCCGAAATTGATCGTTTATGCGAATGCTGTGTTGTCCGGCGCGATCATGTTTCAATGCTTCCAATCGATTACCGGGGGGTACACGAAGATCGTCGAGAATACTTGCCCAGTCAAGCTGCTCAAGTTTACGTCGGGCCACAGATTCGATATTCGTAAATCGCTTTATGCGATGCCGTTTAAATAGGCTCTCAGTCTCTGCGCACTTGAAGGATTTAATGGGCATTGGCAAATAGTAACGCTAACCATGACTAATGTAAAGCGCGACTTAGGAAAAGTGTAACGCCCAACGTGGAAGCTCACTACATGGCTATCGTAACCCGTTGTGACATTCGGTGCAATATGCGGTAAACCGCTAGCGCCATACCATTGCGCCTACGAGGGTTCCGCGTGGGCAAACGATGGAGCCGTTTGCCCACCCTACCTAGCTACTTATTCCCATTCCAATACCTTATTATTCTGTTCTGCCATATTCATCTTATAGAGAAATTCAGACTCACCCGGTGATAGCTTAGCAAAATCAAATTGACCGCTCTTCTCCGCGATTCGAGAAAAAGGCATCGATTTATTGTTCACATCCACAGCGGAAACATAAAAATCTATTGAAAAGGTCTTTTTATCTAAAAAGTCGAACACATAGAACCCATTACCGTGCTTATATTTTTCAAGGGTTGTTGGACAGCAAAATGCGCGGATGAAATGATCTTGCTTTTCGACAAAAGAAATCACTCGACGGTATTGAAAATGCTGATGTCCAAAGAGAATAAGTTGTATGCCGGATGCTAAGCATTGCTCAAGGAAACGATCAGCACCTTCCAATTTCATGGCGTTTTTGTCAAATGCGAGCTTTCTGTCCTTGATGCTATCTGACGGATTTGTAACCCACCGATAGAAAGGCGCACTTTTCCTCCTATCCCTAGCCTCATCGGCATTTTTCTCAGCTACTGGATGATGATGCAACAACGCGATGCGAATCGTATTGCGTGGTTCAAATTCCATCTCTTTACCGTCTAAACCCAGCACTCTCTTCTTGTCTGCGGCTTGCTTCGCGAGATTACCCAATTGGGATGTATCTTCATCAGAAATGTAGCCTTGCGCAATCGAATCAATTCGATCTTTAACAATGTTATTATGTCGTGAACCTTCGGGCAAATTAGAATCAAAGACGAAAAACAATAGTGTAAGTGGCGGCCCATCACTTTTACCTGGCTGATTAGATGGTTGGTAACCGACAACATACGGATACTGTCGTTCGATGCCAAGTATATTTTCGAACAAGTTGCTTAAACGCTGCCCTGGAATCAGCCCACCTTCAAAACGGTCATGATTTCCCGGAAGAAGAATGCGCCGCCCACGTCCGGCATTCAATCCAAAAGTGGCAATACGCATCTTATTCTCACCACTGATGGGTCCACTTTGAATATATTGAAGGACTGTCTCAAATGCACCTTGAGTTCCGTCAGTCGTGAGATCACCTGTTGCTACTAGAACATCAAAACCAGGTCGGAGAGAATCAACAGCGCGACCCAGCAACCGGGCAGCTGCAAAGTTATGTTTGATCTGCCCCAAAGTCGTTGAGCCGCCCCTGTTCGGATCAGTTAGATCTTCGACGAGGTGGAGGTCGGAAATATGAAGAAGGCGTATATGCTCATCCTGTCGCGCGTCCATGAGAAGAGAATCGACAAGACGTGAATCAACTTTTATTAAATATGGTACAGCCTCACGAAAAGTTGCGCATAACTGCAAGCTCTCGACGAGAACTCTTAAGCCTTCAGATAGGTGTCGCTTCTTGCGATTCCATATTGTCGGTACGTCACTGGTGGCTCCTTGTAGTGTCAGTGGTAAAACACCTTGACACCAAGCAGCGATATCGGCTTTCGAGGCTAACTGGAGTGCGCTTCCCTGCCCACCTGACTGTGGGGCGACTGCGAATTCTATACCGGCAAGCTTGAAACTTGAGCCTGCTTGCAAGCGAAAATCGATTTGCGCCTCAACAAATAGTAGTGCAATTTCCACAACCAGTCTGTTCAATGACAGGAGTTCTTGCAATTCTTCACTCAGGGCTGCTCTAGAAATGTGATCACCGGAAAGTCGATCAAAGGTCTTGAGTTCGAAATGATCATTATTGGGCTTTGTATATCCTGGAAGCCTTGCTTTGGTCCGTGCTTCCTCTGCTGTTGCATTGATAATGCTATTCTGAAGTGCTTTAATGATGTCAGATCTCAAATACTGGCCTGGAAGAACGACTTCGCCGTAGTACATCAACACTTGATCGAAGAGTGGCGGTAATAGATCGGTGTTTAGAACTTTCATAATTATTTCCCAAGAGTGAAAACTTCGTCAAAGAACTTCTCTTTATTTAACTCACTTTGCCATAATCCATGCCTATCCACGGATTCTAGGCGGCTTTCGCGCTTGATGGCAAGAAAGCGGGTCGCCTCCATTATACCCAGGCTTTCGATTAAGGCATCAATAGCTTGACGGATCAGTTGTTCTTCAGTCATCACGGTTTCGGTGTTCATGGTTCCTCTTCAGCTATGAATTTTAGCGGACTTACTGCGGCGATTCGCAATCCGGCCTTTGCGCATCGCTTTAGGACCATAGGATGGGCTGAGCTTGCGAAGCCCATCATTCGCGACCGACGCGCCTCGTTCCTCGGCGCATCTGCGACGAAATGGAACCGTCAATGCCCCTGCTGCAACTCTTTCCTGATGGTCTCCCTTACAATGTCCGCCAGCGTCAGGCCATGCGCAAACTGCCGAAGCGCGTCATTCATCAGCGTTTGGTAGCTTCCACCGGCCATTTCCGCCTTTGCCTTGAAAATGGCAAGGGTATCGTTGTCCACACGCATGGTGATGCGCGATTTGCCGCCCTGTTCGGCCTGTAGTCGGGCCAAGGCGGGGATTTCTGGGACGGGCTTGGCATCGCTGAAATCCATGTCGGCATAACGGTCAAACAAGGGGTCTGAATTGTTGCTCATAACGTCGCCGTTGCGGTTGGTTGGCTTTCCAAGCTGAGATCAGGCGCACACAATCGTCGCGCAGCGTCCACACCACGATCAAAATACGCCCCTTTGCACCCATTCCCAACGTTACAAAGCGCTGTTCCCCACTGGCATCAACATCTTCCCGCGTAAGCGCGTAAGGGTCAAGCAGTACCGGCTTAGCTTCGTCGAATGTCACGCGCTCATGGTTCAAAGGATTCACGGCTGCTTTGTCGGGGTCGTACTCAATCTTCATAGTCGAAATGATATGCACAATGATGCACAGCGTCAATTCTTGATACTTGTAGGGTACATGCGCTGTATTCTCAACTTTTCAGCAATTGTCGCAAAACTTACATTTCAAACAGCGCCTTTGTCGGCATAGTACGATGCCGAAGATTTAGCATGTCGGCTACAAACCGCTGTTTATTCAAACAATTGTCAACGTGTAGATGATGGCACAGTGGTTGCTGTATTGCTTTAAAGGCCCTTGGCTTTTTTTGCAGCACCACCCAACCCCCGGAGAAAGCCATGCCCGAAGTGATGATTAGCAAAGGCAAGAATGACGACAGGCTCATATTCTATGTGCCTAAGAAGGATTTGGAAGAAACCATCGAATCCTTGGAATTCGACACCCCGGAGAAGTGGGGCGGGGAAGTGACCTTGGGGGACGGGCAGAAGTTCTACCTGGAACCCATCGCCCCGCCCAGATTGCCGATCACCCTGAGGGCCAAGCGGGCCTGACGGACTGAAGGCAAGGCCGTTGAATTAAATATTTTTATCGTCATTCCGGCAGGGATGCCGGAATCCAGCGACCACGGACGGCAAACTACCAGACAAGCAAGTGCTTGACCGTTGATGGGTATCGGTTAATGGTTTCGCATCCCTGCAATCTGGATTCCGGCGATCCCTGCCGGAATGACGGCTTATTTGAACAGTATCACCCTATAACAAACCAACGAGGTTGGACATGACCACAACCGTTCTTGCCCGTGAACTGGCCTTGCGCATCGGCCTTGCGGCCCGTGCCTTGCCGGATGTCAGCGCTAGGCATTTGCTGGATGTGCTGATCGAAAAACTGGGTTCCCCGTTGACGGCGGAAAAACTCAGCCATGTCACCGTGACCCAGCTCAAGACCGGCCTGGGCAGCCCGGACGGCGAGGAGGACACCGAACACTTGGGCGAGGTGTCGATCCCCCACTATAAGGAAGCGGTGCGCATCCTGTGGGGCGAGGCGGCCGATGCCGGCCTGCCCGAACCCTTAGCCTACACCGAAGGCGACATGCCGGGGTCGATCCGCGTGGCGATTGCCTCCAACGCTGCCGAGCGCATGGACGGGCATTTCGGCTCCTGCCTGCGCTTCTTGGTTTATCAAGTGGGCAAGGGCGAATTGCGCTTGGTCGATGTCCGCTCCGCGATGGATGCGGAGGAGGCGGATGACCGCAACGCCTTCCGTGCCGGACTCATCAAGGATTGCCAAGTCTTGTACGTGGTGTCCATCGGCGGGCCGGCGGCGGCCAAAGTGATCAAGGCCGGGGTTTACCCGATGAAGCGGGCGGAAGAGGCCGAAGCCCGCGACGTGTTGACCGATTTGCAAACCATCCTGACCGGCCACCCGCCGCCGTGGCTGGCCAAGATCATCGGCGTTTCCGCCCGCGAGCGTGTGCGTTTCGACGCGGAATACTTGGCGGAGGAGGAAGCGGGATGATCGAAGCCCAGACCATCGAAGCCATCGCTGCGGAATTGGCGGCAACCGGCTTGTCCAGTCAATCCATGACCGGGCTTAGGGTTGCCTATCCGAAAATCCATTTCACCCACTGCATGGACGATGATGTGGGCGTCAACGAACCTTACTCCAGCCATCCCGACTTCAACATCTACCTGGTGGACGGACGCGAGCACTGCATGAAATTCACCACGGAAACCGGCCATGCGACCGGCCTAGTGTTGGCGGAGGTGGTCGACGATGATTAACCCGGAACTTGACCTCGAATGGCGGGAGCCGCCCCAGTCCAACCGCTTCAACGGCCATGCGCTGGGCAGGATTTGCAAGGAAACGCCCTCCAGCGCGGGCGACGACGCACTGGTGGAGCGCATCCAGAAAGCCTACCCGGACTATCCCTTGCAATTGGCGCGGGTCGGCCACGAATGGTATCGCTTGGGCGGCGTCATCAAGCCGGACGGCAGCCGCATCGCCAACGATTTGAACGAGTGGGCGGAACGAACCTTCATTGAGTGCGGTCAGAATTTCAACACCTTGCTGGATTATTGCGAAGAGGAGAGCTTCCTCGGCACCCGCCACAAGGGCGCGACCCTGTACCTGGTGGCGCGGACCGGTGCTAGGGCGGAGGATTTCGTGCAGATCGAGGTGGACAAGACCCAGGAAGTGGCCGACCGCTATCTTATTGATGTCGACGGCCCGCCTGATGATCTGGAGGAGTTGATCGACCCGCTGGATCCGTTGAAGGCCGAGCCGTTTGCCGTCGGCGCGTCCCGTTACACCTACCGCCGCAAGACTGAAGTGGCCTTGTTCATGAACGAACTCGACCGGCACCGGGCGGATCGCCACCCGGCCCAGCGCTTCATGGACGACTGGAACGCCAGCAGCGCCAGCCAGCAAGCCATTTTTTGCAAGCACTGGAGTGTGCGCCTGAACCAGCACAAGGGCAAGCACGGCGAGCAGATCATGAACGTGGACGTGGTGCGCAACCAAAAGCGCGACGTGCCCCGGCTGGAAAGCCCCGACGCCAAGAAGGGCAAGGCGCTCGCCACGCTGATTGGCCGCTTCGACGGCCAGGCCGGTTACCCCTTCGCCTGGTTTTTCTACATGGTGAAGGGGCAGGTCTCGCCCCATGTCGGCGAATCGGTCCACCGGGACTTGATGAAGGACTACGCCTACCTGCCGGAGCGCGACACCACCGTGTTGCGGCGGTGGATCGCCAGGCCGTATTTGCTGTAGCCTTGTTGAAATCCTCATGAACCAAAGACCGACTCGGTTTTAAACCTAAGTCGGTCTTAGTTTTAAAACCACCGAAAATCACCCTGGAAAATTATGACAACCGAAGACAAAATCCGCGAACAAATCGAAGCCAACCCGGTGCTCCTCTATATGAAAGGTGTGCCGGACAAGCCCGAATGCGGCTTCTCCGCCAAGGCGGTCGCCGCGCTGCACTCCATCGGGACGCCTTTCGCCTATGTCAATTGAAATCCAACAGGCGATTGAAGCGGCCATGCCCGAGGCGCAAGTCTATCTGGAAGGCGAAGGCTGTCATTTTTCCGCCATCGTGGTGAGCGAAGAATTCCATGGCCTGTCATTGGTCAAACGCCAGCAGAAGGTCCTGGCCCCGGTGACCCCGTGGCTTGTCTCCGGCGCGCTGCATGCCTTCAGCGTCAAAACGTACACGGCGGCGGAATGGGACAACCGCCAAGCCGCTGCTGCTGCGGGTAAATGCTGTTGAATTAAGCCGTTCGTGGTGAGCTTGTCGAACCATGAACGGATTAACTTCCAATGAGTTGGATATTTCCGTTCACCCTTCGACAAGCTCAGGGCGAACGGAAAAATCCTTAATTCAACAGCATTGCCGCTGCGGGCGGGCTGGTGCAAATCCAATAGCCGTGTAGGATGCGGACCGCGCACCTCTACAGCAATTCTCATTATGGCCTGAAACACTACGAATTAGTCACTGGGATGTCATCGTCCCAAAAGAGAACCTCACGCCACGACGCAACGGCGTAACGTAAAGTGGCTCTTCGTTGCGCCGTTGCGTCGTTGAGTGAAACCTTTTTTTACTGTTTTGGTAATGAGATGTCCGAACTTCCAAGGGTTTACGCCAAACTGAGAATTGCTGGCACCTCTATGGAGGCCGCCGTTACCATCGCATGGTTAATGGTAAAATAAACGCCCACCCTCCATGGTTGAAACAAGCACAGGGCATGAGCGACATCTTCATCTGCTATTCGAGAACCGACAGCGCGATAGCCAGGCAATTTACCGAAAGCTTGCAGGCGGAGGGTTGGACGGTTTATATGGATGTGCAAACCCAAGTCGGGAAACGATGGCACAAGGAAATCCAAACCCAGCTTCAGGCTGCCAAGGCCGTGGTGGTGCTCTGGTCCGTCAACTCAATAGACAGCGATTTTGTGTTGGAGGAGGCCGACTACGGCAGGCGTCACACTATTTTATTCCCCGCCTTCATCGAATCGGTGGAACTTCCTTATGGCTTTAGCCGCATCCAAACGGCGGATATGATTGGATGGACAGGCGAGCCGGGCCATCCCGGTTTGGTGCAATTATTGGCTGCGCTGAGGGGGCATTTAGGCACTGTGATTGCCTCGCCACAGCCAGATTCAGTGGTAGGCCGGAATAAGCCCGCCCCGGCGGGCGTTTCCGGCAAACCAAAGGCCCAAATGCCGGAAACGGTCGCTGCACGACCTTATTCCGGCCTACATCAAAACCTTGATTCAACAGCGTCGGTCATTCCAACACCCCCGGCAACCGCATTCACCCCCGGTCAAACCTTCTGCGACACCTTAAAAATAGGCGGCGAGGGGCCGTTGATGGTAGTGATTCCTCCGGGCCGGTTTATGATGGGTTCGCCGCCCGATGAGCCGAAGCGGTTAGACACAGAAAGCCCACAGCATGAGGTGATGATCAAAACACCCTTTGCGTTGGGGGTGTGCGCGGTGACATTTGCCGATTACGACCTATTTTGCCAAAGTACGCAGCGGAAATTGCCGAGTAACCGAGGCCGGGGCCGGGATAATCGTCCGGTCATCAATGTGTCTTGGCACGACGCACAAGAATATTGCGCTTGGTTAAGCGGGCAGACAGGTCACGGCTACCGCTTGCCGAGTGAAACCGAATGGGAATATGCTTGCCGGGCCGGGACGCAAACGCCGTTTAGCTTCGGCGGCAACATCACCCCGGAACAGGTCAACTACGACGGCAACTATCCCTATGCCGGGGATAAAAAGGGCCAATATCGGAAAAAAACGGTTCCGGTCAAGTCCCTCCCGCCGAGTGCCTGGGGATTGTATGAAATGCATGGCAATGTCTGGGAATGGGTGCAGGATGCAAGGTACGACAATTACAACGGCGCTCCTACGGATGGCAGCGTCTGGGAGTCTGCCGAGACTGGCGTGGCCCGTGTGCTGCGCGGCGGGTCTTGGAGCGGCACCGCAAGGTACTGCCGTTCCGCGTTCCGTTACGGCAGCGGCCCCGACGACCATCGCAGCAACGCTGGCTTCCGTTGCGCCCGAGTTCAGAAGTAGGCCGGAATAAGCGAAGCGTTTCCGGCGATTGGCCCGAATGTGCCGGAAACGCCCGCAGGCGGGCTTATTCCGGCCTACGACTGTGGTAGGTTGTGCGCTGTATAACCTCCTGTTCAAATTTCTCGGCGGAATCGAGTATGAATCACGCGGGCAATAGTACCTTCAGAGATACTGCTCCCTAGGATTTTACGAACATCCCACTTTCAGAATCAGTCGTAGATTGGTCCTGGGGAACAGGGTTTCCGTTTCGTTCAACTCGTCGCATAGTTTCTGGATTGCCGCGT
>Ga0265593_1000537_pt1 | contig 20363 bp, 19 predicted proteins | sample saktaG_8_FD_190136 | JGI IMG/M metagenome (GOLD analysis project Ga0265593, IMG submission 190136) | Saline water microbial communities from Sakinaw Lake, British Columbia, Canada - sak_2011_5_24_36m | ecosystem: Environmental > Aquatic > Non-marine Saline and Alkaline > Saline ...
AACACTTACAGAATAAGACTAAATCCTCTTAGCTGTTGCCCCTGCGTTCAAAGAAAATACAATTTGATGACAATTGTCATTTTGCTTTTTGCTATATTTACTGTATAGAAAACATTAAAGGAGGTGTTTATGAAAAAAAATAAAGGTTTTACACTGCTCGAACTGATGATAGTTATAGCGATCATCGGGTTATTGATTGCGATAGTAATCCCGGATTTGCTGAAAACAAGGGAACAGGCAGAAATACAGTCCTGCGAAGCTTCGCTCAGAGGCGTGCAGTCAGCGCTGGAACTATACTATACACATTACAAATATTATCCGGACAATCTGCTGACACCTATCAACGAAGGCTATTTACAGGAAGGCGGAGACAAGGATCCTTGGGGCAGACAGTACAGGTACCGGCTGGCAACGGGTTCCGGCGCGGCAAATGAATCAGAAGGAGCCAAGACGGCGAATAACTACCTTATAGGAAGCGACGGACCGGATGCGAAACAGGATACGGATGATGATGTAGAACCGCCAATTAACACAAAACGCCACTCGTTTAAGACGAACAAGAGTTCCGGGGATTCTACCGACGGCGTCAGCGAGGAATAATAAAGATACTAAGGTGCAATATTATTAACTGGAGCACTTTATAAGGGGGCGACAAGAAACAAAAAAGGAAAAGTATCACCGACCCTATGCCCGGGATGGCTGACCCCCTCCCGGGCCTTTTTTTTGTAAAAATATTGCCGGGAGCCTAAACACCTTGTTGTTGTCCCGCAAATTGTGTTATAAAACATTAACTTCAGCAAAGCAGTTTATTCCAAATTTGTAAAAGGTGGAAAAATGAGAAAGGTAATGTTTGTTTCATTTGTTCTCGGCGCAGCGCTCAACATATTTGCGGCTGAAATAACTTCCTTTACGGTCACAGAAATGTCAAGTATCGGTCCGGCTATCCGGTATGTAAAAGGCGGGATACCTTTGCCGGAGGGGAAATACAGTTCTATTGAAAAGTTTGCGGTGTTGGCCGCCGGCGGCAAAGAGATTCCTGCGGAAATTTCGGTGTTAAATACCTGGCTGGACGGCAGCTTGAAATGGGTGCTGGTTGAATTTGCGGCAGCTTTTGAAGCAGGTCAAAAAACCAAATACACTCTTGTGGAACTGGAGAACAAAATTAAACTTCCGGAAAAAGCCTCAGAATATTCAGAAAAAGATTTCGGCAATATGTTTGAATTTATCCTGAAAGGCGAAAAGCAGGATTTTATCAGTTCGAAAAACAAGGTACAACTGCTTTCCTCCTCGCCGCTGAAAAAAAGCTGGCTGCTCACCGGTATATATGAAGGCGCCGAGAACAAAGAGGAAAAAGCGGATTATTATTGCAAGGTTGAGAGTTTTGAGGGTGTTCCGGGGCTCTTCATTCGACTCTCGCTTACTTCAAAATGCGCCGGGGAAGCTATCAATGTTTCGCGCTTTGCTTTTAAAGCCAGGTACCCGGGGAAAATTCTAAAGGCAGTTTTTGAAAAAGAGGGACTGATAGAGGAAAGTATCAGCGGGCTGCCGGTTACAAAGAAAGTCAAGATGAGAACACAAACCAACATGCAAGGCTGGGTTGCGACGCTTGGAGAACAGGGCAATATGCTTCTGACCTGTGAGGATTTTGCCGAACTTTGTCCTACGGCTTTTGTGGTGGACGGGGAAAGTGTAACGCTTGAAATGTATAATAATGAAGAAAAACCCTACCAAATGATACAGGGTTCTGCAACTACCCATCACCTCCGTTTATTTAAAACGGCTGCCACTGATAAAGAAAAACTGCGGGTAGAGGGGACCGCCGCCCTGAACGTTTTAATGCCGGTTTGTACTCCCGAGTGGTATTGTTCCTCGAAGGCCTTCGGAAATATTGCCAAGGCCGACCCGGAAAAATTCCCCAGGTTCGAAAGTATTGTGGAAAGTAATTTTAAATATCTCAATCAAAACCAGCTTAAGGCCAACGAGTTTGGTATAAAAGATTACGGAGATTATAACCATTCCGATCATTGGGGTAATATGCACTATGATTTGCCTTATGTAATGTTTCAGCAGTTTGCCCGGTCCGGGGATCTCAGGTTCTTTACCCGCGGGGTGGCTGCAGCAAGGCATATGATAGATGTGGATACCATCTGGCACAATTCCAATCTTAATTTTATCGGGGGAGTTTATGTCGAAGGGAAGGGACACAATCTTGCGCGGGGCACCTATATGGGCTTTGCGAAGAATCACGGCCCTCTGGCCTATTATTATCTGACCGGGGATGAAAGGGCTTTGCAGGCAGGAAAGTTGACCGGGGATTATTGCGCCTTCTGGTCAAAAGATCCCAATGCTATAATAGGGAATGAAGAACGGGTTGCGGGTTACGGTCTTATGTGTCTTGAGCAGGCGTATAAAGCGACCCACAGCAAAAAATACCTTAAGGCCGCGCGGCATATGATAGACGTGCTCCTGGATTGGCAGGATAAAAAGACCGGTGCGTGGGCTGTAAGACCGGAAACTGCGGGCGTACCCAGACCGAAGTCAGAAACAAACGGTTGCGTCTTTATGCTCGGCGGAATGTTCGAAGCGATGATAGATTATTACGAGATGACAAAAGAAGAGGATGTAAAAACCTCCATCATAAAAGGCAACGAATACCTTCTCTCCACCCTCTGGAAAGACGGTCCGGAGAAATACAGCATTAACCTGCTTGTAGCGCATGCACCCGCCTGGTGCTACACGCAAACCAAGGATAAAAAATTTATAGACGCAGCGCGCAATGCGTATGATATTGCCACCAGAAATAATAATGCCGAATGGGCCGGCGGCAAAATGCTGGCGCAACACTGGCGGGCAGCCCCGAGATTTTTATACGTTATAGAAAACGACCCGGAACTGCTGAAACTGGGAGGATATTAGTAAGAGAAGGCGGGAGTCTTTTATTACTCCTCTGGAATACCTTTTCTAAAACTGATATAATTGGCTTATGAAAATACTTATAGCGCCGAATTCATTTAAGGGAAGCCTGACTGCTTTTGAAGCGGCTGCAGCCATAGAAAAAGGCGTCAAGCTGGTCTTTAAGAATGCAAAAATAATAAAAACCCCGCTGGCGGACGGCGGAGACGGTACGCTGGAAGTAATGACGCGTTCCACCGGCGGAAAAATTAAAACCGCGAAGGTGACGGGTCCGCTTGGAAATAAAATAAAAGCAAAATACGGCGTTTCCGGGGACGGGCGGACTTATTTTATAGAGATGGCAGAGACCTCCGGTCTTAAACTTGTACCTAAAGCAAAAAGAAACCCGATGCTTACCACCTCCGCAGGCGTAGGCGACCTCCTTAATCTGGCCCTCCGCAATAAAGCAAAAAAAATAGTGCTCGGTATCGGCGGCAGCGCCACGAATGACGGCGGAATAGGCATGGCAAAGGCACTGGGGTTTAAATTTTCGGATAAACGGGGAAGAGAAGTCGGGGAAGGCGGTTCCGGCCTGCTGGAAATTGCCGCAATAAAAGAAAACGGTGCGCAGAAAAGATTTAAAAATGTTGAAGTACTGGTTGCCTGTGATGTGACCAACCCTCTTTACGGTAAGAACGGCGCTTCCCGGGTTTTTGGCCCGCAGAAAGGCGCCACACCCCGCATGGTAAAGCTCCTTGATAAAGCCCTGTCTAATTACGCGAAAACAATAAAGAGAGATCTGGGCATTGAAGTTTCAAAACTACAGGGCGGTGGGGCCGCCGGGGGCGTCGGGGCTGCGCTTTTTGCTTTTACCGGAGCTAAACTTCAGAAAGGCATTAATATAATAATTGCTGTTACAGAGATAGAAAAAAAGCTCAAGAACGCTTCTTTGGTCATAACGGGGGAAGGCCAGCTGGATTTTCAATCCATCTTCGGAAAAGCCCCGGTTGGCATAGCAAAGCTTGCAAAAAAACATAAAGTCCCCGTTCTTTGCATAGCCGGCAGCATAGGCGATATCAACGCCGAAGTTTACCGGGCGGGCATTTCTTCCGTAATAACGCTGGTAAACGGACCTCTCTCCCTTGAAACCGCCATGAAAAATGCGGCGCCCCTCCTAACCTCCGCCACAGAAAGAGCCCTTACCGGAATAAAAAATATAAAAGTGCAGCTGTAAGCATTATAATTGACTAAATCCATGCCGTATAATACAATATAGAAGCGTGACCTGTAATTTAACTTTTGCTCAAGGAGAGTTATATGAAATCTGTTATTCTTGCCGGTGGTTTCGGTACCAGACTCCGTCCGCTCACCTGTAACATACCAAAACCTGTTGCTACAGTTGCCAATAAGCCGATGATGGAACATATAATTGATCTCTTAAAAAAACACGGTATCACGGAGATGATTTCAGCCCTCTATTTTCAGCCGGAATCAATTTCCGAGTACTTTAAGGACGGCTCTGATTTTGGCGTCAAAATGGATTACATCCGCACAGAAACCGAGCTGGGTACTGCCGGCTGCGTAAAATATGCCACAAAATTTATAGACGGGACTTTTATTGTTATGAGCGGGGATGTGCTTACTGATTTTGATCTCACCAAAGCCGTGGAATTTCATAAAAAGAAAAAATCTCTGGCAACCATGGTGCTTACCCGCGTGGATAACCCGCTGGCTTTTGGCGTGGTCATCACGGATAAAAACGGCAAGATAGTACGCTTTCTGGAAAAACCTTCCTGGGGCGAAGTTTTCTCCGATACCGTAAATACCGGTATTTATATTCTAGAAAAAGAAGTTCTCGATCTCATTCCTGCCGAAAGAGAATTTGATTTTTCCAAAAATCTTTTTCCGCTTATGCTGGCTAAAAAAATGCCGCTTTTCGGTTATGTCGCAAAAGGTTACTGGAAGGATGTAGGCAGTTTATCGGAATACAGAATTTCCCACTACGATATAATTGACGGCAAAGTAAATGTTCTAATACCCGGGAGAAAGACCAATAAGGTCGGCAAGGGTATCTGGCTGGATACCGGAGTGCAGCTGCATCCCACCGCCACCCTCAAAAATCCTGTGGTTATCGGCAAGAATGTGCAGATAAAGGCAAATGCCATAATTGAAAACTCCACTATCGGGGATAATTGCATCATTGAAGAAGGGGCCAAAATAATCAGCAGTGTTTTATGGTCCGGGAGTATTGTCAGACAGGACGCAAATATTTTTGAAAGCATAATGTGTCATAACGTGGAAGTCGGAAAAAAAGCGGTTATCCATACCAATTGTGTTATCGGGGACAAGTGTATAGTCGGCGATGAGGCGGTCTTAAAGGCAAATGTAAAACTCTGGCCGCATAAAAATGTTGAAAGCGGTGCTATCCTTTCCACCAGTTTAATCTGGGGGGACAAGTGGTCCCGCACTATATTTTCGGAGTACGGGGTTATCGGTCTGGCCAATATTGAAATTACGCCGGAGTTTGCGGCAAAACTGGGAGCGGCTTACGGCGCGGGCGTACCTAAGGGTTCCGCTATCGTAACCTCCAGAGACAATCACCGGATCTCAAGAATGACGAACCGCGCTTTTATGACGGGCCTGCTTTCCTCGGGAGTAAATGTTTATGATATCGGGGTCACGCCCATAAGTGTCGCGAGATATGTTCTAAAACCTCTCAGGAGTCTTGCGGGAATTCATATACGCATGTCCCCTTTTGACGCGGAGAAAGTTGATATAAAATTCTTTGACGATCGGGGCATTGATCTGGGTACCTCGAGAGAAAAGAGTATTGAAGGGCTTTTCTTCAGGGAAGATTTTAGACGGGCGCCGTTCCAGGAAGTCGGCGAAGTTTCTTTCCCGTCCCACGCCATAGATCATTACCGGGAAGGTTTTTTAAGGAAGGTTGACAAGGAAGCCATTATAAAAAGAAAATTTAAACTCGTTATCGATTACGGTTACGGGAGTTCTTCTACTGTTTTTCCGTCCCTGCTCGGCAAACTGGAATGCGATGTGGTCGCACTAAATTCTTATCTGGACGAAAAAAAGCTTACGAAATCAGTCCAGGAATTTGAGCAGTCCATCGAGCAGCTTTCCAATATAACTTCAACGCTTAAGGCGGACCTCGGAATTATGCTGGATGCCGGCGCCGAAAAAATATTTATCGTGGATGAAAAAGGCAGGGTGTTGACAGGGGATCAGGCGCTTAATTTCCTGGCGTACTTGCAATTCAAGGTTAATAAAGGCGGCACGATTGCAGTCCCGATCTCAGCTTCCGGAGTTATTGACGAGATCGCTGCGAAACATGGCGGCAAAGTACTCCGCACCAAGACAAGTTACCGGAGTATGATGGAAATGGCGGTTACCGGCAAGGTGGATTTTGTCGGGGAGGCCTTCGGCGGTTATATTTTCCCTGAATTTATGCCCTCGCTGGACGCCATGATGTCCGTGGTGAAGATACTTGATTACATGGCGATAGTTAATGAAAAGATCTCCGATATCGTAAAAAAATTCCCGGAATCGAAAATGCTCCGCGAGCAGGTGGCCTGCCAGTGGGAAACCAAAGGCACGGTCATGCGGCAGCTTAATGAATACGCCAAGGATAAAAAAGCCGAGCAGATAGACGGGATAAAAATATTTGAAAAAGAAGGGTGGATAATGATACTGCCCGACGGCGAGAAACCTTTATTTCATCTTAATGCCGAAGCCCGGACTACGGAAGCGGCTAAGAAACTTATCAGTAAATACGCGCAGATGATCAAGGCCTGGCAGACGGCGGGCGCGCCGGAAGGAGATACGGTTTATGACGGCAGCGAAAATTAAATTCGGCACCTCCGGCTGGCGGGGAATAATCAGCGACGACTTTACTTTTGCCAATGTTTCCCGGGTGGCGCAGGCCATAGCCCGTTATGTTAAAGAAAAAGAAAAAGCTACGGTAAAAAACGGGGTGCTCGTAGGCTATGATACCCGTTTTCTTTCCGAGAAGTTTGCCGCGACGGCAGCGGGCGTGCTTTCGGCCAACGGGCTAAAAGTATTTCTTACAAAAAGAGACACGCCGACTCCTGTAATTTCCTGTGAAATAATTAAAAGAAAACTTGCCGGCGGTATAAATATTACGGCCAGCCATAATCCTTCGTCCTATAACGGGCTCAAATTTTCGCCTTCCTGGGGCGGACCTGCGCTGCCGGAGACTACAAAAATAATAGAAGAGTACGCCAATGATCCCCGCCTCGTGGTAAAAGAAGAGGATAATAGAAATGTAGTCTCGTTGGATCCGAGAGAAGCCTATCTTAAAATTATTAGAAACAAAGTGGATTTCAAACTTATAAAAAAAGCCGGCATGAAAGTCGGGGTGGACCTGCTTTACGGCACGGGCCGCGGCTATCTGGATGTCTTGCTTAAGGAATCCTGCAAAAAAGTCAGTGTTTTTCATGATTATCTGGATGCCTATTTCGGCGGGGGTTCCCCGGAACCGAGTAAAGAACGCCTGGCCTGTTTGCAGGCTGCTCTAAAAAAAGATCACCTTGAGCTGGGCCTGGCAACCGACGGGGATGCGGACAGGTACGGTATTCTGGACCGTGACGGGACTTTTATCACGCCCAACGAGATTTTATCCCTCTTAATGGTTTATCTTAAAAAGAGCCGGGGTTGGAACGGCTGTGTGGTCCGTACGGTTGCTACCACCCACCTGGTGGATGCTCTGGCGAAAAAATATAAAATACCTGTAAGAGAAACTCCCGTCGGTTTTAAATACATCGGGGAGATCATGATGCAGGAACCAATGATAATCGGCGGTGAGGAAAGCGGCGGGCTCACCATCTATAAGCACATTCCGGAGAAAGACGGTATCCTGGCTTGCCTGCTGGTCCTGGAAATGGTGGCGGCCGAAAAGAAAACTATAAAAGAGATCTTAAAAAAACTGTATGCGGAAGTGGGTTATATCGCTACCGGCCGGGGCAATGTCCGGCTTACGGAAGAAAAAAAAGTAAAACTTGTGCGCGCGCTCGCAAAGCAACCGCCGGCAAAGTTTGGCGCTTACACCGTGGAAAAATTAATAACACTGGACGGGCATAAATTCCTGCTCGGCGGTAAAAACTGGCTGATGATACGGCTTTCCGGCACAGAACCGCTGGTACGGCTTTATGCTGAAGCTGATTCCGATAAAAGGCTTAATGAATTATTGATGGCGGGTAAGAAATACATACTCGGGTTTTAGAAGTCAAACAAGACAGGAAATTTAATGTTAAAGAGCAATAGAAATAAAAAATATAATACCTTTGCACCTGCTCTCAGCCGGCCGAGGTATGGTGGTTTTACTAAAAATAAAAAACTCATTAAAATACTTGGCTATTTAGTTCTGGCTGTTATCGCTTATTTTTTCCTGGCGGGTAATGCCGGTCTTATTCATTTGATTCAGGCGAAAATTGAAAAAACTAAAATAGAGAAAGAGATAATATCCTGGGAAGTCGAAAACAGGAAAGCAGAAGCGGAGATACAAGCCCTGCGCAGCGACCTTAAAACAGTTGAAAGAATTGCCCGGGAAGAGCTGGGTTTAATAAAAAAAGGCGAAGTGGTCTACAAATTCATAATAAAGAAAGAGAATGAAAATGATAGTACTGGCGATAGAAACAGCGACAGGCGCTGAAAGCGTAGCGCTGGTTACAGAAAAAAGGGTTCTTGCGGAAGTTAATTCTGAGGTGGAATTCGGTCATTCCTCCACCTTGATGAATAATATCGCAAAAGTATTTAAGCGCGCGGGGCTGGATATTTCTGCCGTTGACGCTATCGCGGTTTCCGCCGGTCCCGGTTCTTTTACCGGGCTTCGGGTCGGTTTTTCACTCGCTAAAGGCCTGGCTTACGCCGCTAAAAAACCTTTTTATGCCATTCCCACTCTTGATGCCCTGGCTTATGCTTACGCCAAAAAGGGAAACGGAATCCTTACTGCTGCAGGCAAAAACCTGAAAAACAAAGAACTTCTCTGTCCCTTATTGGACGCCCGAAAAAACGAATATTACTTTTCGGTTTATGCGAATACAGAAAAAGAGCTGTTTCAAATAATTACTCCTCTGTCCCTGCCGTTGGACACTTTAATAAAAACCGTTAAAAAAATAAAAGGGGAACGCCTCGTGTTTTTCGGGAACGGGACCCTTAAAGGCGGGGAGGAGCTCAAGAAAAACTTTAACAACGGCTCTTTAGCGGGAACCCGGCTCAACGCTTCTTCTGTCGGGCAGCTTGCTCTTTTTAAACTTTTAAAAGGTGAAAAACAGGAATTTAACAAAGCGCTTCCGTTATACATAAGGAAACCTGACGCAATACTGAATAAAGAAGCCGGGGAAGCGGTTAAAAGAAAGAAGGCGGAGAAAAAGTGCCGGAAATAAATAAAATGGAAGAAAGTGACCTCGACGAGGTTGCCCGGCTTGAGGGACAGGTCTTTACCCTGCCCTGGACCCGGGCGCTTTTTTTGAGGGACCTTAAAGAAAACAAGAGCGCCCGTTTTTTTACGGCGCGCGAAAACGGTGTGCTGGCGGGTTACGCAGGTTTTTGGCTGTTGCAGGACGAGATGAATATAGTTAATATCGCAGTGCATCCGGAAAGCAGAAGGAAAGGTGTAGGCCGGGCGCTGCTAAAACATATTTTAAGCGCAGGGCTGCAAGAGGGCGCGAAAATTGCAACCCTTGATGTCAGGAGAAATAATCTGGCGGCGCAGAAACTTTATGAGAGTGCGGGCTTTATTCCGATAGCGGTTAGAAAAAAATATTACAGTGATAATCAGGAAGACGCAGTCGTTATGTGGCTCAATCCGATTAATGTATAAAGGGGCAGTTTGAGAGATAAGACAAAAGGTATCTGGTACGGCATTATTGCCTGTGTTACCTGGGGAACTATCTGGCCGCTGGCCAAGCTGATGAATTATCATTACGAGCTCGACCCGTATTATTTTGCCGCTATAAGATTTCTGGCGGCGGGGTTGGCGGTTTTTATTTTTATCGCTCTCCGGAAAGACAAAACATTTTGGCTGACACTTAAGAACCACTGGCTGCTGGCGCTGGTCCTTGCTTTTTTCGGGATGTTTGGCATGGGCTCCCTGGTTTTTCTTTCCATAAAGCATACAACTATAGTAAATTCAGCCCTGCTTATGAATTCAAACGCCATTTTTATCATTCTCTTCTCGCTTTTTATAGGAGAAAAAATAAACACAGCCAAAGCTATAGCCGTAACTACCGGTTTGTTAGGCTGTTATCTTATTATAAATAACGGGTTTGCTCTTAAATTAATGAGCAGTGAAACGATAAAAGGAGATTTAATGGCGGTGGGGGCTTCAATATGCTGGGCGGCCTATACCGTAATAGGCCGGGCTAAAGTCAAAAATGTTGATTCCGGACATATTTCCTCCCTGAATTTTCTTTTTGGTGCGCTTATGCTTTTTGCCCTGATATTTTTTATAAAAGCGCCCGTTTCTGAGGCCTTGCAACCGTTGCCTCTGGCAGGGATAATTTATATCGGACTGATACCCACGGCCTATGGCTTTACTATCTGGTATTATGCTTTGGAACATGTGGAAGCGGGGGTACTGGGATTATTCCAGGTTATCGTCCCCCTGATGACTGCTTTTTCCGGCGTCTTCTTCTTTAATGAAAAATTTACGGTCTATACTTTCCTGGGCATGCTCCTTATTCTTGCGGGGATAACAGTAGCTTCAAGAACGGGGTTGGAGAGCAAAAAATAGTACCAAACAAAAAGGAGTGATTATGCAAAAGATAAAACTAGAAAAATCCGAAGCGTTTTCCGTACTGGTGAAAGAATATCCGAAATATTTTACGCACGGGGAAGGCCGTTTTCTGGTAGCCGGCAAATGGGATGCTGAGGGCTTTTCTGTTTTTTCCTTCGGGGAAGATATCTCTATCATGTATAAGGAAGAGTCTGACCTTTTTCGGGCGCTCGGGCAGTTGATGGCGGAAATGCGAAAGCGTGATGGCGGGGAAATAAAAATAAGGCAGGTCCCGCCTATGAATTTCAGGTCCGTAATGATAGATGTCTCCAGGAATGCGGTAATAAAACCGGAGTATCTGAAAAAAATACTGCTCAAACTCTCTCTCCTGGGCATTAATTATGTCTGTCTTTATACCGAAGATACCTATGAGGTGACGGGCCATCCGCTCATCGGTTATAACCGGGGCAGGTATTCAAAAGCTGAAATCCGGGATGTTAGTGTTTTTGCGAAAAAAATAGGTATTACAATGTTTCCCTGCATTCAGACCCTGGGGCATCTGGAACAGATTTTAAAATTTCCTGCCTACTACAGGTTTAAAGATAATGACAAGGTTTTGAACGTAAAAAACCCCAAGATCTATGCTTTTGTCGAACAGTTGATAAAAAATGCGACGGAGCCTTACGATACGGATCTTATACATATAGGTATGGATGAAACCCACGGCTTGGGACTGGGAAAAGCTTTTGAGCACGGGAAACCGGTCGATCCCCGTAAGTTGTATCAGGCGCACACGGCAAAGGTAATCAATATCTGCCGTAAACTTAACCTTAAACCCATGATGTGGGGTGATATGGTGCTTGGTATGTCCGGCGAGAACAGGCGCTCTATGTCAAAAGCCCAGTGGAAACTTATGCCGAAAGATGTGGAGATGGTTTACTGGGATTATTACCGGGAAGAAAAGAAAACTTACGAAAAAAATATTAAGACCTACAGAAAATTCGGTTACGAGCCTATGATAGCAGCTGCGGTCTGGAACTGGCACGCTCTCTGGGGCCGTTACGGTAAAACCGAGAAAACGCTGCCTCTTCTTATGGAGGTCAGTAAAAAATACGGGATAAAACGCGCCATGACCACTATGTGGGGGGATGACGGTTCCGAAGCTCCTTTTGATTCCAACTGGCCGGCGCTGGTCCTTTATGCGGAACACTGCTATTGCGCGGCAGCAAAACCCGGTATTATGCGAGAGCTTGTAAAAGCCGTGACCGGAGATGACCGGGAAAAGTATTTGCTTCCTAATGCGCTTATGAACATACCTCCTGCGGGCTATTCTTATGCGAGTGATTCGGCAAAAGGCTTTTTATTTGATGATCCCATGTTTGGGGTTTATGCCTCGCAGGTTCTTGCCTGGAAATTTAAAGGAAATATAAAAGCGCATTATGAGAAAATCTACAAAAATATAAAAGCTTTTATGCCCGGGGTTAGCAAAGAAAACAAACTTCTTTTCAGTTATGTTCTGGCTCTTGCCGGAGTCCTGCGGGTTAAAGCCGGCTTCAGAAATGAACTTTATCTGGCCTACAAGAAGGGTAATAGAAAAGCATTGCGAAAACTTCTTAAGGTTTTACCGGCGCTTAAAAAGGATTACGAAACTCTGTGTAAAGCCCATCGCGCTATCTGGCTCCTGGAAAGAAAACCCCAGGGTCTGGAAGTTCTGGATATGCGTTACGGAGCGCAGCAGAAGCGTCTGGAAATAACGGCGGAAAGAATTAAAGCTTACCTGGCAGGAAAAATTGAAAAAATTGAAGAACTGGAAGAAAAGCCTGAAAAAATATTCGAAAAGTTCCCTTACAGTTCCTTGCCTCTTTATCGCAACTATGCGGTTCTTACGACAGTAAACTAAACATTGGCAGAAGGTATTTGCAGGGTATTTGTTTGAATTGACAAAATAACGTTATTTTGAGATAATTAGACCGGCGGAAAAACGGCTGAAATTTCTGTTTTTTCCCAAAAAATATCTTTAAGGAGAAGAAGAATGGGTAAGACATATAATGTTGCACTGCTTGGCGGGGATGGCACCGGGCCTGAAGTACTGGCCGAAGGCGTTAAAGTTGTAAATGAAGCCGCGAGCAAATACGGTTTTAAACTTAACTATGTTAAATATGATTTTGGCGCAGAACGCTACTTGAAAACCGGAGAAGCGCTGCCTGATTCCGCTATAGAAGAGTTTAAAAAGAGTGATGTGATGTATCTGGGCGCCATCGGCCATCCGGATGTTAAACCCGGTATTCTGGAACTCGGCATTCTCTTAAAAATCCGGTTTAAACTGGACCAGTATATTAATCTGCGGCCTGTAAAACTTTTTCCGAATGTAGAGACACCCCTTAAAGATAAAAAGCCGGAAGATATAGATTTTGTGGTCATCCGGGAAAATTCCGGCGGGATCTACACGGGTATTGGCGGTGCGACCATGGTAGGCACGCAAAATGAAATAGCCACCCAGGTCATGACCTATTCCAGACCCATAGTTGACAGATGTATGAAATACGCTTATGAACTGACAAGGAAAAGGAACAGCAAAAAGAAAATGCTGACGCTGGTGCACAAATGCAACGTCCTCACGCATTGCGGGGATCTGTGGGTAAGGTCGCATAAAGAGATGGGCGATAAATTTTACAAAGATATCAAACAGGATTACAACCATGTTGACGCGACTACCATGTGGTTTGTAAAACAGCCGGAGTATTATGATGTCATCGTTACGGAAAATCTTTTTGGTGATATCATCACGGACCTTGCCGCCATTATTCAGGGCGGGCTCGGAGTTGCAGCCGGCGGAAATATAAATCCCGAGGGGCTTTCCATGTTTGAACCGATGGGAGGAAGCGCGCCTAAGTACACGGGCAAGAATGTTATCAATCCCATTGCGGCCGTTATGGCCGGCAGTTTAATGTTGAATGATCTTGGCGAAGAAAAAGCAGGAAAAGCGGTTGAAAATGCGGTTATGGCCGCGCTGCAGAGCGGTAAATTAAAAAGCATGGCTGCAGGCAGAATGGGCATGGGCACCAGAGAAGTCGGCGACCTTATTGCCGCCAACGTTAAGTAACAGAATAATTTAGAAATAGTTCTGTTTTTAAAGAGTAACGTTGTTTTGCTTTAGTTTTAAGGAGGTTTTATGGAGATTAAAATAGGTCTTCCTGCGGGAAGCTTGCAGGAAGCAACCATTAAGATGTTTAAAAAAGCCGGCTGGAATATTTCCCTGGGCAGCAGGTCTTATGTTCCCAAGATAGACGACCCCGAGCTGGTCGCGAGATTTATCCGCGCGCAGGAGATTCCCCGTTACGTGGAATCGGGCAAGCTGGATTTTGGCTTGACCGGCGCAGACTGGGTGGCGGAAAATAACGCCGAAGTAGTAGAAGTTGCCAGGCTGGTTTATGCAAAACGCGGCCGCACTTCGGTGAAATGGGTTATTGCCGTGCCCAATGATTCTAAAATCAATTCCATAAAAGATCTGAAAGGTAAAAGGATCGCAACCGAGCTGGTTAATGTTACGAATAAATTTCTGAAAGCCAACGGGGTAAAAGCTGAAGTGGAATTCTCCTGGGGAGCCACGGAAGCAAAGCCGCCCGAGCTGGTGGATGCCGTGGTGGAACTTACAGAAACCGGTTCTTCTCTCCGTGCGAATAATCTCAGGATTATCGGTACTATTATGGAATCTGCAACGGTAATAATTGCAAATAAAGAAGCTTTTAAGAAAAAAGATATAAGAAAGAAGATAGAAGCCATTGCGCTCCTTTTGCAGGGCGCGCTGGAAGCGGAGACCAAGGTCGGGCTTAAAATGAATCTTCCGAAAGCAAAACTTAAGCTGATCACTTCCGAGCTGCCTGCGTTAAAGACGCCTACGATCTCCGCACTCGCAGACCCGGCCTGGGTTGCCATAGAAGTTATTATTGATGAGAGCGTGGTGCGCAGCATCATCCCGAAGCTCAAAGAACATGGGGCGGAAGGGATAATAGAATATCCCTTAAATAAAGTCGTCTATTAATTTAACATCTGTGCCATCTGTTTTCTTAGCTGTGCCATCAGACAGAGGCTTTTTATCCGGGAGCCGTTAATTATAAAAATATGATAGTTACCTCTCTCAAACATTTGCCTGTTATTAAGAACTCTGTCGTGACTCTAGGTGTTTTTGACGGAGTTCATCTTGCCCACCAGAAGATAATTAATAAAACCGTAAGGGAAGCCAAAAGGTTAAAAGTAAAAAGTATCATTATTACTTTTGAAAAGCATCCCAAAAAAACGACGCATAAAAAAGCCCCGCTCATATTGACCACCGTAACTAAAAAAATTGAACTTATGAAACGGCTCGGTGTTGATCTGATAGTTTTGATAGATTTTAACCGTAAATTTGCCTCTAAAACGGCCGGGTCTTTCATAAAAGATATTTTGGTGAAAAAGTTAAAAGTTAAAGAAGTAGTTATAGGTCATGATTATGGTTTTGGTAAAGGGAAAGAAGGAAACGCTCTTTTATTGAAAAAAGCAGGCAAAGTTAATGGTTTTAAAACGCTGGTTATCCCGCCGGTCCTGATAAACAAGAGGATTGTTTCCAGTACAAGAATAAGAAGCGCCGTGCTTTCAGGTGACATTATTACTGCCGGAAAATATTTAGACCGGGAGTATTCTGTAATAGGGAGAGTGGAAGCCGGCAAAAAGCTGGGCAGGACTTTTGGCTTTCCGACAGCTAACTTAAATTGCTTTAATGAGGTAGTGCCTAAGGAAGGTGTTTACGCAGTTAAGATTCGTATGGACGGCAAACAATATAAAGGGGCCTGCAGTATAACCAGTCCGACTTTTGACCGGCCGGGTTCTCCGACAGTAAACCCCGAGGTTTTCATTTTTGATTTCAAAAAGAGTATCTACAATAAAATCCTGGAAATATATTTTGTAAAGAGAATAAGAGGCAGCAGGAAATTCAAAAACGCAGCCCTCCTGGTAAAGCAAATAAAAAAAGACATTGCAGTCATAAAGAAAGCCCTTAAATAGCCGCTTATTCCATATTGACTAAGCAGGGTTCATAAGGTAAAATGGATGACATTTAAAAAAAAGAAAATCCGTAAGAAAAATAGTTAAAGATGGGCGCATGGCTCAGTTGGTTAGAGTGCCGCCTTCACACGGCGGAGGTCACAGGTTCGAATCCTGTTGCGCCCACCAAAAAATATTTACAAAGTAAATATTTTTTGGTAGCAATCGAGAATAGATAATAGACAATAGAAATGAGTCATTATTTGCAAAGCTCAGAGACAATCGATTGCGCTCTATTCTCTATTTTCTATTGTTCCAGTGGTGATAGAGCAATCGAGAATGGATAATAGAAAATAGATAATGTGGCATTATTTATAAAAGCCAAGAAGTCAATCGATTGCGTTCCATTCTCTATTTTCTATTGTTCTTATTATTTTCCCAAACAAAGGTTCCTCTTTTATGAAAAAAATTAAGATCCTTATCGGCAGTCTTGCTCTAGACGCACAGCTCAATAACACAAAGACCGCCAAAACTATCTATGCTAAATTACCCCTCAAAGGCAAAACCAATGTTTGGGGTGAGGAAATATATTTTTCTATTCCCGTGAAATGTCCGCCTGAAAATCCGAAACGGCTTGTGGGATTGGGGGATCTTTGTTACTGGATGCCTGGACCCGCGTTCTGTATATTTTTTGGCCCTACGCCTTCTTCCTGTAAAGGTGAGATTAGACCGGCCAGTCCGGTAAATGTTATTGGAAGAATAGATTATGAACTTCTGGAGCCTTTGAAACAGGTGGAAGACGGCGTGAAGATTTCTGTTGTAAAGGCAGAGTAAATTGACAAAGATAGAACTGTTTTTCAGACGCGCTTTTGTGCTGCTTATTCTTGGCGGTATAATATTCTTTATTTTTAAGTTATTCCTGCTTTTATTCCCACCCGAAGAAATTGTAATAGATGTTTATCCGGAATTAAAAGAGATAGCTCTCACCTTTGATGACGGGCCGCATCCGGAATTTACGCTGAAACTTTTGGAAATACTGGAAAGAAATAACATAAAGGCGACCTTTTTTGTGGTGGGCAAGCAGATCAAAAAATATCCGGAGTTTTTAAGGGAAATACATAAACGGGGTCATGAAATCGGCAACCATACCTATAATCATCCGCTGCTTACGCATCTGGAAAGCGCGGGGGTGCTGGACGAATTAGAAGCCGGTAAACTTGAAATTAAAAAGGAAACCGGGTTAGCTGTTAATATATTCCGCCCGCCTTCCGGGCGCTATGATGAAAAAGTTCTGGAAACGGCTGAAAAAAACGGTTTTATTCCCGTACTCTGGTCGGTTTCCGGTTCTGATTACGGGGCTACAGATCCGAAAGTTGTCAGCGGCAATGTGGTTTCGTCGGTAAAAGACGGCGATATTATTCTCTTGCACAGCGGGATCGAGGCCACTATAAAAGCCCTACCGGAAATCATAAGGATATTAAAAACCCGGGGCTTTGAATTTAAAACTGTAACAGGGATACTCAAGCCCGTTAGAATGCAAAACAGGATTTATATTTACAAAAGCCGGGAACCGGTTGCCGGAGACAAAAGATGAGCATTAAAACAGAAAAAAAAATAATAAACCGTGAACAGAATCGCTCTTTCACTCCCGGACCTTCTTTATATATACAAAAAAGAGGGGCGCTTCATGAGGCGGGAGTTGCCGTAAGTTTTCTGGGAAAAAAAGTCCTGGTTATATGTGATGCTCTCATCTTTAAAAAATATTACCCGTCGCTTTCAGGCTCTCTAAAAACCTCTTTTATGGAAGCAGAGAGCTTTATTTTTAACGGGGAGTGTACCTATGAAGAGTCCGGGCGCGTATATGAAGCAGCCAAAGGAAAGAATTTTGATTTTATTATAGGACTCGGGGGTGGAAAAGCCCTGGATACGGCTAAACTTGCGGGGCTACAACTCCAACTTCCCTGGGTTCTAATTGCTACCTCGGCTGCGACCTGCGCCGCTTGGACTGCAGTTGCTATTGTTTACAACTCGGACGGTACGTTTAGAGATATTGTTGATACCGGTAAAGCGCCTTTGCTCACCTTGGTGGATGAAAGCGCAGTTTTAGAGGCGCCCCAAGAACTTCTTCTCGCCGGACTCGGTGATTCCTTTGCTAAATATCATGAAGCAAAACATGTCTCTTCTTTTAAACATGTAGAAAAAGATGCTCTGGCAAAGACAGCTCTATTTCTTTCGGATAAAATGTATAAATTAATAAAGAATAATAATGTTTCCAAAGAAGAGCTTATTTACGCGAATGTTGCAATGAGCGGTTTCGTAAGTACGGCAGGCAGAAACGCCGCCAGCGCTTTGTTCGCGCATGCTTTTGCTAATTCTATACTGGTTATTAAAGAAGCCCGGGCTCTCCTGCATGGTAAGCTGGCCGCGTTGGGCGTGGTCTTTGAATATTCCATGCTAAATAAAAAATTTCCTGATCTCGCAGTCTATAAACGCCTCGGTCTGCCTTTGACTTTTAGAGCTCTCGGGTTAAAGCCTTCTGCTGTCGGACTAAGAAATATGGCGGCACTTATCAAAAAAGATGATTCTGTAGATTATTTCTACCCTGACCTAAAAGAGGAAGTAATAATAAGGGCCTTGAAAAAAATACTCTAGCCCTTACATTAGTAGTTTGCCCTTATCTGTGACATCTATTTATCCATCTGTGTAATCAGACCTTAAATCTTATTTTAGATTTAAGGTCTTATATTTTGTGAAATCAGCGTCTTCAGTTCCTCAGTAAACCCGCCAAAATAGATTAGTTTGCCTTTTTTATCAATAAGTACATTAGCCGGTATGCCCTGTACCTCGTAAGCTCTTGCAGTATCTCCGGTCTGGTCAAGAAGAATTGTGTAATTTATTTTGTTTTTATCCGCAAAAGGTTTTACTTTAGCAGAGGATTCCTGTATGTCCACGCCAAAAATCTCCAGGTTCTTATCTTTATACTGCTCCTTAAGTTTTATCAATTCCGGTATTTCCTGCCGGCAGTAAACGCACCAGGTAGCCCAGAAAACAAGCAAGACCGCTTTTTTGTCTTTGAACTCCTTAAGTGAAACTTCTTTTCCGTTCAGATCCTTAAGCGTAAAGTTTGGTGCCTCCTGAGCAGTACTGTTTTGCTCCGCTTTAGGTGCAGTTTCAGCTGCTTCTGCTTTCGCAGGCTTTTTTCCCATGCCCAGAGACAACACGGAGAAAGCCAGCAGTACTAGAAATATTTTTTTCATAGTAAAACCTCCTTTAAAGTATGTTAAAAGCCTGGTAGAGAAAAAATAGGCCCAAAATTATCATTGCTACACCCATGAATTTTCTTATCTTGCCCATCCATTGTCCGGCTTTCGGAAGGGCCATTAAGAGCCCGGAAAAAGTACCGACGATAAGCAGCAGTATACCCATGCCCATAGAGAAAGTAAAAAGCAGAGTCCCGCCAAAGAGAACATTATGGCTTTTTGCCACATAAGCCAGCGCCACCAAAAGTACTGCGCCTGCGCAGGGGCCTACCACTAGCCCGGAGATCAAGCCTAAAACAAAAATGGTAAAAAATCCGGAGCCGAACTTTTTTCCCGCCAGGTTTGAAATAAAAGAGGGAATCCTGATTTCGTAAAGATCAAACATAGAGAGTGCGAGGGCAATACAGACCAGACCCATAATAATATTAGGCCAGATACTTGTTTGTAATTGCCCGAAAACCGAACCGGTAAGTGCGGCGGTTATGCCGAGCAAAGTATAAGTAACTGCTATACCTGTTACATATATTACGGAAAGAATAAAGCCTTTAAGCTTAGACCCGCCCGCCTGAGTGGAGATGAAAGTCACGGTCACGGGCAGCATAGTATAGATGCAGGGCTCAAAGCTGGTGAGAATGCCCGCAACAAAGATTAGCCCGTAAGCTAAAAGAAAATTATTCTGCAGGGCGAGCTTTAAACTGTCGGCAAGTTGATTTATCATCTCGGTCATAAGTTTTTATCTATAAAAGCTTTAAGGTCCTCTTCCGGCATATAGCCTACATTACGTGCTTTTTCTACTCCTCCCTTAAAAAGGATGAGGGTGGGAATAGCCAGCACGCCGTATTCGGACGATATTTTAATGTTTTTTGCGGCATCCGTCCAGAGAAACTTTGTTTTTTCTTTGTAATCATCCGAGACTTTTTCTGCCACGGGCCAGAGTCTTTTACAGGACGCGCACCATTCTGACTTAAAAAGCAACAGCAAAGTATCCGTGCTTTTCTTGAGAAGCTCTTCGTAGTTTTTGTCATCGGTTTCAATGAAAGTGGACATGCGCACCCTCCTGTCAATTTCTTACAATATATCATTATAGTACGCCATTGTCAAAAAATATATATGACCCAGGTCACATTCTGTTATTTCAATGAAATACGACAGAAATATATGGTAAAATAACTTTAAATTAGGGGGGTACTATGCCGATAAAATTTGATTTTAACGGGTTGTTTGATTTTAATGCAGGTAAAAAACATGGCGTTACAGAAAAAGAGCTGGGCAAATATTCCGGCCGCGCCAAAGAAGCCTATTCCCATCTTACAAAACTTTTTGCAGATGAAGAAGCCAGAATCCGGCTTTCCCTGGAATGGTTTGCTCTGCCCGATCAGGATAAAAAATTTCTTAAAGAAATTCAAATTCTTGGAGCGGAGATTGCCAGAAAATATGAGAACGTG
>Ga0265593_1000542_pt1 | contig 20245 bp, 14 predicted proteins | sample saktaG_8_FD_190136 | JGI IMG/M metagenome (GOLD analysis project Ga0265593, IMG submission 190136) | Saline water microbial communities from Sakinaw Lake, British Columbia, Canada - sak_2011_5_24_36m | ecosystem: Environmental > Aquatic > Non-marine Saline and Alkaline > Saline ...
TAATCGGAAATTTCCCTTATAATATTTCGAGCCAGATTTTATTCCGTGTTCTCGAAAACCACGACCAAGTAAACGAAGCAGTTGGAATGTTTCAAAAGGAAGTCGCTGTAAGAATTGCAGCACCTCCGGGCAAAAAAGATTATGGCATTCTGAGTGTTTTGCTGCAGGCCTGGTACGATATTGAATACCTGTTTACCGTTGAGCCCAATGTTTTCTCACCCCCTCCTAAAGTGCAATCGGCAGTAATCCGGTTACAAAGGAATCAGACCACAGATTTAGGCTGCAGCGAAAAAATACTTTTACAGGTTGTAAAAACCGCCTTTAACCAACGACGCAAAACCCTGCATAATGCATTAAAGCCTATAGGAGATTACAATGGTGAATTTGCCGGAAAACGCGCTGAACAGCTCAGTGTTGCCCAGTTTGTAAGCCTTACAAATGATATGGAAGAAATAATTGCTCATGCTGGCAATGCATAGTTATTCTAGTGTTAAATCGTCATAATTGATTGATGATTGTTTATTAGATATCAGCAGCATTAAAATCCCAATTCGCTGTAATATAAAAAATAGCTTGCTGGAAATTACAAGTCCTTAAAAAACAAAGAAATGAAAATCTGTAAATACGGCATCACTTTAAGTCGGCTCACGAAGGAAGATCTGGAATTTGTTCGTGAAAAACGCAATGGAAAAGAAGCGCATACCAATACAGAATCCCACATCGAGATTACACCCGAAATGCAACTGGAGTGGTTCGACAGTGTTAACAATTTTGAAAATTTCTATTATATAATTGAGTATAAAGGCGCTAAAATCGGGATGCTGAACAATAATAATTTAGACTGGACAGCACGTACTTCCGAATCCAGTCTCTTTTTGTGGGATGAATCCCTGGCTGACACTATTGTTCCTACATTGGCTGCTCTTTGTTTGATTGAAATCGGGTTTTATTACCTGAGCTGGAAAGTATGCAATATCAGGGTTCACAGTGACAATCCCAAAGCAGTTGAAAATGCACTGAAACTAGGATATGAGCTTACCGAAGGAAAGGAATGTGTTGAAAACCATTTGTATTACCTTACACGCGAATTATTTGAGGCAAATGCGAAAGAAATCCTGAAAGAAGCTAATGCATTTATTGATGACGAATATGCTGATGGTTACCTTCTGTTAGAACCATCTGATTATGAATCGGGGATTGCTCAAAAAATCGAAACATTTTTTACAGAAAACGGAATCAACCTCCACCGGAAAGGAAAAGCCGGAAGCAGGATGTACTTCAGGTAAAAACCAAAATTTTCTGATGCATTTCAGTTGTTCGGGCAAATAAAAGGAAAAATTATTTTCACGACACATCTGTTTTTTCTAATTGTTTATTAACTTTACAGCAAGGAACAATTGTGTCCTTTGATATATCTTCATTATTACGTCATTTACTCTTTGCTGGTGTTCTAAATCAGTGTTGTAAACTCCGGAATTGCTTCTCTGTTTTTAAATCCTTCTTACGAATTAAGTATTAACCTGCTTTTTACTGTTTTCGATTTGGAAGTTACAATGCATTTCGTCTTCAGGATTATTGGCAACCTTGATTAAAACTGAGGTAACTTGCAGAAATTAGAGCCTGAATTTTATATTTCTTTGAATCTTTTATTCTAAACATAGCATCTCTTGGTGTACATGTTAAATTTCTAGATATACGTGTAATTTCTCGTGAAAAGCACTTCTGAAGGTCTGGGACGCTCCAACTCCTGAGCCTTATCGCACCGGCAATCCAAATTCAGTTTTGTTGATTGTTCTTTAGTTACTTTCTGGGAATTATAAAGAAATTTATTTCAAAGTATAAGTATTAAACCTTTCAAAAAGATACGTATGAAAACTCTAAGATTTTTAATAAGCATAATGCTGATCTGTTTTTTTGCATCCTGTACAAAAGATTTCCTTGATGATGAAACTCCTTTGGCATCGGATAACACAACTGATGAATTGAAATGCAAACCTCAGCAATTGAAAATTGCAGTGATATCCGACATTCATTACCTTGCTCCTTCCCTGCTTAAAAATGGAGCAGCAAATGGCACAGCATTTCAGACTTACCTTAATTTCGATCCTAAACTGCTGGAATTCAGTGACCCTATTCTCAGGAAAGTGATTTCACAACTTAAACGCGAAAGGCCTGATATAGTTCTGATCCCAGGTGACCTGACAAAAGATGGTGAAAAAATCAGTCACGAGGCCGTTGTACGAATTCTAAACCAACTATCAGACTGCGGTACTAAAGTGTTTGTAACACCTGGAAATCATGATATCAATAACCCTGAAGCTGTAGCTTATAACGGGAACTCTTCACACCCGACACCCATAATCCAGGCCCGTGACTTCCCGAAGATTTATGCTGATTTTGGATATAAAAATGCCATTTCCCGCGATGCTAATTCACTAAGTTATATTAGCCAGCCATACCGTGGATTATGGATTCTTTCTATCGATGACTGTGAATATTACGATAATACAGCAACTGCCCTGGTTCCTGGCAAAATAAAACCTGAAACTATGGCCTGGATTTTGGGAAAACTTCGTGAAGCCAGGCAAAAGGACATTACTGTACTGAGCATGATGCATCATGGCATTCTGGAACATTTTACCGGACAGGAAGATATTGACGCAGGCTATGTTACTGACGACTGGCAAAATCAAGCGGATAAACTGATGAATGCAGGACTTAAAGTGATGTTTACGGGTCATTATCATGCAAATGATATCACTATGCGCGGCTCAGACGAAACAAATGTTCTTTATGATATTGAAACAGGTTCGCTGGTTACACCACCAAGTCCGTACAGATTAATCACCTTGGCTAACAATGAATTGGAAATAACCACAAGATTGGTCACATCAATCAACTGTGTTATGCCGGGCGGGTTAAGTTTTACAGATTACTCTAATGCTTTCATTACCGCTCATATGGACGGCTATTTTGAATATGTTTTTACGAATTTATACGGGATGGATCCTACGATGGCTTCCGGGCTAGCACCTTTCTTCAGGGATGGGTGGATGGCGCATTATGCCGGAGATGAGTTGATGCCTGAAGGAATAATGGATGTAATTGCAGGATTACCCGATCCGCTGAATGGCGCGCTTTACAGCATCTGGACTGATCTGACCCCGGCAGATAACAAACTGCATATAAACCTGAATTAATTGAAAGTGGAAGTCTTGCAGTTGAAAATTGTTTTTTTTAAACAACCCATACTGCCTGGTTCATTTATTTATTATTGGTAAAAATAAAACTACCCATGTTGTGCCATAACTTCTGGCTTAACATGGGTAGTTTTAATAAGGAATAAATAGTGTCTGGCACCCTTGCGGGTGTGCAGGCACTATTTATTCCAAACCGGCAATCTTCCGGGAGTAACCGGAGCACCGAGTTTTTCAACTTCTTTTTCTAGCTCTTTCAGATCGGTTTCGCCAATTCGTTTTACCTGGTCATAAACCGGTGGAAACTCTGCCATCAGGATAGCATAAGCATCCAGTTGCATCTGCGTCGGAGCGCCGGTTGAAGCCCAATGAGCCCATGCAACTTTTGAAAGGCGGTTGTTGAGCGTAACGGCAGCAGGTGGATTTTCCTCATCACTTGGTCTGTTGCTGTTGTTGTTGAATTTCAGCTTGATATCTTCCAGTTGCCCGGAAACTTTGCTGATACGTGAACGCAAACCCGTATTGGCACCAGGAACAGCATTCATTGCTACCTGAAGTGCATATGCGCGTTGCAAAAGATTTTCTGTATAATTTTCAGTACCGCTCATTACGCGTGAAAGTTCAGCTACTTTCTTCTGGAAAGCGGCAACTGCTGCTTTGTCGGCAGCTGGTAAAGTGCTGTTATTTAACGTCTCAGCTTTAAACTCAACCGGTCCGGCCAGTTGCTTTACGGAATCATGAAGGGTGATTGAAAGGCTTACTTTATACATACCTGGCATAACAGGAATTCCGCTTTTAGCTGCCGCGAATGGATCATATTTCTCTTTGCCGTCAACAGTCGACTTATCAAGGTAACGTAAATCCCAGTTTATGCGGCTAATTCCTGTGGATGGTGCTTTATTGATCCTGCAAATTTCATTACCGGAAACATCAGAAATTGTAAATGTAAGGTACGCCGGAATTTCTTCGCGTTCGGCACGCAGGTCGGCATCGCTGGGTTGAGGAATGCGCTCCCCTTTTTCGAATAATTTCGCTTCACGTTCGTGGCGCATATCCTTCAAAGTTTTGGGTGCATCTTTCAGGAAATAAGTGAAAACTGCGCCGAAATCAGGATTCTTAGCTATAAAATATGTTGATCCCTGGCCGTATTTTGTATCAGAAGGCAAATACATCAAAGCATCTTTCACAGGGAAAATATGTGCATCTTTCGCAAGAATATCTTTGGTTACTATGCGTAATGGAGAGTAATCGTCCATAATGTAGAAACCACGGCCAAATGTTGCTATGGCAAGGTCGCTTTCCCGTTTCTGGATGGTAATATCACGAACAGGTACCGAAGGCATTCCACCGGCAAGTTTTACCCATATTTTTCCACCATCGTTACTGAAATAGAAACTGAATTCTGTTCCTGCAAATAGCAAATCGGGGTTGATAAAATCCTGCTGAATGCTATGTACAGTTTCATCTTTAGGAAGGTTGGCTGCAATGGAATTCCAGGTGCGGCCTTTGTCGCTGCTTTTAAAAATATACGGTTTGAAATCGTCGCGCAGTATATTATCAAACGAGGCAAACACTACATTTTCGTCGAAACGGGAAGCCATAATATCGCTGACATACGTATTGTCAGGTACTCCTGAGAACTTATCGGTTTTTGCCCAGGTTTGGCCTGCATCTTCGGTAACCTGTATAACGCCATCGTCTGTTCCGGCGTAAAGTAGATTTTCCTTCACCGGTGATTCGTCCATCGAAACAATTGTTCCATATAGCGAGGTTGAAATATCTTTTGCCACAGCATCATAACTCCAGTATTTGCCCATCACAGGCCAGGTATTGCGGTCAATCTGGGCTGTGAGGTCATCGCTGATCACTTTCCAGGTATTGCCGCGGTCGTCGCTGCGAAAAACTTTATTGGCAGCGCAATACAAACGGGTTGGTGAATGTGGGCTGAGGATAAGAGGAGTATTCCAGTTCCAGCGGTACGAAAGTTCGTCTTTGCGTGGCTCAGGTCTGATGTCAATAGATTCCTGGCTTTTACGGTCGTAACGGACCATGCCGCCGTACTGCGATTCGGAATAAACAATATTCGGATCAACAGGGTCGACCTGCGACCAGAAACCGTCACCACCACAGGTGACAAACCAGTCGTCGCTTACAACTCCCGATCCGCTGGTATTACGCGAAGGGCCGCCAAAACTGTTGTTGTCCTGGGTGCCCCCATAAACGTTGTAAAAAGGCGCTGAATTATCAACCTGGACACGGTACATTTGTGTAACCGGCAGATTCGATTTGAACAGGTATTCCTTACCGCCATCAAAGGATTCATAAATTCCACCGTCGCCACCAATAAAAAGGTGTTTCGTATCCGATGGATCGATCCATATCGCATGATCATCAACGTGGCGTTTGTTATTGCCAACAGGTTTCCAGGTTTTGCCGCCATCTTCGGTAAACTGTGAAACGGTTTCGGCGGAATATACTTTATCCACATCTTTTGGATCGCAATATATTTCGTTATAATACTGGCCCTGGGCTGAATGGTCGCTTATTTTCTGCCAGCTGGCACCGCGGTTGGTACTGCGGTAAAAACCACTTGCATCGTCGGCAGCTTCAATAATTGCAAAAATATAATCCGGGTTAACCGGCGAAATTGCCATCCCGATACCGCCCATTTCAACACCTGGCAGACCGCTTTTCAGTTTATCCCAGCTTTCGCCTGCATTGGTCGATTTGTAAATAGCTGTTTCCGGACCTCCGCCAATTTTTGTGAAAACATGCCTGCGCCTTTGTTCGCTGCTGGCATACATTACATCAGGATTTCGCGGATCGATCAGGATATTGTTAACACCGGTGTTTTCACTTATTTCAAGTACTTTCTTCCATGTTTTTCCGCCATCTATGGTTTTATACATTCCACGATCGCCACCTGGCCCCCAGACCGATCCTTCGGCAGCAACAAAAACAATATCGCTGTTGCGCGGATCGATAACTATTTTGCCAATATGTTCCGAAGCTTTCAGCCCCATATTTTTCCACGATTTTCCGCCATCGATGCTTTTGTATACACCGTCGCCGTATCCTAGCGCGCGCTGATGGTTATTCTCGCCGGTTCCAACCCAAACCACGTTGGAATTGTTGGGATCCATTACCACCACACCGATGGAATACGATTTCTGCCCGTCGAAAACCGGATCAAAATTGGTTCCATTGTTAATGGTCTTCCAAACATGTCCTGAAGCTACAGCAACATACCATTCGCTGTGATTATTCGGATTTACAGCAAAGTCGGCAATACGGCCAGAAGTAAATGCAGGTCCGATCGAACGCCATTTTAATCCCCCGAAGGTGGACGATTTAATGGAATCTGATTTGATTTCCTGCTTCGCTGATTCCTTTTTGGAAACTTCTTTTTTGGGAGTTTCCTTTTTTGTAGTTTCCTTATTTACAGGCTCCTTTTTTGCTTTTGCTTTTGCTTTCTGCGCAAAAGCAGGGGCTGAAAACAAAATAACGGCTAGAAGCAAAGTTGCCAGTATTCCGTTAAACAGGTTAAAAGTGTTTCTTTTCATATAAATTTTGAGTTTGATATGTTTGAAATTCAGGATCTTTCGGCTGAATATCTGGATAAAACCGGTTAATCACAAAACAAAGATGAAATTTTATTCGTTACCAAATTCCTGAAACCTGTTTAATTATGCAAAAATGCTTGTTGGATCGGTGAAAGCATCATAAAATCTGTTAAAATACCATGTGTTGTGCAACCTAATTTGCATACATTTGACCCTTATTTCAAACTTAACTTTTTTAAGTTTATCTTACACAGTTTATCCCTTATTTACTAATTTATAAATTATAATTCTCTGAGTATGAAAAAGATGAATCTGATTGCGCTCCTGCTTATTTCAATGGCTGTATTTTCGTTAAAAACTTCCTTTGCACAAAACACAACTTTTAAACTTTCGGATTACAAGAACCCGGATTACTTTTACCAGACGCTGGACCTGAATTTCGGGCTTGGCAACTCCTTAAATATTCAAAAAAACGACAACTCTTCCAATTTTTACAACCTGAAAGGCTATTTGTTATCAGCAAATGCTCAGGCAAATTATTCAGTCTATGCAAATTCACCTAAATCGCAAAGTGAGTTTTTTGCTCATTTAAGCGGCAGTTTCGTTTCCAACAGACAACACAATCTATCCGAACTTTCCAACAGCGAGTCGAGACAGAGTTATTTCTCGAATAGTGAAACTTTTTCTTTCGGGGGATTGAAAAGGTTTTATAATGATAAAAAGAGTTATTTCGAAATTGGAGGTTCATTTTCAAATAATCATTCAGGCAATTTGACTAAGAATAAATCGATGAACAATGATATTATAACCTATCAAACAAAAAACAACACCGGAAGTTTTTATTCTAACTCAAGTGTGATATTGCACATTGGCAAAGGAAGAATCGAGCAGGTTCAGGATGCACGCATGGCATTATATATTATTGAAGATTTACACCAGTTGAACCGGGATAAACGCCAGGCTTCTGATGAAGACGTGCTTGAACTGGCTAAACTTATTACCTCGTTAAAATACAAGCGTTTTTTCGACACCCGGTTGCGGAAGATAGCTGAAATCACGGCTATTGATTCCTTTATGCAACAAAAAGGAATGGTTAGTTCCACAGATGCTACCTATTTTACATCGTTAAACGATAACTGGGACTTTGCAAATAACCCCGTTAGGAACAGCGGTTGGCGCATTTATACTGGTGTAGAGGGTGGTTATGGTTATAATTCCAGCAAAAACCAGGTTGAATATATAATTCCATCTCAAAGCACTCAAGATCAAACGTATGCTAGCAATCGACTAATTGTATTTTTAGTTGCAGGTTTGGACTACGAAAAACCTATTAACCTTAAATGGCAGAATTCAGCATCCATACATGCACAGTTTGGTTCCTGGACAACGAAATCAATTCAAAAGGCTTCAGGTACAGCAGATAATAATACTTACCTTGGTGAATCTCCAATTATGGGTCTTAGTGGCAGTTATGGATTTGGGTATTACCCAAACTCAAGAACCTGGTTAACTGCAGATTGGGCCCTTTCATCAGAGTATAAAAAGCAATTTACCGGGACATCAAAAAGTGATAAAGAAAACTCGACAAATAGCTTCTTAATTTATACGGGGCCAAGTGCTCATGCCTATTATTATTTATCTGAAAAACTCAGGCTGAGCATAAACTTTACTGGTTATCTTCAACTTAATAATGATAATTATATAACTGATATCCCTGAAAATTCAGATAATAATCAGACTAAAACAACGTGGGATTATCACCTGGATGCTTCACTTACCTATAGCTTATTTTAACCTGGCTTGCCTTTGTCAAATCAGGAATAATAATTCCTGATAATGATATTGCAATTTAAAAAGGGAATTATTCTGCGATATGCAACCATTTCGCTGTAATAGTTCCCTTTACACGTATAAAACAGAAGTTAGCGAAGCCGCCGCGCAGGCTGCAACTGGCAATTAAAGTATTACTTTTGTGAAAGGCTAAACCAATAGACTATTGAGGAACGTTGTACAACTGATTACCGGTAAAAAAAGCGATATGGAGCGGGAACTTGTGCATGGGTGCACCCGTAACGATCGCATTGCCCAGCGTGACCTTTATCATAAATATTGCGATGCCATGTTCACCGTTGCTTACCGCATTGTAAACAACCGCGACGATGCCCATGATGCCCTGCAGGATGCCTTTATTCAGGTTTTCCGTGATATCGCACAGTACAGGTTCGATTCAACTTTAGGGGCATGGATAAAGACCATTGTTGTACGTACTTCGCTGAAACTGCTTTCGAAAAACCGTAAACTTGCTTTTGCCGATTTTGATGAAACAAAAAGCGATGAAATGATACTGATACCAGATACACTGAACAGCGAGTACCTCGAAAAAGTAATCCTTTCGTTACCCGATGGATACAGAACCGTATTCCTGCTTACAGAAGTTGAAGGCTATAGCCATGAAGAAACAGCAAAAATGCTTGGCATTTCAACCGGAACATCAAAATCGCAGTTGCACCATGCAAAAAAAATGCTTAAAAACCGGCTTACAGCATTGATGGATTAATAAAAAATGGACGAAAACAAGAACCATACAAACAGAAAGCTGAGCGAACAGCTGCCATCCCATTCTCCGGATATGGGGACATGGCAGCGCCTTTCGGACAAACTTGATGTTGTGGATGTCGAAACAGCTTACCAGGAAAAGCTGCAAGGTCTGCCGGTTTATTCGCCCGACCAGGGAACATGGAATGTGATTTTAAGCCGGCTGAACCGCATCGCTTATTTTAAAACCGGTATACGGATAGCATTATCGGCTGCAGCAGGGCTTCTTGTGTTTTTCACAGTATCACGTTTATCTGATCAATTTCAAAGCTCTACAAATAAAGCGCCTCAGGTTGTACAGCAGGAGAAAATTACGAAGTCTCCAGGAAGTTCCACCCAAGCTAATCTTTTAACAGAGAAAGAACCAGGAACACAGAAGCCAATTCACAATTCCGGGAACAGCAATCCAGGTAATTACGTTGCTGTTTCTGCTTCCGGAATTCAAAAACACAAAAAAGCTAAAACTGAAACCTTATCAGAACTTTCCACCATAACCATTCCAGCTAACCCGGAAGGAAGTCAGAAATCTACTACAGTTTTAACAGTTCCGGAAACGTCGCTTTCTGAAAATAAAAATATCATCATATCACAATCCACCGGGAATGAAACAGCGGTTCCAGCCGAAAATAGTACGGGACAATTAACTGAAAATATATCAATTCAGGATACCGCTTCTCCCGCATATGGAGTTATAAATGCTGGCAACGAAACGAAATCTGTATTATTTCAGAAAGAGCAATATGTCACAAACAGTCCTGTTATAGCAAACAGTGTTCCCCCCGATTCCAAACCAGCGAGCAACAGGAACCATTTTGCCCTCGACATGAATTACCTGCCCGAAAACATTTATAACGGAACTAATAATTCCCTGTTTCATAATGTTGACCTTACAGCCAGCTATAACAAGGGAAAAGTCCGATTCAATACCAGCCTCGGAATGGCTTACAATGAAGAGCAACTGAAATTTCAGGTGAGTTATGATATTAATACTCCTGTAACAGCACTAGACCAGGGGGGCAGGCTGGATACGGTAAGTTACAGTTACGCAAGTATGGATTCGCAATACACAGGGAATGAAAAGCACCAGTACTTTACGTATAACCTGGGTGTTGGCCGAAAGCTCATCAGTTCCGGGAAATTTTCGACCTGGATAAACCTGGGAGCAGGATTTGGAGTCTTGCTCAACAATCCTGACCTGATCGCCACCACGGCAAATTCAGTTAAAACTATGTACAATGCGCAAATTATAAACGTAAATAGTTCGAAACCAGTTTATAATGATGTGAATGTGAATTTTGTTACCGCAATTGATTTTAATTATGAGATTATCAGCAGGTTAAGCATCACTTTTACCCCTACAAGCCGTTGGTATTTAAAACCTGTACTTTCGGTGGATAACCAGTCTACAGATAAGTTTACGCTCGGATTCAGGACAGGAATGAAATTCGACTTCTGACACGGGAATCCTGATACCACAAACTTTTCCTTGCTTACTTTCACAAACCGTTCAAAACAAACAGGTCTGTTATTCTGTATTTTAAATACCACGCTAATAAAGGGGCGAATGAGTTTCTTTAAATTCCATGTTATTTTCGTATCAAACAGGATTTATTTTCAGTTTCGCACTTCTTAACCATATTATTGCTTGCTTTTGCTGCCAATATTCATTATATTTGTGGTATCGATAAAACACTTAAACTATTTGAAAAATGAATAAGATAATAGTTGCCGTTGACCTTTCGGATGTTGCCACTGTAGCCCTTGACCACACTGTTTCTTTTGCCCGTGCATTTAAAAGCCACGTACTTATTTTACATGTTGAAGTACCGGTTCCTACTTATATCGGTAACGAAATTGTTCAGCCAGTGATTCCTACCGATAATGAAGAAGAGATGACCTTGATTAAGAAAGACCTTTCCTCTATGGTTGATTATCTGAATCAACGTGGCGTTGAGTGTGAATATGAACTTATGAAAGGTCCGATCGTTGATACAATCATTGAAAAAGCAGCCGGGTACAATGCGGATCTCATTATTCTTGGAGCCCACAACCATGGTTTTCTTTACAGGGCATTTATCGGAAGTGTATGCTCAGGTGTTGTTAAACACAGTCCATGCCCGGTTCTGATTATTCCATCTAAATAATATTTTATTTTCTGGATGGCTTTAACGAATTTCCTGAAACATCCGGGCATTACTTTGCTGTGATGATTATTTTAATCTATCCCGTTTTTAAATTCCAGACACGAAGTCTTATACAATGAATCTGTTATTGATAGCCCCTTGCGGCATGAATTGTGGAATCTGTTTGGCTTACCTGCGGGATAAAAACGTATGCAGTAGCTGCTGGAGTAACACCGGGTATAAATCCAGTTCCTGTAAAAATTGTTCCATCAAAAATTGCGAACTTTTGAATAAAACAGATTCGAAATTCTGCTATGAGTGCCTCAAATTCCCCTGCGCCCATTTAAAGCAACTGGATAAACGATACCGGTTAAAATATAAGATGAGCATGATTGAAAACCTGCTTTACATCAAAGAATCCGGGCTTGAAAGTTTTGTGCAAAAGGAATCTGCCAGGTGGAAGTGCGGTACCTGCGGCGGAACAATCTGTGTTCATCGCGGATTTTGTTTAAAATGCAACGATCCGAAAAAATCAGATAGAAAAATCAGAAATGTATCAATAGAAAGTTAACCTCAAACCCAATTTTTTAACAAAAAAGCTCTCCTTGTCGCCCCTCTTCCTTCGCCAATTCAAACTATAAATCCTACCGTCCTTTCCCTCCCAGTAATCTATCCGCCAAACCAGCCTCCCCCATTCTGGCAAGTGTTTGCCTGATCCACTGCCGGTTTTCCTGTTTATACCAGAAGAAAAACTTCCGCTGATCTTCTTTTTCCTGTTTATTTCGAGCTGTAAAAACCTGCTCGCCGGTGTACGGATGTATGCCGGAATAATAAATAGCGCTTGCCAGTGTTAATGGTGTTGGTGTAAAATCCTGGACCTGCTCCAGCTGAAAACCAAGTTCCTTTGTTTCGCAGGCTAAATGCGCCATATCATTAAGATCACTTCCCGGGTGGCTCGAAATAAAATAAGGAATTATCTGCTGCCTGAGTCCCTCCTGCTCGTTCAGTTTATCAAACGTTTGTTTGAACTGGTGAAACAGCTTGAACGAAGGTTTACGCATAATTTTCAGGATATGATCGCTGGTGTGTTCCGGCGCTACTTTCAGCCTGCCTGAAACATGGTTCTTAATCAGGTTGCGGGTATAATCCGTTAATCCAAAACGCTTATCGTCTTCGGTACCACGGCCTGTAAGCATATCGTAACGGATGCCACTGCCGACATAAATCTTCTTAATTCCTTTGATGGCAGCCGCCTGTTTGTACAATGCAGTCAGTGGTTTGTGATCAGTATTCAGGTTGTTGCAGATAGCAGGAAAAATACAGGATGGCCTTTTGCATTTTTCACAAATATCCAGATCGAAGCCCTGCATCTTATACATATTGGCCGAAGGACCGCCCAGGTCGGAAACATTGCCTCCGAAATCGGGCATTTCGGTAATGGATTTCACTTCATTGAGAATGGATTTCTCCGAGCGGCTCGAAATAAACTTTCCTTGGTGTGCACTCAAGGTACAAAAAGCACAGCCACCGAAACAACCGCGATGCATGGTAACCGAATGACGGATCATTTCGTAAGCCGGCACTGTGCCACGCTTTTTATATTTCGGATGCGGAAGTCGTGTATATGGCAAAGCGTAAACGGCATCCAGTTCTTTGGAAGTCATTAAAGGAAAAGGCGGATTGATAATCACAGCTTTGTCGCCCGAGGGTTGAATAAGCCTTTTCGCAGAAGCTTTATTGCTTTCCTGCTCAATATGTTTGAATGATTCGCCAAATGCTTTTTTATCTTTCAGGCATGCCGTGTACGATGGAAGTGTAATCGAATTTACCTTGTCTTCAAATTCCTTAATGGCAGCTTCGGGCACAACTAAACCGGTTTGCGGAATATCAGTAATCCAGCCAACTTCAGGAGTTTCATTCAATCGTTTTAGAACCGCCACGATTCCTTTTTCGGCCATGCCGTATACCAGCAGATCGGCTCCGCTATCAATCAGGATAGAAGGTTTCAGTGTATCCGACCAGTAATCGTAATGTGCCAAACGACGCATGGAAGCTTCGATGCCACCAATTACGACAGGAACTTCAGGATAGATTTTCTTTAGTATCTGTGTATAAACAACGGTGGCATAATCGGGACGAAACCCGGCTTTTCCTCCGGGAGTGTAAGCGTCGTCAGAACGCAGCCGTTTTCCGGCGGTATAATGATTTACCATACTGTCCATGTTGCCGGCAGCTACAGCAAAACACAACCGTGGTTTTCCGAATTTTCGGAAATCGCGCAGATCGTCTTTCCAGTTTGGTTGCGGAACAATGGCAACTCTGAAACCAGCATGTTCAATTACTCTTGCAATTACTGCAGTTCCAAATGCCGGATGATCAACGTAAGCATCGCCCGAAATAATCACCACATCAACCTCATCCCAGCCGCGGGCCAGCATTTCGTCGCGGGTAATCGGGAGCCAGGCTTTGAGAGGAAGTTGATCCATTGGAATTTGAAAATTTCTGCAAAGATACGGTTTGAAAGAATATCAGCTATCTTTGTGATTACAGAGACAGAGAGATTGGGCATGTGGGAATTGCACATTCAACCTCAGATAATTAAAAAATTCATTTCTTTGCGTTCCTGGCGAAACACTTAGCGCCCTTGCGTTTAAATTTTTTTACCGCTAAGACGCAAAGGAAATGCAAAGAGCGCAAAACACAGGAAACTCCAAGTTACAAACTATGACTCAGCTCAATCAAAATCCTTCAGAACTATTCGAAATCCGCCCAGCAGTAGAAAGCGATGTTAAACTTATCCTTCAGTTTATTAAAGGATTGGGAGAATATGAAAAACTCAGCCACGAAGTAGTTGCTACCGAGGAGAAACTACGCAAAACCTTGTTTGAACAGAAAATGGCTGAAGTGATCATAGGTGAATTTGGCGGTGGACCTGTAGGTTTTGCTTTGTTTTTCCATAACTATTCTACCTTCCTGGGGCAAGCCGGCATATACCTTGAAGACTTGTTCATTATACCTGAAATGCGGGGAAAAGGTTTTGGCAAAACCATGTTAAAACACCTGGCAAAGCTTGCTGTCGAACGGGATTGCGGCCGCCTCGAATGGGCATGCCTCGACTGGAACGAACCTTCCATCTGTTTTTATAAAGGATTGGGGGCAAAAGCGCTGGATGACTGGACGGTATACCGGATTACGGGAGAAACGCTTGTTGAAATGGCTGAAGGGTAGAGGGTTTCAAGTTTCATGGTTTCAGGTTTCGGTTTCAAAGAATAATTGAGATTTCAACAGCCTAATTTAGAACAGCAGGCACAATGAACCATACCGTGGAATTTTGATAAAAATTCCTTACTTTTGAACTGATTAAAAACATAAACACTAACAGGACTACTCATGCAGCTCAAAGAAAACTACGATTACGTAATTATCGGTTCAGGATTTGGTGGCTCGGTTTCTGCCCTGCGCCTGGCCGAAAAAGGATATTCGGTCCTGGTTATTGAAAAAGGCAAGTGGTTTGAAAGCACCGATTTTGCCAAAACAAACTGGGACTTGCGGAAATGGCTCTGGATACCCGCATTAAAATGCTTTGGAATACAGAAGCTGAATTTCTTACGGCATATAAGCGCAATGAGTGGTGTGGGCGTAGGCGGCGGATCACTGGTTTATGCAAATACACTTCCAAAACCCAAATCACCTTTCTTCTCGAAGGGATCATGGGCCGGGCTTGAAAACTGGGAAGAAGAACTCGCTCCCTTTTATGAAACTGCCTGGAAAATGCTTGGGGCTTCTGTAAATCCGGTGTTAGCTGAAAGCGACCGTGCCATGCAAAAACTGGCAGTTCAAATCGGCAAAGATGAACACTTTGGTCCAACCACGGCCGCCGTTTACTTCGGCGAACCTGAAGTTACTGTAAAAGATCCTTATTTTGATGGTAAAGGTCCGGACAGGACAGGATGCCGCCATTGCGGCGCCTGCATGACAGGATGCCGGCATAATGCCAAAAACACTCTTGATAAAAATTATCTTCATCTTGCACAACAACTTGGAACTGAAATCTGTGCTGAAAATGAAGTAACATCTGTAAAACCTTCTGGAGAGAAAGGAAAGGATGGTTACGAAATAAGTTTCCGGAAATCGACAAAATATTTTTCCAAAACACAAACCATTAAAGCCAAAGGAGTAATATTTGCGGGCGGCGTAATGGGAACAATCCCTTTACTGCTGAAACTTAAAGAAACTACCTTGCCCGATTTAAGTCCGAGGATTGGCGATATGATCCGCACCAATAACGAAGCCCTGATTTATACCACCACCACCGACAAAAAACTTGAACTGTACAAGGGAATAGCCATAGGCTCCATTCTTGAAATGGATGAAAACAGCCACCTCGAACCCGTACGTTACGGCGAAGGATCTGGATTTTGGCGCCTGACCATGTTGCCTATGGTAAGCGAACGAAATCTGTTTTTACGCATCTTTAAACTCATCATATTGCCGTTTACAGCTCCCATAACCTGGCTCAAAATAATTTTTGTCCGCGATTTCGGTCGAAGCAGCACTGTTTTGCTTTTTATGCAGCATATCGACAGCACCTTAAAGCTTCGGAAAGGAATTTTCGGAACAATTTCGCGGATCGAAAAAGGCAAAGCGCCTACCCCGTTTATTCCAGAGGCTCACAGAGTTGCTCATATTTTCTCCGATATAATAAAAGGCAAACCGCAGATTATGGTAAACGAAGTTTTTGCCGGAATTCCTTCAACGGCCCACATTTTAGGCGGAGCCTGCATGGGAAAAACTATTGAAGACGGTGTGATCGACAGCAATAACAAGGTTTTCGGGTATGAAAACATGTATGTTTTCGATGGCTCGATGATTTCAGCGAATCCGGGAGTAAATCCATCACTCTCCATTACAGCGATTTCTGAAAGAGGAATGAGTAAAATTTCAGTTAAGATTTAACAGATGGAAGTCCAGGCAATTGTAGATCGGCAGAAGGAGTTTTTTAAAAGCCGGCAAACTAAGGATGTTGCATTCCGGAAAGCCAGCCTGAAACGGTTGCGTGCCGAGTTGGTAAAACGTGAGAAAGACATCGCAAAGGCAATGTACGATGATTTCAGAAAGCCTGAGTTTGAAACGGTAATGACCGAAACAGGAATTGTTCTGAATGAGTTGAACCTGGCTATACGGAAAGTAAAATGCTGGGCGAAGTCAAATTATGTAAGACCGGTAATGGTAAATTTCCCATCGACAAACCGGATTTACAAAGAGCCTTTTGGAACAGTCCTCATCATAGCTCCATGGAATTATCCTTTTCAGCTGGTATTTTCGCCTCTGATCGGAGCCATTGCTGCTGGCAATACTGTTGTTATAAAGCCGTCGGAGCATTCGGCAAATACAAGCAAAGTTATTTCCGAAATAATTGCAGCAGTTTTTGATCCCGGTCATGTTACGGTAATTGAAGGCGAAGTTGCCGTTGCCGCAAGGCTGCTGCGCGAACGCTGGGATTATATTTTCTTTACCGGAAGTATTGCCGTTGGTAAAATAGTGGCAAAAGCTGCAGCCGAGCATTTAATTCCAACAACGCTGGAACTTGGCGGGAAAAATCCTTGTATCGTTGACGAAACAGCTGTTCTAAAACTTGCCGCCAGGCGAATTGTATGGGGTAAATTTATCAATTGCGGGCAAACCTGCATCGCGCCCGACTATGTGCTGGTTCACGAAAGTGTTAAGGATGATTTTGTGGAACAATGCAGGAAAGAAATAGCTCTTATTTATGGAGAAAATCCACAGCTTTCACCAGATTACAGCCGGATTATAAACCAGAAGAATTTCAAGGAATTGCTCCGGTACATGGCTGGTGAAAAACTGCTGATGGGCGGCGAAACAGATTTACACGACCTCTACATTTCACCTACGTTGCTTGATAATCCTGCACGTGAAAGCCTGGTGATGCAACATGAAATTTTCGGGCCTATACTTCCAATAATCGGGTATAAAACTGAAGAGGACATAAATATAATAATCTCATCCTACGAAAAACCGCTGGCATTGTATGTTTTCTCCAATCACTTAAAATTTATCCGGCGCATCATCGCAAACCATTCATTTGGCGGAGGAACTATAAATGATACCATTGTTCATTTTGCCAATCACCGTTTGCCGTTTGGTGGCGTAGGGCATAGCGGCGTTGGCGCTTACCATGGCAAGCATTCGTTCGATACGTTCACTTCCGAAAAGGGAATCACCACGCGTTACAACTGGCTCGATTTACCGGTGCGGTACGCACCTTACCGGGATAAAATGAAGGCGCTGAAGTTTTTTATGAAGTGGTTTTCGTAGAAAGTTTCGACGGTTTGTATATCAATGTCGTTTGGTTAGCGTTTTTCGGAAAAGAACGGAAAAATATCGGAATTTGTACCCGCCCCAGCCCTCCCTAGAAAATAGGGAGGGAGCAGTTCGCAACAAAACTCCAGACCTTTGAGATAGGTAAAAATCTGTTAGTGAGTCCTCCCCCTTTTTTTCAAGGGGGAGTCAGAGGGGGTACTAATAAGAAAAGAGAACACATTAATGGGAACTTTAAAAATGAAACCTTAATCAAACGACATTGGTTTCATTTTAAAAAGTTAAGAGATAAAAGGTAAAAAAATGAAAGGTACAAATTTTGAATTTTATTCAAATCAACACCTTTCATTAATAATTGAAAAATAAATTGTCTGATAGTTTTTGTCTGAAAAACCAGGCTACTAAAATATTCTATATGTAAATGAAATACTGTTAACCGCTTTTACAGGGTTATACATACTCATATCCGGGGCTAAATTCCTGCTACTGGCAATTCGAAAACCCACTTTATTGAATTCGATTCCCAAAAATGGCTCTAAAAAGAACAGCCCATTATCATAAATAGATTCAATGTTAAAATTATTCTTATGTGTAATAAAATAATAACCAAAAACAAAGTTCGCTCCAAAAGTAACATTTGCAGGTAAACCAAATGCAGTAATTTGGCTTTTACCAGAAACCGGAAACAGCATCTTGTAGAAACTACTTCTATATGCCGGGCTATCTCCTGTTACCTGAACATTCACATTCCTGAATGATTGCTCATAACCAATTTTAAACCCGGTTACTAATGCAGTTTTACTATTGATGCTCCTCTCTTTTTCGCGAACCGAAAGGCCAAGCTTATATCCTTGAAAATTACCTCCTTGTTGATAAGAATAAGACTCATAAACTAAAGTACTTAAAGTATAGCCGACTTCAACCTCTGAAAACCATTTAGCCTTATTTTTTGTTTTTTGTGAAGTACCAGTATTTGCCGGATAAAGAGCCTGCTTTGAAATATCATTAATTCCCCGTCGCGAAACACTAATTTCAATCATCTGTATTGAATCAGCCATTTTAATAGTGGTTTGTTTTCCAAATGCCGGTAACGGAATTGTAGTATGCTGATTATTATAAGTAACAACTACCGAATCCGCGTCCTGTGCCATTGTTGCTGAAGAAATCACAATAATCAAACCTAAAATTATGCTGGTTGTTTTCATTTATTTACTCAATTAAGTTTCTATAAATTTATCAGTTGCATTCCGAATAACCAAACTCTTAAAAAAGACGATATGTCAGTCCTATACAAAAATTGACACCCAGATTACTTCGCAAAATGCGATAGCTGTTAGTGGGCAATGCAAAATCAGCAGAAAACAGTGCACCCATTTTCCAAATCTCCAAACCTAAATAGGGCTGCAGCAAACTCGCATATAACATGCCGACATATGGTTCCTGATTGTTAGTTTTTGTGCTGGTTCTCAATATGCCCATGCTATTTCCTATGTTAATTCGGGAAGGTAATTTACCTGCTTTGAAATGGTAGCTATATCCAAATTGATACAGGAACTGAAAGCTGTTTATCCTGAATTCATACTTATTATCAAAAGAGCTCATCAGATTCCCGGAGGAATCGCTTACATTACCATAAGAATGTGCCTGCATATTGGATTGTGAAAACCCTAATTTGAAACCTGATATAATTGAAGATTTCTTATTTAAGTAAAACTCTCCCTCCAGAACGGAAAGCCTTATCTGATACCCTATTCTATTACTCATCGAATTGGTTTCTGAATGTGTGGTGGGTGGGACTCCATCACTCCAGGTAGTGTAGGTGGACGTCCATTCTCCATGAGAAGATGTAAATCCTTTTAAATAGCCCGCTTCAACCTGTGAAAACCATTTTGATTTGCTTTTAGACTTTACAGAATTCACATCATTAGAATACAGTTGTGTAAAAGGGGAAGTTTCACCCGGTTTTCGAAGCCACACGCCAATTTCAACAACCTTATTTGTATCCGCATAGCTAACCGATGTCTGGCTACCGAATGCAGGCAAAGGAATTATTGTCTTCTGATTGCCATAGATTACTATAACAGAATCTGCGTTTTGTGCTACCGTTGCGAAGCCTGAAAGCCCAATAATTAAAACTAAGAATTTGTTTAGGTTTTTCATTTTATCAGTAATTAATATTTATACACAAATAACTGTTCTCATCTCCAATGATATAGATTTTATCAGGCTCCCCATTTGGTTTCCGGCTAAGCAGCATTCTTGTATTGGTAAATACTTTTTTGATATTCACTTTTTGATTTTGTGCCAGATCGTTGTTATTTATAGTGTTAGCTTCTATATCCGAATTCTCAATTGTGATGGTATAACGCGGCTTTTTCTCCGTTGCTTTTGCCAGTTCATTGGTTTTAACCGGAACTGTATCTAGTAC
>Ga0265593_1000545_pt1 | contig 20175 bp, 28 predicted proteins | sample saktaG_8_FD_190136 | JGI IMG/M metagenome (GOLD analysis project Ga0265593, IMG submission 190136) | Saline water microbial communities from Sakinaw Lake, British Columbia, Canada - sak_2011_5_24_36m | ecosystem: Environmental > Aquatic > Non-marine Saline and Alkaline > Saline ...
AATACTAAAAATGCTTGAAATGTTATTAGGAGCTAGTGGCGGCATCTTTGGTATTGTGGGCGCATTAGTTAAACACGGGCTCGAAGTTTATCAAGAGAAACAGCAAGCGGATAAAGACCTTGCTATCCTACGTGAAAAAAATTCACACGATTTAGCAATGATGGATAAACAAACAAGTCAAATGGAAATGGAAGCAAAAAATGGGGTCCGTGTTGCTGAAATTACAGCTAACGCCTCGATTGAGTCTTCTGCTTATTCCGCTTTAGCTTCTTCTTACGAATCGGATAAGGCAACTTATTCAAATGACCCGAATAATAAGTGGTTAGTTGGTGTTGATGTTTTCCGAGGTTCCATTCGTCCGGGCCTTGCTTTATATTTTGCAATGTTTTTATCAGTAATGCTATTCTTAATTTGGTGGCAATTGCCACCGCAAATTTATAAAGACGTTTCATTCTTAACTCCTACATTTTTTAAACTTGTTGACGCTTTAATATTTTTAGCAACATCGTCTATTGGTTGGTACTTTGCCGCTAGACCAAGTACCAAGCAAAAAGACTAAAAACAATCTACTTGTTTTCCACTAATTACTTCTGTTTGATTTTTATTCAAACTTAAATGCGTTTCAATACAAGCCTTAGATTCAATTTTTAAGGCTTGTTCTTTTTGTTGTTGCTCTTTTATTTCCTGCTCTTTATCTTTCTCACCTAAGTATTGCCCTACAAGAAAAACAATAACAAATAATGCAAGAGTTAATAAATCTAACTTCCATAAATCTTTATTTTCCATGGTAAACCTCCTTGTTGTTAAGTATGAATAATTATCACATATTTTAACTAATTTTCAACTTGTTTACTGATGGCAGCAATATCTTCTAGAATACTATATGACTCGTTTATATACCAGTCGTAATTAACATCGTTTGGAAAAGAAGCTGGTAAATCTGGAATAGGTTTAGCTCCTTCCGACTTTGGTACAGTATTGCCACTGGCTGCTACCACAATAACACCATCCACCCCATTAGCATAATACCACCTCACTGTGGAACCTAAGTAAAAGCCATCCTTAACAGCACCAGTACGAACTTTACGGAGAGTTACAAACTTTCTAATATCTTTACAATTAAGAATTGTGGACGAAATAGGCGTTCCGTTTAATAAGTATTCAATAACAGCATCGTTGCAAATTTCATTTTGTGGTGTTTTTCTTAAATCAGCTTCACCATACGCTCCCTTAAGCTTAACTCTATCGCGGGATGATGTTTTCTTTGTATCTTTAACTGCAATATAATTATTTACATCCCTTGAGTATAATGCTAAATAACGAGCTTCTTCTGTTTGGAATCCTGTATCTTTTTCCCAGCGGCTAAGTATGTTATCAAACACCTGTTTTAATTGTGTTGGAACTTTTGTAACAATACCGTCTGTATTTGCACTAATAACTTCAAAGCCAGATAAATATAAACGTTCAATTAACATCAATAAGGAAAGCTGACCAGTTATTGTTGTTTGAATAACAAGGCTTGGTTCATAAAGTAGCGAATACTTATTCCCTGTTTTACCAAAAGAACCATTCACCGTAATTTTCAAAGTGTCGGCTGTTAGTTTGTCACCAGCTTCTTTAGCGGACAAACGTCTATTAACAATACTTTCATAAACCTGAAGAAAAATTGGGCCTAAGTGTTTTGGGTATAGCCTTAGATTTAAAATAATTCTTGGGTAGTACGATGCAACGTCCCTATCAATAATCATTGTATTTTCATCCGCTTTATAAGAAACAGTTTTTTCTGAACTATGCAGACCACCAATCCCCATTCTATAAATACCGCCTCCAATTGGTATTTCTAAATCTGATAAAATATCGGGCATTGATATCCTGCCACTAAAACCAACAATGAACACCGCGCTTCGCACTGCCTGGAGAACCCATTGCATATTGGCTGTTTCAAAATTTATATAATCCGGAATACTATATAAATGGGCTGTACCAACAATTTCATCAATATTATCGGGTCTTTTTGGAAAAACACCAGTTGTTGTATATATCTCTTTTGCAATAATAGATTCTGCAATTTGTGCATCTGATTTAGAACGTAAATCTACACCGTATCGAATACCAATTTGTTCACGTAATTCAATAGACTCTAATAGCTCTTTATAAAGAAGAACTGTATTTTCAAGGTCGTTTAAACAATACCAACGGACGACTTCCCTTTGTGGATAAGTAAGGTTTGTCTCAGGATTATATGGAAGGTCTTGTACCCTGCGGCAATGCAAGCGACCTGAATAAACTTTTAAAGATGCTTCTAATGGGGCAACTTCAATTAAGTCAATATGGTCGATTTCTTTTAAATGCTTACACTTAAACTTCTTAAGTAAATCATAGGGACGTATAGGTGCGCCTTCCCCTGCTCCTGTAATTAAAAGGTTTGTTGCATATTTGAGGGTATCCACAGGGTGATAGTTTAGAGCGAGCGTTAAAACTGGAATATCGTAGTTGATACCGTTGAACGAAACAATTGTAAAATTAGATATAACCCATTTTATTTTGTTTACTTCTTTTTCAGATAAATTACCTAAACCAGTTTCTAAATGACAATCTATAAAGAATATTTTTCCGCTATCCGCCCCTTTAAAAGCAATGCAAAAATACTCGCTATATGACTCAATATCAAATATGAGCTTTTCTTTATTATTTTTATAAGACTCTGATATTAAATCTTGGTCTGAATACATTGATATATTAAAAGCTCTTGCTTCTTCAATATATGGTAAATAATCAGGGTTTTCCCAAACACGAGTAGGAGGGGTTTTCTTTATTTTTTCTTTTTTAACTTTAATGACAGGTTCATCCTGCCAAAACATACCAAGAGCATCATTCCTCATTTTCTAAGCCCAATAATTGCCCCGCGGATATTATCCCCATAAAATAAACAAGGGCTTGGCCAAGCAGTAAAATCAATTGTATCTGCAACTTCAAGAACTGTTAATAAATGTTGACGGTTAAAAGAACCATCGTTTACTATATCTTCGATAAAATATTCTGCCCCACCATCGTCAGTTTCTGATGTTGATATTCGACCTTCTTTAAATAGGTTTACTCTATCAAACGTATCTGTAAATGGTTTTAAATCCTCAAGACATTGCACTAATAATTTTGGAAACTTAGACTGGATTGATTCTTTATTTAACACGTTAGCAAGGTCTGGCCATTCTGTACTATACGTTTGACTGCATAGCCAACGATTACCACTAAAATGAAATGTGATTCTATTTTCACTTACTTGCAAATATTCGGGCTCTTCGTTAATTCGGATAAGCTCGCTAATAGCTGCTTTCGGGACGTTGACTGTAATTGGAAAATCAAAACCAAGCCATGACTCTACAAGAGCAATATTATTTGTCGCATACGCAGACTGCCCTTTAAATAATATACCACGAGACCAAGCCCGTGAAGCGTCCTCTGATATAAATGGTGAAATACTTTTAATCGCTTGCAATAGTTTTCCATTTAATGCTACTTTTTCACCTTCGGGTGTAATTTCTGGATAGTTTTCTGGCGGTAAGCAATCAACCAGTGCTTTAAAGTTCCCTGACTTAATACTAAGTTTTCCTTTAGCTGTTACATGAAGTGCAATAACATCTTCGCACGTTTGAATAGCTTTCATAAACTGCTCGGCTTTAGGTGTAATGTCTAAATCCATGTCAATTGGGCCACATAGGCCAATTGTTCCATTAAACCCCTTGATTGTTTTATTAGCAATTCTAAAATGGGTTAAGCCTTGAACAATTTCTTTTTTGCCAACTGCCCCAGCAACAAACTTTAAGTCTTTAAGCATTAAAATAACTCCTGAACATAAGCTTTGAATATTTTACTTTGTTTAGCGTTCACTATTGCATTTATCATACCATATGACCAAAGATTATAAGCAGCACGAGACTCATATATTGTGGATAACCGTTCGTAGGTAAAACCCTGCTCTTCTAGCATTTTAAAAAGAGCGTCCTGCTCAATAGCACTTAATGTCGTAGCGTGTTGGTTTTGGACGTGCCTAGATGGCGACTTGCTTGAAACAGAAATTGGGCCATACTTTGGAGTAACAATACTACCAAACGCAGCGGACTGAATCCATGAAGACGAGTCCACACTATACCACGGATACCGTTGCATAACAGGAATAGCAGTAATACCAAAAGCATGAACCTTAAGTCTTGGTTTCCCGCTTGAATCTGTTAAATACTCGTCCCATAGTTTATCTAACCAACGAATAAGGACATCGCTAGACTTTCCAACCATACCACCAAGAGTGATATAATCGTAATTTTTTACATAGTATTCTAAATAACGGTTATCCTCGCCATAATGGAAGCACGGCAATGGTCTAACACCTAGCTCTTGCATTGACATTTGATTTCTATATGTTTGTAATGGGTCGCCAATTCCATCCAAAACAGAAGCCATAACAGCACCATCTTCAACTCGGATTATATCTCCGTTTCGTTTAATATAATCGCAATATGTTGGTAAATCAATTTCTACACCTAAAGTGAATGCTGAGAATGCGCCAGAGTCAAGAAATACTTTTGCGTTATCCGCCCTCATTTCGTCAACATATTTTTGTTTGTCAACATAATGGTATGACTCTAAAATGTTAGGTAAATTCCGGACAAGGGATTGCTCATGCTCTGTTAGCTTTAAATACCGATTTTGCCCGGGCTTATACCCGTTACCATAAACAGCGGCAACAAATAGATTCATTTTAGTTACGGCAAGCTGCTAAAAACTCAGCCCGTGTTTCTGGTTTTGTTTTCATTGCTCCGCGCAATGCTGTAGTAATTGTTTCACTACTTTGATTACCAACACCACGGGATTCAATACACATATGACGCGCTGTTAAGTAAACACCAACACCAATCGGGTTCAAGTGTTCCCACATTGCATTCGCTATTTGGTTTGTTAAACGCTCTTGGACTTGTAACCGTCTTGAAAAGACTTCTACAATTCTATCCATTTTAGATAAGCCCAATACTTTTTTATCAGGAATATAAGCAACGGTCACAAAACCAAAAATAGGAGCAATATGATGCTCGCAATGGCTATAGACAGGGATATTTCTACGAATAACCATTTCATCCGAGTCCTCAGCTCCATCTTCGAAACTTTTAAAAATGGATTTGATATCGCTGTCTGAATACTTATATCCACTAAACCACTCACCGAGTGCTTTTTGGTATCTTTTAGGAGTTTCCAGCAAACCTTGACGATTTGGATTTTCTCCAATATATTGAAATACCCGTACAACATTATCAGTAAAGCTTTCGTCCGAGTTTTCATGTGAAACCTCCCAAGGAAATACAAACCAGCCATTTCGATACTCGTTTTTAAGGGTAATATCTCCCTTTTCAATTAAAGTAAAGAATGGTTTTTGTGGATATAAATCGCAGTAATGCTGCATTGTTTTTCCGCTGTCTAAAATATCATCAATGAAAAAATCAGCTTCGCTTGGATTTTCGGTAATCTTAAAGTCAATATATTTACGGATAGCATACATTGCGGGAATACCACCGCGAGGAATAGCATACGCTTTTAGATTTGAAATAAGACTTTTATTTGATTCATAAATACTATAAATCTGGCCAGCAGTACGTTCTGCTAAGGATTGTAAAATATCATTTGTAATAATTGTTTTATTTGTCATTGTCTTAAACCTTAAATGAAGCGTGGCATTTAGCAGTTTCTTCAATAACTACTTTTTGCAAAGTAACACCAGTGCCAAGTAGTTGCTGAGGGCCAATTACTTGAACTAAATATTGGCACATATTTTCAGCAGTCGGGTTGAATGGTACAAACACAATAGACTCGGAAAATATTAACTGTTCCGCTGGTTCTAGAAAAGCGGTTTCTTTAAGGCCTTTAATAAGACTATCGTTTTCCCATGCTAGGAACTTGTGATCCCAATTATTCTCGACCCACATACATAACTTTTCTTTAATAACAGAAAAATCAATAACACGCCCTAAGCTGTCTAACTCGCCAACACATTCAAAATGAATACGGTAATTATGCCCATGCAAATGGCGACATTTATTTTCATGCCCAACTACACGATGTCCACAACTAATATCGTGGTATCTCATTGCTTTTGTTCCGCTCATAAAGTCACCTCTTTTCCGTTTATAATAAATGTTGATGGGAGTAAATGGTTACAGCGTGAAAACGCCTTTATATAACCCATAATTTCAGATTGGACTGCTGAGGAATATGGGATTATACTTTTTGGTTTTGTCTTTGGTGTACCACGGATAGCCATAACTAATCCTTTCCTATTAAATACTCAACCGTATAGTTTGCTGATTTTGGTAATTCCATTAAGCCGTTGCGAACTGCTCGCATAACCAATGGATCTGGAAAACCAGCTTCAAGGAAGCCTTGCGCTCGTAATACATTTGCATGGTTATTATCGCTTGGAGGGTACTTCCCGTCGTAGCTAGTATGCGTGTAAGCTAATGCTTCCCAGCAGCCTGGAAATGTGCGAGCTAGGCGTACTGTTTCCGCTTTAGACATATACATTAACGGTGTTAGTATTCTAACAACACCTGTTCCACGATGGTCGTGGCCAAGTGCAGTATTGATATAATCTTCTGCTTTTGTAATAAATATGTCACGGCAATCGTCGTAATTAGCATTATCCATTTGGCAAACACCAGTAACGATATTCTTAATACCTTTTGCTTCCGCTCTATTGGCTGCAATTGTTAAAAATAGTGCGTTACGCATTGGGACAAATGTTAATTCACGGCGATTCCCAATTGTGGAATCCATTTGCTCAAAGTTATCGTATTTTTCTAATTCAATGCCTGGATTAGTTAATGGGGACATTGAAATTAAGCATTCCGGAACTTTAATAATTTCATGGTTATTAACACCTGCTATTTCTGCAACTTGGACGGCTGCTTTTATTTCAATTGCGTGTTTTTGCCCATAGTCGAAAGTAATTGCATGAACCTCTTTAAATGTTTCTTTAGCCCAGAAAAGGCAAGTTGTTGAATCTTGCCCACCAGACAAAACAACAATAACAGACTCTTGTTTCAATCGTGCTATATTCATTATTCTACTCCTATTAGTTTATGAACTTGGATACATAAGATATAATTATGCCGCATAACAGAACGTTTAGCAACGTCTAGGTTGAGGTTATTTTGATGCACACTTTTGCTATCTTCAGGTTGAATATAAACAAGGGATCCTTGCGGTGCTTTAAATACGGAACCACTGTTCGGATGACCAAGTGCAACTAAAGGCAACCCATCTATATCCACACTATCGCTGTTCACAACATATTTGTAAGCATAAATATGTTCTTTTAATTTTTTGTTAATTTCGCCTGTTTTTGGACTGCAAATAATATAAACATTTCTATTCAGTTCTTGGAACAATGTCCCATTTGTTTCAATTTGGACAAGATACCCGCTAGATATTAAAATATCAGTTAATGGTACTAAATTTTGTCTAAACGGCTCACCTCCAGTAATAACAATGAGTCTTCGTTTTGTTATATCAGCTGGTAGGTCTTTATGCAGTTGATGTATTTTATCAAGAATAGCAGACACGGGCATTAAAGAACGTTTTGTATATTCTGTATCACAATCAGGACATTGTAAATTGCAACCAGCTAAACGAATAAAGACAGCTGGCATACCAGAAAATATACCTTCCCCCTGAATTGTGTAAAAAATAGAATTTACTTGTAATGCACCGCTTACGGAAATGTCGCGGTTTTCGGGAAATTGATTATTCATAATTAAATCCTTGGTTTAGAACTTTTATTATACCAACCATTGCATTAAACGGCCAGTAATATTGTATGAAATAAAAAGCCCCAATTAAGGGGCTGCCAATATGGGTAAGGGCTTGGTAGCAAAGGCTTTTACACTATTATCCGACTTACGTCCAGCTTCAAGGAACCCTTATTTATTACTCAGCCGCTGCCGCTTCTTTTACTGCCTTAGCTTTTTTAGGCTCTTTAACTGGTTTTTCTTTAACCACTTTATTTGGGTTAGGGATTGTGCCAGTTACACCATGGAATTTACGCCAGCGAGCATATTGTGTCGCAGTTGTTGCAGGGTTTACGCCAACTTCAGCAGATGCAGTCAATACTTCTTCGCGTGATGGAACACGTTGTAGCGATGCTGATAAATTGTCGCAAACTAACCAAACCTTACCAGTTTCGCTATCTGCTTTAGGGCGTGAAATGCCATTTTGTTCAACTTTTTCAACCTTAGCTGACTCTTTTGCTGCCATCTTAGCTGCTTTTTCGGCTTCTTTATCCGCTTTCTTTTTAGCTGCTGCCGCTTCTTTTACTGCCTTAGCTGCTTCTTTATCTTCTTTACTTGGTTTTTGTACTTCTGCCATGATAATCTCCTTGACTTGGTTTACATTAAATTAAAAATTTGAAACGAAATATCAGTGTAACTCACTATTTATTATCTGTCAATACGTTTTTAGCTTTCCATTTACTAAATTGAACACTAAACGTTGACGCGCTTTGACCTTCCTGAGTGACAAACTCGTTAAACGCTTTATTGCGTAACTCTTTAAGGTCAATGCCCTCTACATTATATTTATCTAAAATTTCCCACACAAGGGCTGTTGTTGAACCAGTACGCGGTCTATCTACTTCTTGTTTTGGTGTGCTTGGATCTTTTGGTTGTCTTGGTTCTCTTGGTTCACGTTTTTGTTTTGGTTCTTTTGGTGGTTTAACTGTTTCAACCGAACCAATAGTACCAGTAAATCCATAACCTGTTAGTGTTGCTTCTAAAGCACCAATATTGACATCGGTTAATTGCATTTTTTCAGCTTCAGTAATGCACATTTTAACAAGTGTTGCATAATCATCGCTTGGGACTAAACTAAATGTATTCCAGAAAATATATTGTAACATCTTCAAATCAAACTTACTAAAGCCACGCCCCTCTAATGGCGGTGCAGAACAGTGTTGGCCTGGATGCTCGCACATATAAACCTGCCCAAGCAACGTTGCTTCGTTTAATGGAGCAACATATAGAATTTTTGATTCTTCAATATTAGTGTCACGTACTACCATGTATAATTGTTTTGCCATTTTTATCTCCTTGCTTAATTGATGTTCCCATTATCTACTATCTAATTTTAATGTCAAATATTTAATTGAATACTAGAAAGGTAAACCCGCTTCCCAATTTTCAACACCACAAGAAAACATTAAAGTTTCTATAGGAGGCCTTGATTTAAACTTTTGACAAATTTCTGTTTTTAATTCAAAGTTTGTGCAATTCATACAACATGGAAAAGAGTCATTATAGACTAAGCATTTGTGGAGAGCAATCCCCGCTTGTTTACGAAGTTTCATTTCTATAGTTACATCATTATTGGTACTCATGGTTTAATATCTCCGGATGTTCTTTATTTAACCAAACTCGAATTCTTTTTGGTTTTCTTAAAATGTCAATGTTCAATATTGCTTCGTCCACTGTATTTGGTGTCCAATTGTCGTTGGCAGCATACCTCCACCAATCACGCGCTTTCTTAGATGGAAATCCACTATGCTCAATGCAAACAAACTCTGTAAATAACCTAAGTCCGCAACTATACGTTACTTTTAAACTCGGTATCTCTGTATTTTTAGATATATGTTTTTTATAAACAACCCTATCTACAGAAAATACATCGCTTACTGTCATATCGCTAGACGCTGCAATTAACTCGTTTGTCGATGCGGTTGCTTTGACTTTATAAAACCTTGGAAACTCTGTACCACATTGCTCGCAAAAACGAACTCCGGCTGGGTTATAGCACATACAAGCATCGCATATTTTAACAGGAGCGTCCCCTTTACCCTTGCTTCTTGGTTGAGGAATTACAGGGTCGTTAATAGGGCCAAGTCTTCTAGTATTCCCTGCAAAATCTAAAACTAGACAATTTTGTTTTTGGCTTGTTGCAATAGATGCAAGGCGTTCTTCTTTTGTTGTTAATGGATAACCAACCTCATAGCAAGGCCTTGTTCCGCGCCCTAGCATTTGCACCCAAAGAGAAGCTGACATAGTTAGTCTAAGCATTGCGATAAGGTCTATTTGTGGGCAATCAAAACCCGTAGTTAAAATACCATTGTTCACCATTGCTGTATATTTACCTGCTTTAAAATCTGCAATATTATTATCGCGTTCTTTTTCTGGCATTTTTGAATGAACGTATGTAACAGATATATCCATCCCTTGCAACATTTCATAAATATGAATAGCATGGTCAACTCCTGTTGAAAATACTAACCAACTTCTTCTATTTTGAGCAGTTGCATATTGAACAAGCTCGGCGCAAGCTTGGTATGTAATCTCGTTTTTATCAATAGCTTCTTGGGCATCCTTATCCACAAATTCGCCACCCCGTATTTTAATCTTAGAGGTATCTACTTCAAGCATTGGTTTTTTAGGAATAAGTGGAACTAAATAACCCTCTTGAATAAACCAATTAAAAGAGTCTTTCTTACTCATATCTACAGCAACATCTGTAAAAATATGCCCTTCGTTTGTCAGTTTGCCATGCCCCTGCCTATAGTCTGTTGCGGTAAGACCAATTACTTTAAGATAAGGATTGATTTTCTTTAAATCGTTAATTAGTTTCACATACATTGTTTCTTCTCTTGGTGAAACTAAATGCGCTTCATCAATTAAAAGAATATCAACATACCCAAATAATTTCAAATCTTCTTTAACAACAGAAGCAACTCCACCAAATGTAATTGGGTTAAATGTGTCCCTTTGATGTAACCCTGCTGAATAAATGCCAACGGGGGCAGTTGGCCAAATAGCTAACAGTTTTTCATAATTCTGCTGAATTAACTCTTTAACATGGGTTAATAGCATTATTTTTGTATTCGGATAATTATGCAATGCTTCTTTACAAAAGCCTGCAATCACTAAGCTTTTACCCGTGCCAGTTGGCATAACAACTAAAGGGTTTCCGGAGTAACTTATAAAGTAATCAAAAATAGACTTTACAGCGTATTCTTGGTAATCACGGAGCTTCATATCGACTGTTTAATTTCTTGATTTAGTTTATATTGTGGGCAGCCATTTAATTGCTGTTCTGGTGTTAAAAATTCGGAATTCTTAGTACAAAACCAAGAGCCACCACCGCTAATATGAACAGTTGAAAAAGCACACGTTCTACAGTTAGTGGCAGGAACATCTTTACCATGGCAAATAGGTTTATAATCACAGAACGCGCATTCGTACCATGATGGGTTATTACTAATTTTTTCAGGTACTTTTTGTTCAAGAATAATAAATTTAGCTCTATCCAAATATCTGTCACCAATTTCAATTTCAACATTTATAATTTCCCCATATATGTCGTCATTATTTTTATTTACAGCTAGATAAAGTGCATAATTTAATTTCATCTTTCTCATATAAATTTGCATTTGAACATAGTGTTCTGGTTTAGCTATTTTAACACCTGCTTTAACTAGATTAGAGAAAGACTTATCACTATGCGTTTTAAATTCTGTTAAACATGGTTCATTTGGTATATCTGGTATATTTAAAGCAACACCATCTAGTGACCCACCGAAATGACCAAAGACATCGCTAATGCGCCATTGTTTATTGTTTTGATCAAATTGCCAAACTTGGCACCCAATAGCCAAAAGCATCGCTACAAATCTAGGTTCTTCTAGATGGCCACGATTAAATAAGCGAACCATTCTCCCCTCGTGACGGACAAGCCTTGCCCATCTAAAAGAGTACCATAACTCGCGACTACATTTACGTCCAATAAGAGACGCCCCTAAATGTTTTCTAAAAGGTGTTTCATCTGTACTATAGGCGTCACCTGCATGGGGCATTAGTTTTTCTAAAAAACCACGGAAAGAAGCGCCTTGGTCTTTAATTAAAATATCGTTTATTTTTTGTAAAGTTTTAGTCGCGAGTTGTACCATTTTTATTTACCAGTCGAACCTAGACCGTTTTCACCGCGTGAAGTTTCGTTAAGCTCTTCTACTTCAGTAAATATAACTTGTGAAACTGGTAAGACCAAGCCTTGCGCTACACGTTCACCGCGACTTGGTTGAATTACTGAAACAGAATTATCTTTAACCAACTTAACAAAAAGTTCACCACGATAATCTGAATCAACAATACCAACGCAATTTGCTAGACGGACATTTTCTTTAAAACCATGACCGCTGCGGCTAAATACCAACATCACATGATCTTTTGGAATTTCAAAGCTTAAGCCTGTTGAGTAGGTAATTGAATTTTCGTTTGGGTTATCTTTAAGGATTTCCAAAGCGGTAATATCAAAACAAGCAGAACCATCTGTTGCATATTGTGGAGTCACTGCATCTTGTTTTAACTTTTTAAGTTTAACTGTTAATCCCTCCTGTTTATCCACAGTAACACTCGGTAGATTTTCTGTAGATATAGTGACAGTCTTAACTTCTGTAATTTTTTGTTCTTCGCTCTTATCTTGAGCTGGAACAACATTAGTTTCTGGTTCTTTTACTTCTGGTTTTTGCCAAGGTTGCTTTGGTGTTTCTGTTTTTGTTGACATATTATTTCTCCTAAAGTTAAATAGAATGGGGAATTTCTTCCCCATAATTAAGACAAAGTATTACTACTTATTTTTGCCAAGGTGGTGGTGCTGCCGTTGTTTGAGCAGTTGGTTGTGGCAAACTAGCCCCTGCTGGCGGGGCTGCTCCTACTGCTGCCCATGGAGGGTTAGCACTTGGGGCAGCGTTAGCAATTACAGGCGGAGCTGGTGGGGCTGGCGGTGCTACTGGGGCCGTTGCTACACTATAACGAGTTGCCATATCTGCTTCTGTAAGAACCTCTTGACCTTTCCAGTAATAGCCTGGAGCAGATGGGTGAGGTTGCCAACCATCCTGAACAGCTAATTGGGTTGGTGAAACTTGAGGAACCGCTGGGGCTGCTACTTGTGGAGGAGTAGGGGCTACTGGTGGCGCGAATTGTGCTGGAGCCGCTTGCTGAACTTGTGGAGCAGCTTGAGTCGCCCATGCTGGTGTTGCTGCCGCAGAAGCAGGAGCGCCAGCAGTTGGAACTGTACCATCAATTGATTTATAACCAATTGCATTATTTCGCGCTGGGTGAACTTTACCATCTGTGCCTGTACCTTCTGGTTCAACACCTACTTTAAGCTGAAACGGAATACCATGTAGTGATTGCGTATCGTTAATTTGGAAAACACCAGTTGCATGGCAGATCGCCGATAAAGTACGCTGCGCTATTTCTTGAGCAGACGCATTTTTATTTTCAAAATTGATATTTTCGAAAACTTTACGCTTTGCAAATGCACCGTCAATAACTGTGTACTCCATTGCAATAAAGCGACCGTCTTTTTTTGATGTCTGTTTAATTTCAGACCCTGTAATCATTACATTATACCAATCAGGTGGGAATGCCCCCATTTCCTGAATTGGTTCAACGCTTGTTGCATCAAAGTTAATTCCTAAATTTGCCATTTGAATCTCCTATTAAAAGAAAAGGTACTACGATAAAATCTTACTAAAAATATGTGATAGATTTGGTGGTTCCATTTTGTCAAGCTTCCCGCTTCTATCTTTTGCTTGATACTGTAAATCTGGTGCTGTTTGAAGAAAACGGTATGTTTCATCAGGTTTGCCTGGAATAGAGCCAATACCAAGTCTAAAAACTTCATCAAACAAATAAGGCAACTGCTGACCAACTTTGCTTCCAGGCATCATTGGCCCCTGCAAGACAATACCAGTTAATTCGTCCTTACTTGCTTCTTGCTTTGCTGTCATAACAACGTGTTTTCCACTAATATCGCGGTACGCCTTAATTAAAGGTATCATATCGTCCATTAGTTTGCCGTATGCTTGCCGTGGGTCTTTAGATAATTCTTTAGCATTAGCTAAAACTGTTTCACCAATTTCTGTAATAGAATCGATGTAAATTGTAGCAAACTGTTTAGCTTCTGCTGCTGAAGTTATCCATTGGTAAATATCAGTTAAATCTTTAACTGTCTTGACTTTTACCATTGGTAAATCGAAACCAGCAAGAGATAATACGCCAGACTCGGCTGAAATAATTATCGGGGATGGTGCTGTTGTTGCTAGAACTGTTTTACCATAACCCGAATTACCATAAATTAAAGATTTAATCCCGTGCATTTGTGCTTCATGTCGTGTATTTAGTATTTGTACCATAATTACTCCAAACCTGTTATGCTAACTTCTTTTTCTTGCATAAACACAATTATACTAACTACCCAAAGTAAAACAATTACAGTCCAGAACACACCCATGCCAAAAGAACCGACATTAAGTTTGTCCAATAATAGCCAGAAAACAATTGTGGATACTAATGGGAACTTCGTTGGAATTTGGCTCCGCTTTACAACGAATTTTTCTTTTTTCATAATGCACCTATTTCATTAGTTCGCGGTAAAGAGCAATAATGCCTGGAATTTGTGGTTCAAGAAGTTGCGTAATTGCTTGAGCATATTTTTGTGCTTCAACCTGAGCATGACCATGATCTCGTAATACTAAAAATCCTAGCATATTACGAAGGTCTTGTTTCCACAACCAGTGAGTATAATGGTTAAGGTGTAAATGAAGTCTTGCGTGTTCAGGGGCTACACCAAGTTCTATTGACCTTAGATACTTTTTATAACCAATTCGGCAACTATCATTAAGCTCCATTTTAAACCAATCTTGAACATTTTGGTCTAACCCCTCAGACTGACCTTGTTTCTTATCTTTCGGGGCAGCACCAACAATTTCAGGAATGTACCATTCTTCGGGTAATGTTACATATCGACCGCTTACTTCGTTTAGCGTTGCAGTACGGTGACGAACAAACTGACGAGCCACAAAGATTGGTAGTTTCATTTCTAACCAAACTTCAATTGACTCAAACGGAGTCATGTGTTTATTCTTTAGCAAGTAATGATTTAGTTTCATCTCTACTTCATAAGAACGTTCTAAATCCATACCATCAAAAGACATACGAGCACTATTCGCAGGGTCTGTATCGTTTGCATCAAAATTCGCAAGGGGTCGACGGGTTGGGCCAGCTAGGTTTCGTAATTGAACGAATCCATGGTCTAATACATGAATTTTAGGTGTCATGGTATTATAACCCCATTAGTTTAGAAAGATCACTAAAACTAAAGTTAGAAACAGGGGAACTAGAATTTTTTAACGATTGTCTAAATTCGCGTCCATCTCTATGTCGTCTGCCCGGGCCTTTTTTGGTGTAACTTGCTGCTTTCATACTTGAACGTTTTGTGATTTTACTTCTTGCCATCTTGCTCTCCTTTAGGTTGATTAGATTCATTTTGCATTTCTTGCCAACGCTGTAAAGTATCAATTGCTTCTTGAATATCTTTACTTACGTCCTTCCCTGCTCCTCTGCCCCCAGCAACAAGTAACTTCTTAACTGCGTGTTGAAAGCATGGGTCTGTAACGTTATATAACTGTAACACACGATAAACGTCAATTCTATCTAAACCATCAACTGATTTAAAATAATGTGAATGCTTGTTTTTAACGTCATGCACGTTTGAGTTTAGGAACTCATTTAGTTCCTTCCCTGAAACTCTCTGTTTTTCTTCCTCAGTAGGAGGAATGCCACCGTTCTTTTTTGAATTGTGGACAAATAGTACAATAATTAAAATACCCAAACACCAAACTATAACTAGCTCCATTTAATGAATACTCCTTGATTTATTTAGACTATTTACTTCTGTTGAAATTAAAATAGCATGGTTTCCGCTATCATGAATAATTAAATCTTCAAGAAGCTGAAGTTCACAGCAGGTTTGAACATGGAGTTCAATTTCATCCCCGTTAATGTTAATCATGTTTTGCAGTTTTAATATCAACTCGCTTGGTTTCATTTTTATTTACTCAGGTGAAATATTTTCTGTTTTTGGTGGAACTAACTCAATAGTTGGTTTAGCCCGTTTAAATGTAACAATACTAGATAGTTCTGTTTTAACTACATCCGATTGCTTATTATATTCGGTAAGGGATAGCTCGGGCTTATATTTAAAGATGCTGTCGACTGGTATGCCCAATCTGTCAATAAGCTCTTTTTTCATTGTTTGCAGTAATGGGGCATCTACTGTCACATTAAACTTAGCAACGGTTTTTAATAACCAGTTGTTAGGTAAATTAACGTTAAATGTGCCAACTGCATTTTGGTCAGCTACTACCTTAGGAAAAGCCATTTCATACACTTTATCCCGTAGCTCGCTTTCCTGCTTTGCTAGTGTTGCTGCTTGCGTTCTTACTTCAGCCCATTGTTTTAATAGTAATAAAAATTCAGGTGTATCCACCATTTCGTTTTTGTTTGGTTTAGCCATTTTAATTCTTCCTTGGTTGTGAAAGTATTAACATATTAACAAAGTATTTTAGGTATGTAAAGGACTATTATACTTTTACGATAGTCCTTGCTATTTAAAATTTTATTTGCTAAAGTACACACCTCACCCACCTTTAATGGACTTTATAAAATGGAAACACCTGTAGTTAAAGATATGCTAAACTGCGACAAGCCAAGCTCGCTTATTATTAAAACCAAAGAACTATTAACAAATGATGCTCGCTCTTTACTTGAAATCCATAGAGCGTCCGGCATTCCTTTTTATTGGTTACAGAAATTTAGTTCTAAGCATTTTGATAACCCATCAGTAAACCGAGTACAATATTTATACGAGTTTTTGACAAATTCACAACTAACCTTTTAATTTTAAAGGGAAATCATGTTAAGTAATATCCCTTTAGAGCTGAGGTTATTGCCTCAATGGGTTTGCGCTGGTGATGACAAAATACCAGTAAACCCAATTACAAAAGCGCAAGCTGATGTTACAAATCCATCAACATGGTCAACTTTTGAAAATGCTGTAGCTGCTGGGTATAAACACGTTGGATTCGTTTTGTCAAAAAACGACCCATATTGTATTATTGACTTAGACAACAAACCAGATAGACAGCTATCCCAAACCGAAATTGATATCCACAATAGAATTCTAGCAGCCTTCCCGAGCTACATTGAAAAAAGTGCAAACGGTTTAGGGTTTCACATTATTATTAAAGGACATTTGCCAAAAGGTAGAAGGAGGCAAAGCGTAGAGGCATATTCTAGCGAACGCTATATGATTTGTACTGGTAATGTTGCTCTAAATTTACCTATTACAGACTGTCAAGAAACGTTAGTCCAACTTGTTGCAGAAATGACAACAACTGCTGAACCAACTAAACTCGTCCAACACAATAGCGAAATACCAGATTCCATTATTGTTGAAAAAGCGTCTAATGCAAGCAATGGTGAAAAGTTTGATAAGCTATGCAATGGTGACTGGCAGAACGATTACCAATCCCAAAGCGAAGCGGACTTTGCACTGATGTCTATTATTTGCTTTTATACAAAAGATAATGAACAGTGCCGCCGAGTTTTCAGAACTACACAATTGGGAAAACGGGATAAAGCCCAGCGGGATTCTTACCTTGACTACGCACTATCTAAAATCAGGGGGAATGAACCTCCGCCAATTGATCTAACTGCGTTAATTGAAAACGCTGCTAGAATGGAAGAAGAGAATAGAGCAAAACTAGAACTGGTTGAGCCAATTGTAGAAGAAGAGGAATACCTCTTTATACCACTAGAAAATCAAGACTTGCAATATCAAATCCCGCCTGGAATTGTGGGTGAGCTAACTAAGTTCTTTTATGGAACAGCGGTTAGACCTGCTTATGAAATTGCGTTAGCTTCAGCATTGTCTATTATGGCTGGGATCACGGGTCGTGCATATAATATCAGCGGGACTGGTTTGAACCATTATATCATATTGTTAGCAAGGACTGGTTCAGGTAAGGAAGGAGCAGCGCAGGGTATTGAAAAACTAATTAACGCAACAAGACCGCAAATTCCATCCATTGACAGCTTTATTGGGCCTGCTGTATTTAGTTCAGGGCAAGCTTTAATTAAAATGCTAGGGGAGAAGCCTTGCTTTGTAAGCGTTCTAGGGGAGTTTGGTTTAACGTTACAACAAATATCCCATCCCCGTGCAACAAGCTCTGAAAAAACACTTAAAAAGGTATTGCTAGACCTTTTTAATAAATCTGGAAAAAAAGATGTTCTACGTGGTTCTGTTTATAGCGACACTGATAAAAATACAAAAGCGGTTCAATCCCCAGCGGTGACAATTTTTGGTGAAAGTACACCCGAGTCCTTTTTTGAAGGTTTAGACGTTTCAAATATTGCGGAAGGGTTAATCCCCCGTTTTACAATTGTTGAATATACTGGCAAAAGACCACCAATGAATGACAATCCAGTATCTGAACCAAGTATGGATTTAATCAAAGCATTCTCGAATATTGTAGCTCAATCTTTAACCTTACAAAATAAACTAGCAACTATTGATGTTAAGATCTCCCCTGAAGCGGAGCTTGTCTTAAAAGCGTACTGCAAATATGCAGATAAAGTGATGAATAGTGCGAACAATGAAGTAGAAATGCAATTGTGGAATCGCGCTCATTTAAAGGCATTGAAAACCGCGGCAGTTCTTGCAGTTGGTTTAAATTATATAGAACCAATAATAACACTAGAATGCGCTAATTGGGCAATGCGTTTTATAGACCAAGATATTAAATCAATATCCCACCGTTTTTCAATTGGGGATATTGGGGTTGGCGATTCTAAACAAAGAGCAGATATAAAGAAAATAATTGCAACATATAAACTTGACCAAAAAGCTACGTCTGCATACAAAGTGATTCCACAAATGCAACGTGATTATATTATTCCTCTTGGTTATTTATCTCGCCGCTGCCTTGCTTTAACTTCATTTAGGAACGACAGGCTTGGGGCAAACCGCGCACTGTCCGAAACGATTCGCAATATGGTTGAGCAAAGTATGCTTGTTGAAATACCAATTCCGCAAATAAAAGAAAAGTATGGTGTTGACTGGAAATGCTACGGAGTAGGAAGTATGTTCTACTAATTCCTTGTCTAGTTTATTGCGTGATATATAATTACTACATCAAACAACGCAACGGAGAATAAAAATGCAAGGCTTAACAGTATTGGAAGCAACAGGCAGAACTGAGTTAGAACTACTAACCAGTACGCAAGAAGAACGCACTAAAATAAAAGCAATTTTGCAAGATAAGAATTTTAATAATTCCGTCTTAATTGTGGATGCTGTGTTTAACCGTCAATTCGCAATCGTTCAAACTTTACTTGGTATTGAAGCAATGAATAGAAGTCACGGCTACATGACAACTGAAATGCAAGAGTTTAGACGTTTTCTTAAACAACAAATTGATAACGGAACTAACAATCATGGATAATGTTTTTAGTATTGTAACAAAAGAAGCCCTTGACCGCCTTAAAGAGCGTGAAAAACAAGCGTCAATGAGGGAAGCCCAAGAACGTAACGAAGCTAAATGGAAAGCTATTGAAGAACAGGAAAAACAAAATGTCAAATACTAATTTTACATACGAAACAGTAAATGATAATGATGAACCAATAAGCTGGGAAGTTTCATGCAATGTATCATATGAGCAAGACCCATACGGAACAGGTGATAGCCCGGGCGAGTGGTCTGTTGAAGATATTAAAGTAGTAACTGAATCTGGCGTATTATACGAAGGCGATATCTCAGATTATCATATAGAACAAATCATACAAAAAGCAATAATTGAAAATCACTAAGCCTTCATGCACTTTTGGAAATGAATAGCCTTCGTAGCTTTTTGATTTATTTCCAAACAAACAAGCCTTCATAGCTTTTTGAAATCAGTAAGCCTTCATGCACTTTTGATTTTTGTGCATTTTCCTACCGTGTTGAACAGTTGCCTATAAAAGAGGCACTTTACAAGTGTTTAAAATTTAGGCAGTTGTTTACTAATTGCCTAAAAAATAAGCAAACCCTACCAAACGTTCACAATCACATTTTAAAGCGTTTTTACCTGTTAGCCATATACTATGTTGACCAACATTAAAATATTGCGTTATACAGCGATTATGATTGCCTAATTTTTAAGCAGTTTAGCACAGGCTGCTTTATTAACAAAATGAACTTGTGAAGTTATTTAAAATAAATCATCATAAATGGCAAAATAGTGCTGGCATTATTTTATTAAGCGAGTA
>Ga0265593_1000546_pt1 | contig 20174 bp, 19 predicted proteins | sample saktaG_8_FD_190136 | JGI IMG/M metagenome (GOLD analysis project Ga0265593, IMG submission 190136) | Saline water microbial communities from Sakinaw Lake, British Columbia, Canada - sak_2011_5_24_36m | ecosystem: Environmental > Aquatic > Non-marine Saline and Alkaline > Saline ...
CTTTCCACTGGCAGAATGCCTTGGCTTCGTGATAATTCACTTCGGCAGGCCAATCCCACGGCATGGCAATTTCTTCAGTCATTAGTCGCAAACGCCATGAGTCATCTTTGCGAAGCCAGAATGTTGGATGTGCAGCTTGTGCGAAGCTTTTCCATTCCAGACCTTCTGCACTCCAAAATGTTGGCGTGCTATAACCGCCTGCCGTGACAAAGTTTAAAAACTCACCATTACTGACCAAATAGCGACTCGCTTGAAATTCGGCAATGTGTGCCTCATGCAAACCATATTCATTATCCCAACCATATTCCGCTTCATTTTGTTCTTTATTTAAATACACATCCCCCGCTGGAATTGCCACTAATTCGTTTTGCGGAGCAAGGCCTGAGCGCGTGCAAGCTGGCCACGCCGCGTGCCGCTGAACAAGCGCTAGCGATTGCTGACGGATTAATACGGAAGACGTTTCCAGATGAATGCGTTCATGTTCAATGCCCATGACAACGATCCACCACGGATGACGCCAATCAATCGGCAACGCAAGCGGCGCGGCTTCGATCACCGCTTCTACCGCTAGGCGTACTTGGTCACGATAATGCTTAACTTCAGCTGCAGTTGGCCAATCATAATGAGCTTCGTTCAAATCATCCCAACTCATCTCATCCACACCCACAGAGAACATTGCCTCAAATTTAGGGTTAATGCGCTCACTCAACAAGCCGGCCAACAGCAGTTTGTTGATAAAAAATGTCGCAGTATGGCCAAAGTAAAAAATCAATGGGTGACGCAACGCAATTGGCTTCTGCTGATAAGCCTGCTCATTGACCAGCGTTTCGAATAACTGCTCGTAACGATTAAATGTAGAAAGAAAATATACTCGAATTTCTTCGCGTGTCGCTACCACATCACTTCCATTCAGAATCGGTGTTCTTGGGAATTGGATGCTGGAAATTTGCGGCTTGGTAACTAGGGTGCGGTTCATGGTCAATGTAGAGGGTTAAGTTATGAAGAAGTTTAGCTTACTTTGAGGCAAAAATGTTTCGCTTACAATTAGCCGCTATTTTTATAAAAAATTGGAACACCCTAGATTACGCAAGTTCAAGTCCTTGCATAACGTTATCTAACAAAATTGCTAATCGGCATCACATTGGCGGCCAAAAATTGTCGTTTTGTGGCTGGCTTATTGCCGATGGGTGTCGGATTTAACACACAAGTTGCCCTCAATAGATAAGACCATTAATGCTTGCTTTGTCGTTTGTATCGTTTAAAATTCATGCCTGTTCAAACTTTAAAAGTTCTCGCTAAAAATTCTGGCTCAGAACGCTTGTTCAGATTCACACTGCGTTAGCTAACATTAAAAAAAACCCATTTTTCATTGACCCCATAAAACTTACTGACCATGCAATTTACACTACACAAACAAGATGGCCTAGCCCGCCGTGGCACATTAAACCTAACGCATGGAGAAGTTGAAACGCCAGCATTTATGCCGGTAGGCACTTATGGCACGGTTAAAGCCATGTCGCCATTAGATTTAAAAGAGATTAATGCACATATTGTATTGGGCAACACCTTTCATTTATGGCTACGCCCTGGTTTAGAAGTCATTGCTGCGCACGGTGGCTTGCATCAATTTATGGGCTGGAATGGCCCAATACTCACAGACTCAGGCGGCTTTCAGGTGTGGAGTTTGGGTGCATTACGCAAGATCACTGAAGAAGGCGTGAAATTTCGCTCTCCGATTAATGGCGATAGCTGCTTTTTAACACCAGAAGAATCTATGCGGATTCAAAAAGTGTTGAATTCTGACATTGTGATGATTTTTGATGAATGTACGCCCTACCCTGCTACGCCTACAGAAGCCAATGATTCTATGCAGCTTTCACTGCGCTGGGCACGCAGAAGTAAAGATGCACATGCTGGCAATGAAAATGCTCTTTTTGGCATTATTCAAGGTGGCATGTTTGAAGATTTACGTGACATTTCACTGGCTGGTTTAACCGAGATTGACTTTGATGGTTATGCTATTGGTGGCTTATCTGTGGGTGAGCCTAAAGAAGATATGTTGCGTATTTTGGCCCACACTGCGCCCAAAATGCCACCTAACAAGCCGCGCTACTTAATGGGTGTTGGTACGCCAGAAGACTTAGTCGCTGCGGTTAGTCAGGGTATCGATATGTTCGACTGCGTCATGCCAACCCGCAATGCGCGTAACGGCTGGCTGTTTACCCAATACGGCGATATCAAAATTAAAAATGCCACTTACAAAACTGACACCAATCCTTTAGATGTAGATTGTAGCTGCTATACCTGCCAAAATTTCAGCCGAGCTTATTTGCACCATTTGCATAAACTGGGCGAAATTCTGGGTTCACGCTTAAACACTATTCACAATTTACATTATTACCAAGTACTGATGGCGGGCATACGCAGCGCAATTGAAGCAGGAACATTTGAAACATTTAAAGCAGAGTTTGCAACAAAACGAGCGAGCTTATCAAAAGGTGACTAGCTAAAACGAATGCTACATGGAAATAAAATACCCCGCCGCAAGCAGCGGGATATTAACTACGCTTCTCAACCCACTGGCCTTCAGCCAGCTTCGCCACAAGTGGCGGGGAATTCAATCCGAAGAGATTAATTTTCGTAAAATAGTGTTTATTCAACTTTTTTGACAGTCTGTTTTGTAGCAAGCTATTTTGTAGGTCAAAGGGCAAAAAAACGACCCAAAGCTGGACCAGGCGCTAGATGAGTTTATTCTGCCGTTAGAAGTCGCTGCTTTTGAGCATACGGCAGTATTGTTTTACGGGGGGCTAAGAAGCGCATTGGAAAAACAAGGAACGCCAATAGGTCCGCTTGATACAATGATAGGCGCCCATGCTTTAAGCTTAAATTTGACGCTAATTACTAACAACACAAAAGAATTTAATCGCATCCCAGGTCTTAAAGTGATTGATTGGATTGATCGTTAGCTTTTAATGTAATGGTTCACGATTAGCTTACACTAGTCGCGGCTTCTCCAGATTAAACCTCTGTCTGTTCTACCATCTCCAATGCGCGTAACGGCTGGCTATCTACCCACTACGGCGATATCAAAATTAAAAATGCCACTTACTGTAGCGCGTCAACTATCTTGTCTAGTTGACTCAGCCTTTTGACAGTCTGCTTAATATAATCAAAAAAATAACAACCTCTCAGGCTTGTTAATAACTTCCCCACAAATAGCCAAGTTATTCTATTTAGTTATAACCATATAAAAACAAATTCTTTTTAATTGTGATTAAGCCGCTATATAGTGCGTGCATTCGCTTATCAGCAGCACACATTAAGGGCTAAATCATGTCACTCCAATCTTCATCAAAAAACAACCGTGATGTTTCTCAGGAAATTTTACGTGCGGTAGAAGAGCTTAAGCAAGGGTCTGGTTTTGGTTCTGTTGAAATAGTGCTGCATGAAGGACATGTGACGCAAATTGAAAAGCGCGAAAAACTTAGATTTACGCAAGACCATACAAAAGTTTCGCCTACTGCACCAGCAAAGGCAAAGTAAAAGTTAGTTAGAAACTTAAACACACTGGCGGACCAGAAAACTGGATGCTTGTTATAGGGGATAAAAATGCAATTCAAATTTTCAAAATTCGCCACTGTGCTTATCACTAGCGGCATTGTTTCACTACCCATTGCCGCGCACGCTAACGATAGTTCAGAGCTGGAAGAATTGCGCGGCCTGGTACAAGAGTTGAGTCAACAGGTAAAAGTATTGGCACGTAAAGGTGAAATTTCAGCAGAAGAAATAACTGCTGCAAAGAAAACAACACCAGTTGTTAAGGCTAGCGAAAATGGTTTTGGCCTAGAGTCAGCCGATGGTAAGAACGTCATCAAATTTAAAGGGCTATTACAAATTGATAATCGCAATTATAGCGATGTGAATGGCCTTGGCGCTGACGGTAAAAATATCAGTGGTTTTGATTTTCGCCGCATTCGCCCAACCATTGAAGGTACCGTTTTTGGTAAATACGATTTCCGTTTTACGCCTGAGTTTGGTGAGGCTAAATCAGCAAGCACGTCAAGTACCAGCGGCATTGTCGATGCTTATATTGATGCTCGCTTTCAGCCATGGTTTAAAGTTCGTGCGGGTAAATTCAAACCGTTTGTTGGCTTAGAAAGATTGCAAAGCGGCTCGGATATTAAATTTATCGAGCGTAGCTATGTCAGCAATAACATATTGCCAAACCGCGACCTTGGTGCTGCCATTCATGGCGATGTATTGGAAGGTAAGCTAAACTATTCCGTAGGGTTCTACAACGGGGTAACCGATGGTGGGGATGCGACTACTGTACAAGATTCCAATGTGGACAAAGAATATGCAGCGCGTATATTTGCAACGCCATTCAAGGGTAGCGACAGCGTGTTGGCTGGCTTAGGTTTTGGTCTGGCCGCAACGCATGGTAACTTTAAAGGCACCTCTACTGCAAGTGGCCTGCCTAGTTATAAAACCGCAGGCCAAGAGTCCAGCTTTTTCAGCTATACCGGTACCAATGTGTTTGCCAATGGCAAAAGAGATCGCATCGCACCACAGGCTTACTACTACTACGGCCCACTTGGTGTACTGGCAGAGTATGCCCGTGTATCACAAGACGTCACCAACGGCACCAGAACTGACAAGCTAGATAACGATGCTTGGCAAATTGCAGCGTCATATTTACTCACAGGCGAAGACTCGTCCTTCAAAGGCGTAAAACCAAAACAAGTGTTTGATACTAATGGTGGTGGTTGGGGTGCATGGGAGTTGGTGGCGCGTTATCAAGAAAACAATATTGATAGTGCAGCATTCAGTACAGGTACGAATGCAGGCGTTGTTACAACGACTCGCTATGCCGATCCAAGAAGCAATGCTCGCTCAGCCAAATCATGGGCGGCAGGGGTGAACTGGTATCTAAATCAAAATGTAAAAATAGTCTTGGATTACGAACAAACCAGCTTTGATGGTGGCGGTAATGTTACGAATGCTGCAACGCCAGCGGCTACTGGTTCTCTCACCAACATTGCTGATCGTCCAGATGAAAAAACATTGTTTACACGTTTACAGCTTTCATATTGATTCACTTAAATTAAATACAGGAAATATCACATGAAAAAATCACTTTTAGCCATTGCCCTGCTTTCAGCAGTGTATGGCATTGCATCGCCAATCACGGCGTCAGCCAAAGACGTTAGTCTGCTGAATGTTTCTTACGACCCGACGCGTGAGTTATATCAGGACTTTAACGCCGCATTCAGCAAATACTGGTTAGCTAAAACTGGCGATAAAGTCACCATTAAAACCTCTCACGGCGGCTCTGGCAAGCAGGCACGCGCCATTATTGACGGCTTGGATGCAGACGTTGCAACATTAGCCTTAGCATACGATGTGGATCAGTTGTCAGAAAAAGGTAAGCTAATTCCAAGTGATTGGCAAAAACGCTTAACGCACAACAGCTCACCTTACACATCAACCATTGTATTTTTAGTGCGTAAAGGCAACCCAAAAAACATTAAAGACTGGGATGACTTAGTAAAACCGGGTACTAGCGTGATTACACCTAACCCTAAAACCTCAGGCGGCGCGCGTTGGAATTATCTAGCAGCTTGGGCATACGCGCAAAAACATAACGGTAATGATGAAACTAAAACCAAAGAATTTGTGGGCAAGTTGTTTAAAAACGTGCCTGTACTTGATACTGGTGCGCGTGGATCTACCACGACCTTTGTCGAGCGTGGCATAGGCGACGTATTGCTTGCTTGGGAAAATGAAGCATTCTTGGCACAAAAAGAATTAGGTGTAGGCAAGTTTGAAATTGTCGTGCCTTCACTTTCTATTTTGGCTGAGCCACCAGTGACTGTAGTGGATAAATTTGCTAAGAAGCATGGTACTGAAGCTGTTTCTAAAGCGTATCTTGAGTATTTATACACTGAAGAAGGTCAAGAAATTGCTGCTAAAAACTACTATCGCCCAACCCTGACATCCGTAGCTAAAAAATATGAAGCGCAATTTCCAAAAGTTAATTTTGTGAAAATTGATGAAGATTTTGGTGGCTGGCAAGTAGCGCAGAAAAAACACTTTTCTGATGGCGGTACCTTCGATCAGATTTATCAAAAATAATTATTAAGTGATTAGCATAAAAGCAGCGCCAGACAAAATTTGGCGCTGCTTTTCAAGGAAGCTCTTACCATGAGTTCAGTATTAATTGTAGGTGGTGACCAGATTGATGGCATCAAGCATGTATTAAATAAACACGGTGTTGATGATATTAATCATTGGCCTGGGCGCAAAACCGGTGATACTCACAAAGTGATTCCTCTAGACACTAGCATCATCATTTTTATCACCAATTGGATTAGTCACTCCATCACCCATAAAGTCAAAAAAGATGCCATCAAGCGCGGCATTAAACTGATTTATGCGACGAATGGTGCTACGGCTTTGCATCATCGTTTACAACAAGCTGATTCAGGTTTTGTTCTGAAAAGTGATTCTGTTAACACAAACAGCACCAGTTCCGACTTTCCACATTAAATTCATCATTAAACTACTTAAGGATTAAGCAGATGGCGACATTACGATTAGGCGATACCGCGCCAAACTTTGTACAGGAAACAAGCCTAGGAAATATTGAATTTCATAGTTGGTTAGGCAATAGCTGGGGAATATTGTTCTCTCACCCTGCTGATTACACGCCGGTTTGTACCACGGAACTAGGTGGCGCGCTCAAAAACCAACTGCAACACCTAAAGAGGTTAAGGTGTTGAAATGGTCAGAACAAAAAAGCAATACACACATTTAAGTGCTGAGGAACGTGCGACGATTATGTTGATGCAACGAGAAGGGAGTAGCATACGAGAGGTTGGTCGCTATTAAACCTTACTTACGATTTACGCCGCAGCCCAATAAATAGCAAAATAAATGATGAAGAAATTCACTTAATATTTTAGAGAATAATATGAAACTAGAAACGCTCGCCATACATGCTGGTTACAGCCCAGAGCCCACCACTAAGGCGGTTGCCGTGCCTATATATCAAACAACTTCTTACGCATTTGATAGCACACAGCATGGTGCTGATTTATTTGATTTGAAGGTGCAAGGCAATATTTACACGCGTATTATGAACCCGACCACGTCTGTACTTGAGCAAAGGTTAGCGCAAATAGAAGGTGGCATCGGTGCGCTGGCGGTGGCGTCTGGTATGGCTGCGATTACTTACGCAATTCAAACGATTGCCGAGGCTGGTGATAATATTGTGTCGATATCAACGCTTTATGGCGGCACTTATAATTTATTTGCACATACCTTACCTAAGCAAGGCATTGAAGTTCGCTTTTTTGATTATCGCGACCCAGCTGCGTTAGAAGCGCTGATTGATAGCAAAACTAAATTGGTGTTTACTGAATCTATCGGTAACCCTTTAGGCAATATTGTTGATATTGAAGCCATTAGCGCGATAGCGCACCGTCATGGCGTGCCGGTGATCGTAGATAACACCGTTGCAACGCCAATTTTGCACCGTCCATTTGAACATGGCGCCGATATTGTGGTGCATTCTTTGACCAAATATATTGGCGGACATGGTAATTCTATAGGCGGTATTATTATTGATAGCGGCAAGTTTCCGTGGGGTGAACATAAAGCGCGCTTTCCTGTGCTAAATACACCAGACCCAAGCTATCACGGTGTGAATTATGTCGAAGCCTTAGGACCTGCGGCTTACATTGCCCGTGCCCGCGTAGTGCCTTTACGCAACACTGGCGCAGCGCTTAGCCCATTTAATACTTTTCTTATTTTGCAAGGACTAGAAACTTTAGCTTTACGCATAGAGCGCCACAGCGATAACGCCTTACGTGTTGCCGAGTACTTAAAGCAGCATGCCAAAGTAAAATGGGTCAAATATGCAGGCTTAAGCGATCACCCAGAACATGCGCTGGTACATAAATACTTAAGCGGCAAAGCCTCAGGCATATTAACCTTTGGCGTAGAACATGGCTTGGAAGGCGGCACACGCTTCATTGACGCACTTAAACTATTTACGCGGTTGGTAAATATTGGCGACGCAAAAAGCCTGGCATGTCACCCTGCCACCACTACGCACCGCCAATTGAATGCTGAGGAACTTAAAAAAGCCGGCGTGAGTGAAGACATGGTTCGACTATCAGTTGGCATTGAACATGTGGATGATATTCTTGAAGACTTGGAGCAGGCGCTAGCGCAGGTTTAGCAAATTTAGGCGTTTACACAGTTTTATTTACAGGCTCAAAATTAACCGAAAAGTGGTTGCCGCTTAACACTTATAACAAAGCGTCGTTATCTCCCTAGCCTCATTCCGGCATCTGTATTTAACGTACAGATGCCGGATTTTTTGCTATTAACTTACTGCGAAATTACTTATAGCCCACTAGGTGTTTTGTGAGATGTTAAACGCAATAAAGCATTCACCATTACATCAACTTCGGCATAAGTATTGTAAAAAGCCAATGATGGCCTTACCGTAGTTTCTAGCCCAAAGCGGCGCAAAATAGGTTGCGCGCAATGATGTCCAGAACGTACTGCTATACCTTCCTGATTTAGCGCAGCACCAACCTCCTCGCTTTTGAATCCATCAAGCGTGAAGGATAATACACTCGCCTTTTCTTTTGCCGTACCAACTAAATGCAAGCCAGGCACCTTGTTGAGTGCTGCTGTCGCATAGACTAATAACTCATGCTCGTAACGTGCAATGTTATCAATGCCAATACGCTCAACATACGCTAGCGCTGCGCCTAAACCCACCGCATCAGCAATGTTGCCTGTGCCGGCTTCAAACTTGGAGGGCGCTTCATGATAGACGGTTTTATCAAACGTCACATCTTGAATCATATTGCCGCCACCTTGCCATGCTGGCATGTCTTTGAGCACTTCTGGCTTGCCGTATAGCGCGCCTATGCCTGTTGGACCAAATACTTTATGACCCGAAAATACAAAGAAATCGGCATCTAAAGCTGCAACATCAGTACGCATGTGCGAAACGGACTGCGCCCCATCCAGCAAAACTTTAGCACCAGCACGATGCGCCATTTGTATCATTTCAGCAGCCGGGGTGACTGTTCCCAAGGCATTAGACACTTGTGTAAATGACACCAATTTGACGCGAGAAGTCAGCAACTTTTGATACTCGGCCAATAATACCTGACCACTATCATCCACAGGCGCCACTTTTAGCTTGGCGCCAGTTTCTTGGCACAATTGCTGCCAAGGTACGATATTGGCGTGATGTTCCAGATGCGTAATCACAATTTCATCGCCCGCACTTAGATTCTTTTTCCCCCAAGATTTGGCAACTAAATTAATCGCTTCAGTAGTTCCACGTACAAATATGACGCTATCTACTGACGGTGCGTTAATAAATCGACGTACTGTTTCACGCGCCTCTTCATAAGCATCAGTTGCACGTGCGGCTAACTCATGTGCTGCGCGATGAATATTGGAGTTTTCATGTTGATAAAAATAACTGATTCTATCAATCACTACCTGCGGCTTTTGTGTCGTGGCGGCATTATCAAGCCAAATTAACGGACGTCCATTGACCAATTCACGCAGGATTGGAAAATCTTTACGCACCAAGTTTGCATCAAAAGGTGGGTGCGCAGCTGCTGGTAATGGCGCTGTTTGGTTGAATGGAGAATCTTGCAGAAAGTAAAAACCGCCAGTATTTGGCTTACTGCTAGCCGCACTGCTATTGCCAGTGGGGCTGCTATTAGAACTACCTAACAAGGTTTTCAGTTCATTTTCATAAGGGATATCCAAGCCACCAAATGCTTGACCAAAACTAAGATCATCCAGCGTTGCATGGTTGGTTAAATTGGCGGCATATTGCAATTGCAATGCTTCTAAATCAGCGACAGATGATTTAGATGAAGCGATGCTAGACAAGGATGACAATGAATACTGTGTAGGCGCGTGAGCACCGCCTTGTGATGCTGGAACGCTAGCTGGCGCTGCAAATTTTGGCAACGTTGAATCGTCTGCCACATGAGTCAGTGAAGCCGTTGATGGCACTCCTGACCCACTGGCCAAGGGAGATCCTGCAGGAAAACCTTCTGCATAGATCTCATTCAAAATTTGACTAAGTGCCACCACGTCTAAATGCCCCGTTTCACTGGCAGTTCTACCCAGTGATAGCGCAGACGCCATACGCGGATGCTCACCTGGCATCACTGCTAGGATTGCTTCTGGCTCAAATGATGATAAATCGCCTAAGCCAGATGAAAATGCATTATTTGTACTCATAGTAGTTGCCTACATCAACATTTTCCAACACTGCAATCGCATCATCGGTTAATACTGCAAGTGAGCAATATAGTGAAACCAAGTATGAAGCAATCGCTTTGTGATTGATGCCCATAAAACGTACAGATAAGCCCATGCTTTGTTGACCAGGCAAGTTTGGTTGATACAAGCCAACAACACCTTGGCGGCTCTCACCAGTGCGTAAAAGCAGAATATTGGTTTTACCTTGTACCACTTTAAGTTTGTCGCAAGGAATGATCGGTACTCCACGCCAAGTAATGAATTGTGAACCAAATAGCGCAACCGTTGGCGGTGGCACGCCGCGACGTGTGCACTCGCGACCAAACGCAGCAATCGCTTGCGGATGGGCTAAAAAGAAGGCTGGCTCTTTCCAAACTTTAGTCAGCAATTCATCTAAATCGTCAGGCGTTGGTGCGCCAGTACGAGACTTTACCTTTTGTGTAGCCGCAATATTGTGTAGCAAACCGTATTCTTTATTATTGACAAGCTCGCTTTCTTGGCGTTCTTTAACCGTTTCAATCGTTAAGCGTAATTGTTCTTTAATTTGGTTATGCGGGCTGCTATACAAGTCAGAAACGCGCGTGTGCACATCAACCACTGTATTCACCGCATTCAATACATACTCACGGCCCCATTCTTCGTAATCTACAAACGTTGCTGGTAGCTCGCGCTCATCTTTTGCTGAACAATCCACTTCAATGGCACTTGGGTCTTTCGCCTGATTAACACGATAAATACCCGCCTCTACTGGCACCCATTGCATCAGATGCACCAACCAACGTGGTGTAATCGTGCTGAGCATCGGTACGGTTTTAGTGGCATTGGATAGCGTCCGTGCTGCCACGTCGCTTAATGCTGTTTTAATTTGATTGCTGTCTGTCATGTGAATCTCCTAATAAATACTTTTGTTAAAAATTTTGGTTAAATGATTTTGATTAAGCATGTTTATTAAAATCATGTGCTAATGAGGCTGTGATAATTCTTTCGATAAATTTCTGGATGTATTGGATAAATTATTTTGATTTGCAGACGCCTCTAATGGTGCTGCCAACATCTGTGCTTGTGTAATATTGCTGCCTTCCGGCACACTGTGTGTGAGCCAAACATTGCCGCCTATGGCAGAACCACGGCCAATCGTAATACGCCCAAGTACCGTTGCACCTGCATAAATCACCACATCATCTTCAACAATAGGGTGACGCACATTACCTTTAATCAGGTTGCCATCTTCATCGGTTGGAAAACGTTTAGCACCCAGTGTTACCGTTTGGTATATGCGTACACGCTTGCCTATGATGGCCGTTTCACCAATCACAACGCCTGTGCCATGGTCGATAAAAAAACTTTCATCGATGGCTGCACCAGGGTGAATGTCAATACCCGTTGCTGAGTGTGCAATTTCAGTAATCATTCGGGCAATCAGTGGTAAGTCTAAGCTATGTAATACATGGGCTAAGCGATAGTGAATCGTTGCCAAAATTCCTGGGTAACACACCAAAACTTCATCAATGCTTCTGGCTGCGGGGTCGCCTTCGTAAGCTGCTTTGATGTCGGTATCAAGCAACACACGCACGGTAGGTAGTTGCTTTGCAAACTCACGTACTATTTCTATCGGAGTTTTAATGATGTCGCTAGATGATAGGTTTTGCTCTAACTGGCTGCGCGTATCTGCTGCAAAGTTCAGCTCTAACTTCACTTGCGCAAGCAATTCGCGTAAAGCGACATCAAGCGTGTGACCAACAAAATAGTCGATCCCTTCGTCTTTTAAATCAGGTAAGCCTAAGCGATTAGGAAACAACGCTGCAGCCAAACCTTCGACCACGCTTTGCAAAGCCTTGCGAGATGGGAGCTTGGGTGGCTTATCTCGACGCTTTCTGCTTTCAAGTGACGTCAACCGCAAATCACGCAACTGCATCACAATTTGGCTGATGCCTAAATCATGGCTCGCAGCTAAGTCCTTAACGCTGATATTCTGATTGTTTTTAATATTCTTCATCATTTATATTTTTTTGAATGACCTAATACCCGTAATAATTAAAATACCTATTTGCCAAATTGCGCGGATTAAAAACGCCAAAAGCCAGCGGTCTTTCGACACACTGGCTTCCGGCTGTCCGGTCAGCTCAAGCTAACGACGAGATTATTGAGTACTTAATAATTGCGGTTTGTGACCTTAAATTTTTAATATGTTTGCAATATACACCACTCTAACTACTAAAAAAAGAGTGTAGATCACAAAATAGCACATCTATTTTAATATTCTTTATTGTTATAAATATATCACTTAATATTCTTTTAAATTATTTTATAAGTAGTTTAAAGTGCGCTAATTCAAATTAACAACAAGAGATTACTCACATGTTAAAAAAATTATGGTTATTAGGATTACTTATTTCATCAACACCAATGTTATCGTCCAATGCGATTGCTGATAGCAGTTTGCTGAATGTGTCGTATGACGTTAGTCGTGAATTTTATAAAGACTTTAATCCAGCCTTCGCCAAGTATTGGAAGCAAAAAACTGGCGAAACTGTCACCATCAATCAATCACATGGTGGCTCTAGCAAGCAAGCCAGATCAGTGACTGATGGCCTTGAAGCAGATGTGATTACCATGAATCAATCGCCTGATATTGATATTCTTTATGAGCGTGCAAAACTAATTCCTAAAGATTGGCAAAAGCGATTGCCTAATGCTAGCTCGCCAACCACCTCAACCACTGTGTTTTTGGTGCGCAAAGGTAATCCTAAAAACATTAAAGACTGGGATGACTTAATTAAGCCTGGCATTGCAGTGGTAATTCCTAATCCTAAAACTTCTGGCAATGGAAAATATAGCTACTTAGCCGCTTGGGGTTATGTCATTAAAAAAGGTGAAGACGATGCCAAGGCTAAAGAATTTGTAAGCAAACTATTCAAAAATGTACCTGTTTTAGATACCGGCGGACGTGGTGCAACGACCACTTTTGCACAGCGTGGCATCGGCGATGCATTACTGACCTTTGAAAATGAAGTAAATCTAATCAAAAAAGAATTAGGCGACCAATATGACGTGGTCTATCCGTCGGCTAGTATTTTGGCAGAAAATCCAATCAGTATCGTCGATAAATATGTGGATAAACACCATAGTCGTGCGCTTGCACAAGCTTATGTTGATTTTCATTATTCTGAAGTAGGTCAAGAAATTGCTGCGCAGCACGATTTAAGACCTCGTCTTGAATCTGTTGCAGCCAAACATAAAGCACAATTTAAATCATTGGATTTATTTAGCGTGGATGAAATATTTGGTAGTTGGGCAAAAGCACAAAAAATACACTTTGCCGATGGTGGTACTTTTGATCAAATTTATAGCAAATAGCATCAAAATTTATAGAAACAAGGAAAATAAGATGACGAAACCAAAGCTCGTTGCGCCGCATGTGGAACAACTCAGGTTACAACTTAAAGAATCATTACTTTTAGACTTGGATGATTACGGCTTAACCGAACAATCTACCGGTGAATTCAATAGCTCTTTTATTGGGGTGCAATTAAATAGCGCCTTCCAGCCGATCTACGACAGCGTGGCTGGTGATTTATATGGTCATGAAGCGATATTAAAACCTTCGCTAGGCGGTGAGTTAGCCAGTACGCCTGACTTTGCTTTCACTTATGCAGAGCAAACAGGAAAGCTAGTGCAATTCGACCGTGTGAGTAGAACATTGCATGTGCTTAACTTCAGGCAAATTTATGCAGAAAATGGCCTGTTATTTCTTAAAGTACATCCTAAATTTTTAACGTCAGTGAATCATCATGGCAAGGTGTTTGAGCATATCCTACATTCAAACTCCGTGCCCACCAGTCGCGTAGTGATTGAAATTGAGGAAAGCCATATAGAACATGACCGACAACTGACAGAGGCGATTGATAATTACCGTGACCGTAGCTATCAAATAGCAATTGATGGTTTTGGTAGCGCCAAGTCACATATCGACCGACTATGGAAACTCTCACCTGATTTCGTTAAGTTGGATTCCAATTTAATTCAGCAAGCTGAAAATAACGACCGCATAAGCAAAGCATTGCCAGGGCTGGTTAAAGTCATTATGGACTTAGGCGCTCAACCCATTATCAATGGCGTAGCAACACAAGTGCAACTCAATATTGCGATTGAAAGCGGCGCGACTTTATTTCAAGGTGATTTTCTAGGTAAAGCAGTAGCTGCGAAAGAATTACAGCCTTCTCAACTTTTTAAAACAAAAGGTTCGGCAATACATGTGCGCGTTGCAGCCCGACCTATTCAGCACCAACTTTATGCGACATTTGAAGTAAGGCCATAATGATAGGCCTTGCCTTCATCAACATATTTCTTTGCGCTTTAATTCATTTTAGTTATATCAATATAGTTAATCATTCTTTTTAATTTATTAAATACGCTGTTACATTGGCAACCGTTAAGACGAATGAATAAAAAATTATCATGGCAAAACAAAAAAACATACTTCCAGGATTCAACCTATCGCTAGGTTACACGCTACTCTATTTGAGTTTGATTGTGCTGATTCCATTATCGGCAGCCTTCATTAAAACCACCGAATTAAGTTTTAATGAATTCTGGAATGTAGTCACGGCACCCAGAGTTCTGGCGTCATATCAATTAACGTTTGGCGCTTCATTGATAGCCGCCTTGATTAACGCTGCATTTGGTTTACTCACGGCGTGGGTACTGGTGCGCTATACCTTCCCAGGTAAAAAAATCATTGATGCTTTGGTCGATTTGCCGTTTGCCTTACCCACTGCGGTGGCGGGTATTGCGCTAACTGCCGTGTATGCAGGCAATGGCTGGATTGGCTCATGGCTAGAGCCGCACGGTATTAAAGTTGCCTTTACGCCATTAGGTGTGATTATTGCGCTGACTTTTATTGGCTTGCCATTTGTCGTTCGCACCGTTCAGCCTGTATTAGAAGATTTGGAAGCAGAAACAGAAGAAGCAGCCGCCAGTTTGGGGGCTAACCGTTGGCAGACTTTTACTAAAATTATCTTCCCCGCAATATGGCCTGCCCTATTAACTGGATTTGCACTGGCCTTTGCCCGCGCCATTGGTGAATATGGGTCAGTGATTTTTATCGCAGGCAATGTGCCGTTTGTGTCAGAAATCACGCCACTAATCATCATTACCAAGCTTGAACAGTATGAGTATGCAAGCGCGACGGCGGTGGCGGTAGTGATGCTGGTGATTTCATTCTTGCTGCTGTTTGCGATTAACGGATTGCAGTGGTGGTTTAATCGACATGCTAACGCCGCACGCTAGTGCTTATAAAATCCTAGAGAACTTCTGGCACTAAAAATAGCACACAAATAATTTTATCGAGACTCAATAATGCCTTTAGCAACCACATCACAACATAGTAGTTATCAAAACAAGGTAGCCAGTAGTCGCGCAACATCAGAGCCGGTATGGATACGCTGGTCGCTGATAGGCATTGTCTTACTATTTTTAAGTTTATTTTTATTGGTGCCACTTGCAGCGGTGTTTACTGAAGCCTTACGTAAAGGTTTTGATACTTATATTACCGCTTTAACTGACCCAGATGCCCTGTCTTCAATCAAGCTAACTTTGATAGCGGCAGCGATTGCTGTGCCACTTAATTTGGTATTTGGTGTTGCTGCTGCTTGGGCGATTGCTAAATTTGAGTTTAGAGGTAAAAGCATATTGATTACCTTAATTGACTTACCTTTTGCGGTTTCACCCGTGATAGCGGGTTTGATTTATGTCTTGATATTTGGCATGCAAGGCTGGGTAGGCTCAACGTTGATTGACCACGATTTGAAAGTGATATTTGCCATCCCTGGCATTGTGTTAGCCACCGTGTTTGTGACTTTTCCATTTGTTGCACGTGAACTTATTCCATTGATGCAAGCGCAGGGCAAAGACGAGGAAGAAGCAGGTTTAGTCCTTGGCGCATCAGGCTGGCAGATTCTCTGGCGCATCACCCTGCCCAATGTGAAATGGGGCTTGTTATATGGCGTGATTCTGACCAATGCGCGTGCAATGGGTGAATTTGGCGCGGTATCGGTAGTGTCTGGTCATATTCGCGGCATGACCAATACGATGCCCTTGCATGTGGAAATTTTATATAACGAGTACAACTATGCGGCTGCTTTTGCGGTGGCATCTTTACTCGCATTACTGGCGCTGGTAACACTGGCACTTAAAACCTTTGTTGAATGGCAAGTAGCGCGCAATGCGAGTAGCCATGAAAAGTCTTTTAATTAGAAATACACCCAACATTTAGATTGGAATAAAACGATGAGTATAGAAATCCGTAATATCAGAAAAAACTTTGGCAGTTTTAGTGCCTTGAATGATGTTAGCTTGGATGTGCCTAGCGGTGAATTGGTAGCGCTGCTTGGCCCATCAGGATGCGGTAAAACTACGCTATTACGCATTATCGCTGGCTTAGAAACGCCTGATTCTGGCAGCATCCATTTCTATGGTGAAGATGCTACCGCTCGCCAAGTACGCGAACGTGAAGTCGGTTTCGTATTCCAACATTACGCACTATTCCGCCATATGACGGTGTTTGAGAATGTCGCATTTGGCTTGCGCGTCCGGCCAAAAGAAACACGCCCATCAGACGCTGAAATCAAAAGACGTGTGCATGAACTGTTGGAATTAGTGCAGCTTGATTGGTTAGCAGACCGTTATCCGCCGCAGTTATCTGGTGGTCAGCGTCAACGCATCGCCTTAGCTAGAGCATTAGCGGTAGAGCCTAAAGTGTTACTGTTAGATGAACCGTTTGGTGCTTTAGATGCAAAAGTGCGTAAAGAGTTACGCCGTTGGCTGCGCCGCCTACATGATGAATTACACATTACCAGCATCTTTGTGACGCATGACCAAGAGGAGGCGCTGGAAGTTGCAGACCGTGTTGTAGTGATTAACAAAGGTCAAATTGAACAAGTAGGTTCGCCGCAAGAAGTTTACGACCACCCAGTTTCCCCTTTTGTTTATCAGTTCTTAGGTAATGTAAATCAATTCCAAAGCCACATTCATGAAGGCGAAGCCAAAATTGGTGATGTTGGCTTAAAACTAGACGCACATCATGACACACAAAACAGTTCCGCATTAGCTTTTGTGCGGCCTCATGAAATTGAAATCTATAAAGAGCGTCATGGTGATAGTGCAGCATTTGAAGCTGATGTGCATTACATCAATGCAATTGGTCCTTTGGTAAGATTGGAGCTAAAGATAGCGAACAAAGTTGAGTTGATAGAAGCTGAACTGACGCAAGCACGCTTTCGCGAACTAGGTTTAACACAAGGCGAGCATGTATTTATTTATCCACGAAATGTGCGTGTATTTTTAGATGGTCAACATACGGGCGGTTACATTCAGCAAATTTAGCTTACGGTGATGATTGTTTTTACAAGACCGCTTTCCCACCTATTAACCTACCAGAAAAAATATATGTGTGGCTAAATTGGGTCGACTACTGAAAATAGAGCCTTAATACTCGAAGGCCACTTAGAGCATGTTGAGGCCGATAAATAGAACACCTCTAAAGACAGCAAATCATCCTATTTTAAATTCAACTAAAATCTTGTTCAAACCTCAAATACACAAAACTTTACGAAGACCCAGAATGCTAAAAAATAGATGCCCTGCGAGGCAATAGGGACGGGCTTCGCAGGGCATCTGTTTTGATGATATAAATGACTTTTTTAGTGTTAATTTCACACTGCCAAACCCAACAAGACCCAACTAAACTCAACTTTAATAAGCTGAAATTATCGCGATTTTTGCTCCAGTAGTCGCTCAATACGATCAAGCCTATTCATGATTTCGTGCAGCGTTTCCTCAGATTCTTTATCTACTTTTCGAACACCACGAGTCGTTTTCCCCATATCCCCACCGATTAGAAACGCTGAGAGATTGGCGGTAAATACCGTGACTAACACCATACCAAAGAAGATGAGAATAGCGCCAAAAAAACGTCCTGCCGCTGTTTTTGGTACGATGTCGCCATAGCCCGTGTGAGAAATGGTGACCCATGAATACCACATACCATCCCAGATAGAGCCTATCGAAGGATCGAGTCGGCTAATAATAATACCCGTCAGCGCCACGATAATACCCGTGATTAACATCATGTTACCAAGGTGGCCCCGAGCGAGGTAGCTGCGAATGCGATGCGATAAGCGCACCAACAAAAACATCATCAATAGCAAGCGTACGTTTCGCAATACGCCGATCAGCGGCGTGTATGTCCACTCCATAGGTAAGCCAGCGAAAATAATGACGAGGTTCATCCAATTGGTCAGTAAATAGCGCTTCTTATCTTGGACCAGCAAGGTCAGAAGTATTGTCTCGAACAGAAATACCGACCAGATTGCCCAATCAAACCAACGTGCGGCGGCAATGCCGACCGTGCCAGTTTCCTCTAAATACCATTGCACGGGAATCCAAAGCGCCACCAGCAACACTGGCCACTCCAACCGCTGCGCCCAAGTGATGGCGATAGCCCGCTCGCTGGGGTCAACCCCTGCAATACCAAGTAGATGTGTGACTTTACGTGTCATCGTTAGCGCCGCTATTTATGGTGGTCTATTGCTTAACTAAACGCCACAAGGAAGTCACTTCAGCCTTACGTGCAGCATATAGCGGATCAGTCGCATCAAGCGTTTTACCATGCCTAGCTTTGGTGTCGGCTTTATCAATCACTTTTAAGCCAGCTGCGGCTATCCATTCAAGTAGCTCTTCGCGTGTTCTTAAACCTAAATGTTCAGCAAAGTCTGAAAGCACTAACCAACCTTCACCAGTATCATTTAAGTGAGCGCTTAAGCCATTTAAAAAGCCTTTAAGCATTTGGCTTTTTTCATCGTAAATTGCAGATTCTAGCGCTGAGCTTGGGTGTGCAGGCAACCAAGGTGGATTACATACAATTAAATCCGCTTTGCCATACTCCGCTTTTGGATACAAATTAGCTTCAAGCAATGTCACATTGTTTTTTAAGCCTAGCAGATTAATATTTTTAAGTGCGCAATCTAAAGCGCGGTGAGCGTTATCAGTGGCAATAATTTTGCTAATACCACGGTTAGCCAGAATAGCTGCCAGCACACCAGTTCCCGTACCAATGTCAAAGGCAACGTTGCAAGGCACCGGTAGCGGCGCTACATCCATCAAGTCTAGGTATTCACCACGAATTGGCGAAAAAACGCCATAGCTTGGGTAAATTTTATTATTGATAACTGGAATATCTACACCACTTTTGCTCCATTCATAGGCGCCAACCAAACCCAAAATCTCACGCAATGAAACCACGATACCTTGCGTACTTTTACCATAAGCATGCTCGCAAGCGGCTTTAACATCTGGCGCGCGACGTAAGCTAATGTTGTAACCTACATTTAATTCAATCACCAGCATGCCTAAAATTCGGGCTTTTTGCGATTGGCCTTGGCGATGCAAATGAAATGACTGCAACATGGTTTCGCCAGTTTTCTTTGGTTTTTTACGTGGGCGATCTATTCTGCGTGAAAGTGCTTGCATCAGCAGTTTTGCATTTTGAAAATCACCGCGCCAAAGTAGCGCAGTGCCTTCACAACAAAGCTTGTAGGCGTCATCAGCTTTAATTGTGTCATCGGTAATTAACACTTTTTTTGGCACAGGCGCGTCATTTTCAGAGTGCCATACGCTGGTTTTGGTTTTACTGGCTTCTTGCCAGCTAATGGTTTGGCTAGACGTTGGAGTGATATTCAAAATATGATTGCCTAAAGTAACTGTTGATTTGGTGTAACTATAATTTATATCACCGTCATTGATGCTATGGATTTATTCTAACTGTGATTTAGTGAGTAAAAATACAAATTCATTGCCTGATG
>Ga0265593_1000547_pt1 | contig 20165 bp, 21 predicted proteins | sample saktaG_8_FD_190136 | JGI IMG/M metagenome (GOLD analysis project Ga0265593, IMG submission 190136) | Saline water microbial communities from Sakinaw Lake, British Columbia, Canada - sak_2011_5_24_36m | ecosystem: Environmental > Aquatic > Non-marine Saline and Alkaline > Saline ...
TAGACTTTTTTCTCATTCAAAATTCGCAATAGCGCATCACGACGGTGCAATACATCAATCCCGCGACGTTTCGCCTCAACGACTTCTGAATTCGTCGGTTTGATAATCGCCGAGTGGATAACCAGCTCGCAATCTTCAGGGATATTATGCGCATCATGCCCGATAAATACGGTAATCCCACGTTTACGCAACAGCTCCGTGATGTGGGTATCTTTCATGTCCGAACCGCTTACTTCGTGTCCGCTAAAACGCATATACTTGGCTAATCCCGAAATCCCGATACCGCCGATACCGATGAAGTGAATTTTCATATTTTTCTCCCTAATATTGTATTTTCCATCTCAATACACCTCTTTACGATGTGCCACTCGGATAATATGAATCACAAGTTGGTCGTTGATTTTTTCATAAATCACCCGATAATCCCGAAGTCTCAAACGATAAAATCCACTCCATTCACCTTGAAGTTTTTTAATCTTCGATTGCTTCATCATCTCAACTTCATAAACACTGTCGTATTTTTCGATAAAAAGGGCAAGCGATTGAACCAAAAATACTTTTATTTGAGAATCAAGCTTATCCAGTTCTTTTTTGGCAGCAGGATGAAATTCTAGACAATAGTGAGACATCAAAGTCCCAGTTCAGCTCGAATAGAATCAAAACTAACTGGCTGCACCGCACCACTGCGAATTTCTTGGGAGCGTTTTAGTGCTAATTTGAGATCCAAAGTATCAAAATACTGCCCCAAAGCCTGTGCAACAATATGACTCTTCTTTTCGTTGAGCTCTTCAGAAAACTCAGAAAGTTCCGCTAATAAAAAATCAGGTAAAGTGAACGTTGCTTTTAATGCTTGCATAATCAACTCCTTATTTATATTCCATATTATACATATAAAATAGACAATCTTATCTCTTTAGAGATTAATTTCCTTTTTGAAAAATCCAATATAAAACTTCCCACTATTTTGTACTGTATCCATATCCACATACTGCTCGATAAAATCATCAAACGGGATCACGGCATCACATGCCGCTCTATGAATTTTCATAGCCTCGTTAAAACTCTCATCTTCACTCAATCCGCCGATGACTTCAAACAACGCACTCGCGTCCGTAGCAGATCCCGCACTGTAATGCTCAACGGCATACTCATACAAAGCGCGAAGGGTTGCGAAATCTTGCACTTCATTCATATCGAGACGCTCAAGATTTTCAAGTGCATTCGTCAGTCGCTCTAACGCCAAATCAAGAATGTTTGCATAATACGCCATCAGCGTATCGTCATCAAACATCTCATGCGCCTGTGCTTCGAGAACATACAAGGATGCAATATCCCCTTCACTTTGGGCTTGATGTATTTTTTCTTTGAGTTCATTCATGATAGGGCCTCCTTTAGGCGATTAAGTGCTTCAATAGTTTTAAGAGTTTCTTCGACCAATGCGATACGGATATAACCGATTCCAGGATTTTCACCCACATTGTCTTCACGCGCCAAAAATTCTCCGGGAAGAACCTTGACGTTATAGTCACGATAGAGCCGTTGTGTAAATTCAAGCGCATCAGGTACTTTGAGCCAAACATAAAAGGTTGCATCCGACGTCTCAATCCCTAAAATCTCTTGTGCTGCTTTAAAATTCTGAGCATAGACATCACGTGCCACTTGAACATGTACATCATCTGACCATGCCATCGCGGCTGCGGCCTGAAGAGGCAAAGGTGATGCGCAACCGACATACGTACGATATTGCGCGTACCCTTTTAAAATATCAGCATCGCCCGCAATAAATCCACTTCGTAATCCGGGAGCAGAAGAGCGTTTGGAAATTGAGTTAATGACAAGGACATTTTTAAACGACGTATTACCCACATAAATCGACGCTTCCAAAAGTGAAGGAATTTTTTCTGCCGTATAAATTTCGCTGTAGCACTCATCATTAATGAGGAGAAAATCATGCTTCAATGCAAGCTTGACCCATTCTCCCAATTCCTCAATCGACAATACCGAAGCCGTCGGATTATTCGGAAAATTCAAAATTACCAAATCACAAACCGCAAGTTCGTCTTCATTGACTACAGGCTTGAAACCGTTTTGTTCCGTCAAATTGAGGTGAATCACTTTCGAACGTGACGCAATCGCCGCACCCTCATAAATCTGATAAAAGGGATTGGTATACGCCATCACCGGCTCTTTTTTATCAAACAGATAATACTGCGGGAAATTAAAAAGCACTTCACGCGTTCCAAATGAACTGATCAGCTCATTTGAATTAAGGTCAACACCAAAACGACTTTTGACAAAGGCTCTCATGGATTCATTGAGATATGCTTCGCCGGCAGTTTTTGGATAACGGCGCAACTCTTCTGAGTGGATGGCTAGTGATTTTTGGATAAACGCAGGGGTATCAAACTGCGGTTCACCGATGGTAAGGGCAATCGGTGCATAAGCTGGATTAGGGGTAATCCCCTCCAGCAATGCAGTTAGTTTTTCAAAAGGGTACGGTTCAAAGTGCAAAGGACGGTCTTTATAGTGAAATATTATAGCTATTATTATAGCGGTTTCATCCTATAAACTTCTAAGAAAGGATTATTTTCGGTTGCTTCAATTTTTCAAAATAATTTGATATTCTTTCCCCAAAACACAATGAAATATATGCAACGACTCCAATGATCAGAACTTTAGAGAAGAAAAATAAACTTAAAAGAAATAGAGTTTTTCCAGCAGCAAAAAGTATGACAGGAAAAATAGCTCCCATTGTTATCAAACGCATCAAAATAACTGTATTTCCTTTTTTCCAATACCCTATTAATAATCCAAAAGGAACTATAATCACCATTATACCAATCAAAAAACTAAGATTTTCAAGCCCCAATAAAATAGCCAGCCGTGAATAATACGTTGAAAAATTCAGCATCCATTCCTTTGCTAAAGGAACAAGATTCAGCATGGCACTAATTGACATTGCTAAAGCACCCAATCCCATAGAAAATACAATCACCGTCAATTGTAAATACCAAGAAACTTCGTTTGGTCTTTCCATAAAAGGCTTACCTTGTATAGTAACAAACCATTCACGAGATGGCTTCATAAACATCATAACAATCGGAGTAATAAACAATAATATTACCAATATAGATGAAATAATTTCAAAATCCGATAATCTATTATTATTTTTAGGATCTAAAATTATTCCACCAATACCCACAACAAGAAGAGGTAAAATAAATAAAAGATAGAAAAAATATATATTTCTTGCCCATATTCTGCCCTGCCAAACAGCATAAATTAGCACACAAAATAAAATAGTGCCAACAATAGACAAGGAAGGCAACCGTTCCTTAACAGCTAATATGACAATTCCTCCAGTCATCATTGATAACTGAATACCCACAGACCATTTAATCGTCCACGGTCTTTTGACAGGTATAACCTCTATATTCTTTTCCATTATCCCTCTTTTTTACGGCAACTGATACTTGAAAATCTTCAAAATAATAATAGTATCACTCACTCTGTCCACGTAATAAGGAATGGTGTAGCCTTTGAAAATCAAATCCCGCGCATTTTCATTGTCATAGTATTCGGACTCTCTAAATTTAAAAGGAAAATTAGGTAAATCAGTGATTTTCGCGTCCAGTTCTTGTTTGAACGCTTTTGCATTTTGAGGATTATTTTGTGCAATAAACTGGAGAGCAGCTACAAACTGAATATTAAAAGTTTTGGATTTAATGATTCGCAATGTTCAAACCATCTAACCAATCATCTATCACATCCATCCCTTCTTCATACGGGACAAAATTTTTATCCCCATTTGTTTTATAATCATCGATAAGATTTTTGATCTCTTCTCGATGCTGTTTGAATTGGGGATGGTTGGCACTCTCCTCTTTTTTGAGAATAATGACTTTGATGGATTCATTTTCCACAAACCCATACTCTTCAGGAATCTTAATCATTCCGTTATGATTGATTGTTTCAAATTCTACGGCATACATGAGAAAATCCTCCATCCGCTTTTTTCAATTATACCACTTTTTTACTTATCCTCTTTCCCGCTGCTAATGGATTCAAATCGTTTCAGATTATAGGCATCGATAATCATATAACGCGGTTGTGCCATATTGTTTAACCCTTGTTTCGCATGATGGTTATCAATTGAAAATGCCATCTCATATCCTGCTTCCTTTGCTCTAACCAAAAGATCCTCATCATAGATTCCAAAAGGCCATGCCAAATACTTGATCCCATGACCCATTTTCTTCTCTAACGTCGCTTTGGATTTATACAGCTGTGCATGAACCGATTTTTCATATTCCTCTTTAGAGAGACTCTTTTTCTCTCGTTTAAAATTCGGATGCCAATAGGTATGTGACTCCACATGAAACAGTTTTGTCGCTTCCAGTTCACGCAACTGATCCCACGTCATCGCATATTTGGCATTGGAAATCGCACTGGGATAGATAAAAAGGGTGACAGGAACTTTATATTTTTTAATAATCGGTGCCATATCGCTGTAAACACTTTTATGTCCATCATCTGCCGTAATCACAATCGACTTGGCAGGAATGGATTGTATTTCCCCTTTAATGTATTTAGCAGCAGTATCCAGAGAGATAACCGTATAACCATGACTCATAAGCCATCCAAGCTGTTCATCAAATGATTTGGTCTTGATGGTCATCGAATCTTTGACCTCTTCCCCACACCGGTGATAACATAAAACAGGGATACTCTTATCCGCAGCCAATGAAAAACTAAAAAACAAAGCCCATAAAAAGGCTATACGAACGATAGAAGTAGAAAATGTCATGAGATAATCTCTTTGTGGTATAAAATTAGATGAGATTATAGCCGAAATAAAACTCTATAAACTCCCAAAACAAGGGCTTTTCTAAAAAACATTGCACATTTTCATCAAAATGCTTGACAAAGGTGGGGGGGAAAGTGGTATACTTCCGCCATATTTCTTAAGGAGTCTTACATGATGAAAATCGTTTCTGCTATGCTTTTAGCTGCTATGTTTATCGGGTGCAGCGAATCTGCAAAAACTGAAGCAGCACCTGCTGCAACTGAAGAAGTAGCACCTGCTGCTGAAGCTATGCCTGCTGCTGACGCTGCTGCTGCTGACGCTGCTGCTGTTGACGCTGCTGCACCTGCTGCTGACGCTGCTGCACCTGCTGCAACACCTGCTAAATAAGTTTAACGCAAGTTACAACTTAATTTCGTGCTTCGGCGCGAAATGCATTTATTTTCTCTATTTACCTTCTCTATTTTCTTTAAAACATCAAGCCATCTAAAAACACCTATTTTTCGCAATATTATTACTTCGCCATAATTGGCAAAATAATCTATACTGTCTTTTATCGTTCCTTTTTTGGCAATGCAAACTTTTGGGTCATCAATTCCCCTTCATCATTAAAAAACAGATAATAAAATGTGTCTTTTTTAACACTCAATCCGGCAAGAAAACGTAATGCCAAATTTGCTTGCAATGAAGCAATATGCATCACAATAGGGGCAGCAATCCCTGCAGGAGTCTTTTGAGTGATTTTAAACAGTTCAGTAAATGATGCATCCTCAAAAAAACAAACTTGCCCGTTAAATGCTTCTACTGAACCGTATACCCATGGTAACCCTTTAGAGATGGCGTACGTATTGATTGAACCTCGAGAGGGGAGATTATCCGTCGCATCGATTATCAAATCAACTTCAATCTCTTTAAGTATAAATTTATCAAAATTACAAACATGAGCAGTAGCTTGAACATGCGGACAACGAGCTTCGATTAGTTGGGCACATACCTGTGCTTTATATTTCCCCTCATCACCGCTTTTAAAAGCGATTTGGCGGTGAATATTGTGCAAACTGACCGTATCAAAATCAATCATATGGATTTCACCAATCCCAGATGCCCCTAATGCAAAAGCCAAAGACGAACCAAGTCCGCCACTTCCGACGATGGCAATGCGCTTGGATTGAAGGGAACGTTGTTTCTCTTCTCCCCATAATTGTACTTGTCGATGAAAATAGTGCATCATAATAACGTTTTCCTTTTTTATACTTTATTTATACGATAGGCAGTTGGATAATAAACTTTGCCCCTTGCCGAGTATTTTCTGCCCATATTGCCCCGCTAAAACTCTCTTCAATAATATAGCGACACATGTGCAATCCTAATCCTGTCCCTTGATTGGCTGACTTAGTGGTAAAATAGATGGTAAAAATTTTATCCATAATGGATTTATCAATCCCTCCAGCATTATCCTCAATCCATATTTCTAAAAATCCTTCTATTTCAAAAATAGTAATGCTAATTTCAGCAGAAGAGATATGACGCTCTAGTATTGCATCATGAGCATTTTTAATAAGATTCATAAAAACTTGAATCATCTCATTTTTGGCCAACACTACCTTAGTTGTCGTTTTGTTCTCAATGCGTACATTGATTTTTGCATCATTCAACAATACAGCACTAAGACGAAATGCAATTTCAGCTACTTCAGCAATATCCACCGGTTCTTTAAGTTTATCCATCTTGTAATAATTTCTAAAATCATCAATAGTCTTTGACATATAACTCAAATGTTCTTGAAACTGCTCATGTGCCTCATCCAAGCAAACCTCACTGCAACTACCTAATTGTCGTTTAAAATAAAGATTTTGATTGATAAGTGAGAGTGTATTGAGAGGCTGTCGCCACTGATGGGCAATTTGTTCAATCATCTCTCCAAGAGCAGCCAAACGAGACTGCTGTACAAATAATTCATCTTTTTTTCGTACTTCCGCTAATGATTGTGCTACTTTCTCACTCAGTGTTTCATTAAGATGACTTAGCTTATCAATATACTCAAACTGAAGCCAATAGACACGATCTGCTAATGCCCATGAGAGAAAGATCATCTCGAATGCAGCACCAACTTGCTGAACATGATTTACTCCATAAAAATAAGGAATCAACTCAAACTTGTTAAAAGCAAAAATCATTGTTCCCAAAAGAAAAAAGCTCCATCCTGAGAGGTAAAACCGCGCCACCCTATGCGTATGCTTGATCATAATAATACCAGCAGTTAACAATAATAAGGTAGATAAAATAACGATAGTAGCGCTAATTGGTATGGTTTGCGAATAGGGTAAAACGGTTGAAACCATCGCTATTCCTAAACTAAAAAACATCATTACTTTTAAAACAGCATCAAGCTTAGGGGAATTCCCTTCCGTTTGTAAAAATCCTCGCCCAAAATACAATGCACTAAAGGATGAAAAGGCAATCCAAAAGCCTGGACCATGATCTATCATCCATCTATATTTTCCCCATACATAGGTACGACCTATACCATCAAAAGACATTTGCCAAAAGATAAAAGAGATTAGAAAAAGTAAATAACGGAGATAGTTTTTGTCTTTGGTATAAAAATAAATAACGATATTATAAAGAAAGATAACTACAAAAATCCCATAGAAAAGACCTATCATCAAAGAGCTGTATTCAATCTCTTCAAATAGTCCACTTGAAGAATGGATAGTTAAAGGAACCTGCATTGATCCCTGTGTTTGAACACGCAGCAACAATGTTGATTGAGGAAACTCTTCTAATGCAAGCTGCGTGACATAATTGTGCAAGGCAACTTCTTTTTCAGAAGAGTTAATCAATGAACTCATTGCCTGCTGATAAACCAGTTTTCCCGTATTTGAAAGTAGATAAATATCAATCTTTTCCAATAATGGATATTCAACAGAAAGCCACCACTCTTTGTGAGCGGCATGACCATCTCTGTCCATCTCTATCTTAAACCAATAAGCAGAGTGGGTAAATCCAAAATTAATACTCTTTTTTTGATTCGGGATAAAGGGTTTGTTTAAAACATCAGAGAGATTTAAATCTCGACTGACATCTTCGAGATAGGAGACATAGGGAGCAACATCATACGATGAATCAGAACATAAATGAAGGGATTTTGCTTCTAGAGTCGTTGCTAAAAGTAAAAAAAACCACCAAAAGTATTTCATTTTATTGTCGTTTTTTGAGTGCCTCTTTAAATCCCCACCCTTTTTTTGAATCACTTAGGGCTTTACGGTCTAAGTCTACAATGAGGAGTTCTTCCGTATTTCCTAAATCTGCCTCAACATCACCATCAGGAGAAACGATCATCGAATCACCGTAAAATTTCCATGCATGTTTTTCATCGCAGTATTCACCGACACGATTGGCACGTAATATGTAACAATTGTGCGTAAATGCTCTCATCTTGATCAGTTCACGCCAGCGATTGTGCGATTCAAATGTAGAAGCACTGGGGACTAAGACAACATCAATATTTTTTGCAGCAATAGCGCTCCAAAGAGGGTCAAAATGAAGTTCAAATCCTCCCATTACGGCAAATTTAAATCCATTGAGCCCGAATATCATGGGTGATTTTATCGTTTCAATAGGGTTGGCAAAAAACTTCTCTTCATTCCAATGGGGATAATTGATCAAAAACTGCTGAGGATAATAGCTCACACTGCGCCCTGTGATTTTGGCAATCATCTTTGTACACTCATTTTTTTTGACCGTGATGATCGGTGCTACAAAAACCATATCGTACTTCAAAGCAAGCGCTTTTAACGTTTCAATTTGGTGGATGCTTTGTTCGCGAATCATTGAAGTTGGCGTTTGGATTAACTCTTTGAAAAAGGGGTTGAGAAGATATTCGCCCAGCACCATAAGTTTGACACCCTTGTTATGTGCGGCTCTTGTATAGTTTTCTAAGGTTGAACCTCCCATACCGATGGAAGGAAGCTGTAAGATGGCACAACGCATTATTGATCCTGATTTTTAATGATTTGAATTTGAAGTTGCGCTTGCTCTAGCATCTTTTCTGCCATTTTGAGTTCGCTCATCCCCTGCTCGTATGCTTTGACACTCTCATCCATTGGCAAAGTAGGGTCCATTAGTTTTTCTAAAATTGCTTTTGCATTGGTTATTTTTGTCTCAAAACGTATCTCTTCACTCATAATGCATCCTTTACATATTGCTCAATTTTATCGATTTCCACCAAAAAAGCATCATGTCCATAATCGCTTTTAATTTCTATATAATCCACATTCTCTTTTCCAATGGTGTGCATCGTTGAGGCTATTACTTCCATTTCAGAAGGTAAAAAGAGAATGTCTTTCTCAAAACCGACCAAATACAGCTGGGCACTAATACGACCAAGTGCTTCTTCGAGAGAATCAAATCCTCTCGAAAGGTCATGGATATTGATCGCTTTCGTAATATACAGATAGCTCAACGGATCAAACCATTTCGTAAAATTGTACCCATTGTATTCCAAATACGATTCAACTTGAAACTTTCCGAAAAGTTCAAATAATCCGTCATTACGTTTGTACTCACGACCAAATTTTCGCTCCATCGATTGATGGGATAAAAAGCTAATATGTCCTGCCATCCGACCTATCGCCATGCCGCTAAGACCATTTTCTCGTATTACGTCAGGGTCATAGTATCCATTTTTAAATTCAGGATCTTTGAGAATCGCCTCTTGGGCTACTTTATTAAACGCAATTGCCCAAGCTTGCGTTGCAGCAGTTGTTGCCATGGCAATGATCTTCTTGGCAAAATTCGGAAAAAATACCCCAAAAGCCAATGCTTGCATCCCCCCCATCGATCCGCCAATTACTGCATGGACTTCATGAATACCTAGTCTATCAAATAAAATCCGTTGTGCTTTAACCATATCAAGGATACTTACTACTGGAAATTTATAACGATACGGTTCGTTATAAGGATAGCGTGGAGACATAGGACCCGTTGAACCAAAACAGCTTCCGATGACGTTGGTACAAATCACGAAAAATTTGTCGGTATCGACCGCTTTTCCCTGACCTATGAGACCATCCCACCAACCGGCTTTATTATCTCCCTCATACGTTCCCGCGACGTGGTGAGAACCTGTGAGGGCATGACACACAACAATAACATTATCTTTGGCTTCATTTAAAGTACCGTACGTCTCATAGACAATATCGTATGGCTCTAAAATTCGTCCACTCTCCAAATAGAGAGGATTAGTAAAATGTTCACTGTGCGTCTGAAGGTTTAACATTTGAGCCTTTACGCGTCTAATGCCTGAGCTAAATCGGCGATCAAATCCGATGCAGCTTCAAGTCCGATACTCAGACGAATAAGCCCTGAGGGAACACCACATGCTACCAATTCTTCAGCACTTAATTGTTGATGCGTTGTGGAAGCCGGATGGGTAATGATCGATTTAGAATCTCCAATATTGACTACAAGAGAAAAAAGTTTTGTTGCATCTACAATTTTCTTTGCCAATTCAAAATCATCGACCACAAAGCTCAACAAACCACTGCTCATACCGCCATCAAAATAACGTTGCGCATTGGCATAGTTGCTGTTGCTTTTCAATCCCGGATAATTGACTTTTATCACTTTTGGATGACTTTCCAAAAATTCCGCTACCGCTTGCGCATTGCGAGAGTGTTCACGCATACGCAGTGAAAGTGTTTCGATCCCTTGGATAAAGAGCCATGAATTAAATGGTGATACAACCGCCCCTAAATCACGTAGAAGCGACAACCGTGCGCGCAAGCAAAATAAAGGTAATGGAACATCGACGTACACTAAACCGTGGTAACTCTCATCCGGCTCATTAAACTGTGGATAACGAGGATTTGAACGGATGAAATCAACTAAATCATGACGCTCCACAAGTATTCCGCCAATAGCAAGCCCCTGCCCTGTTGTATATTTACTCGCACTGTGAACAACGACATCCACACCATGTTCTAAAGGACGGCACAATACAGGAGTAGCTACTGTATTGTCTACGATGGAGAGAATACCGTGTTTTTTTGCAATAGCGGTGATTGCACGAATATCAGCAACATCAATACTGGGATTGGTCAAACTCTCAAAAAAGATCACTTTGGTTTTATCGTCTACCAATGCTTCAATTTCGCTAGGATTTTGAACGTCAAAATAGCGTGCTTCAATCCCAAAACGCTTTAGTGTGTACGATGCCTGAGTCACTGTTCCGCCGTAAAGCTGACGTGCACAGAGGATATTATCTCCTGCTTCTGCCGCATTGGCAATTGCGTAAAAAATTGCTGCCATACCACTTGAGGTTGCTAAACCTGCCACACCACCCTCGAGGGTTGCAAAACGCTTTTCAAACACATCGGTGGTTGGATTATTCAAGCGCGTATAGATATTTCCCAGTTCTTTGAGAGCAAACAAATTTGCCGCATGTTCGACATCGCGAAACTCATAAGCTGTTGTTTGGTAGATGGGTACTGCCATCGTACTTTGACTATCTTTATCGTATCCAGCGTGTAACGCTTCGGTTTGGAGTTGCATTGTCATCCTTTAGATTATTTTGCACAAATTGTATCGACATCACAGGGCTTTCCCCATGTTTACCTAATGGCTTAATGGCCATTAGTTTAATAAGGAATATTTATACGTGGTAATTTGGTGCTTCTTGAGTAATAATAACATCATGAACATGAGACTCTTTAAGCCCTGCACTGGTGATTTCAACAAACTCTGCCTTATCCCAAAATGCTTCGATGCTTTCACTTCCGCAATATCCCATAGAAGAACGCAATCCGCCCATCATTTGATGCACCACCGCACCAATCGTTCCACGATACGGTACACGCCCTTCGATTCCTTCGGGTACAAGTTTATCCGCAGCAGTTCCTTCTTGGAAATAACGGTCAGTTGACCCTTTGGTCATAGCTCCGATGGAACCCATTCCACGATACGCTTTATATTGACGTCCTTGATACGTAATCGTATCCCCGGGTGATTCTTCGGTTCCTGCAAGCAATGAGCCAGCCATTATGACACTAGCCCCTACTGCAAGAGCTTTTGCGATGTCACCTGAATAACGGATACCGCCATCCGCGATGATAGGCACTCCATACTTGCGTCCAACTGCTGCGCACTCATCAATAGCAGAAATCTGAGGGACACCAACACCCGCAACGATACGTGTCGTACAGATAGAGCCCGGTCCGATACCTACTTTTACCCCATCAGCACCTGCTTCGATCAATGCAAGCGTAGCTTCTGCCGTCGCAACATTGCCCGCAATAACATCCACAACCATCTCTTTTTTGATTGCTTTAACCGTATCCAAAATCCCTTTTGAGTGACCGTGTGCTGAATCCAAAACGAGAACATCCACACCTGCATCCACCAAGGCTTTAGCGCGATCCAACTGACCTACACCAATCGCAGCACCCACGCGAAGACGACCAAAATCATCTTTGTTTGCGTTAGGATACTCGATACGCTTTTTAATGTCCTTGATGGTGACTAGTCCTTTGAGAAATCCACCCTCATCAATAATAGGCAGTTTCTCAATTTTATTCACATGCATCATCTGCTCTGCTTCGGCTAACGTAATTCCTGCTTTTGCTGTTACCAAAGGCATCGGAGTCATAGCTTCTATCGCCAATTTACTCAAATCTTTCTCAAAACGCATATCACGGTTGGTCAAAATACCAAGCAATTTATTGTGCTCATCCACTACAGGAACGCCTGAAATCTTAAACTCATTCATCAACGCTTCAGCATCTTCCAATGTAGCCGTAGGATGAACAAAAATCGGATCAATAATGATACCGCTTTCCGATTTTTTTACTTTTCTAATCTGTTTAACTTGGGTCTCGATGTCCATGTTTTTGTGGATGATACCAATTCCACCAAGGTGTGCCATCGCGATCGCTGCACGATATTCCGTAACCGTATCCATAGCGGCAGAAACCATTGGAATATTCAAAGGAATATTACGGGTCAACATTGTTTTTAAGCTCACTTCTCTTGGAAGCACTTCAGAGTACTTTGGGATCAGTAAGACATCTTCAAAAGTTAAGGCTCGTTTACGAATATTCATTGATTTATCCTTTTGGTTTTAATTGAGATTCGAGGCTCAAAGCCCCGTTAAATAAAGTTTGCTCTGCGTATGCGCGAGCCACAAGCTGTAATCCGACAGGCATACCGTTTTCGGCAGTATCTACAGGAATCGAGATAGCTGGAAGACCTGCCAAATTGACCGAAATGGTATAAATATCACTCAAATACATCTCCAACGGATCACTCAAAGCTCCAAACTCGTACGCAGTTCGTGGAGCTACAGGAGTGAGGATAAGATCTACCTCTTCGAAAATCTTATTATACTCTTCTTGAATCAACGACCGCACTTTTTGTGCTTTGACGTAATAGGCATCATAATATCCCGAAGAGAGAACAAAGTTCCCCAGCATAATACGACGTTGAACTTCAGGACCAAAGCCAGAAGAACGGGTTTTCAAATAGGTCTCTTTGAGATTGTCCCCCTCGACACGGTTACCGTATCGAATACCGTCATAGCGCGCCAAATTGGTCGTTGCTTCTGCGGTAGCTGTGATGTAATAAGCTGAAATATCGTATTTTGGATCCATCAATGATTTTTCGACGATAGTATGACCACCATTTTTTAGCGCTTCAACAGCTTTTGCGTATGCATTTCTAACTTCAATCGAAGCATCTTTGACATAGTCAGGGACGATGGCAATCGTGAGTTTCACCGATGGATCGAGCTTATCGCTCACCTTGCCATCATTACGTTCACTGCTCGTTGAATCTTTCGGATCATACCCTTGGAGAATGTCATACAAAATCGCCGCATCTTCGACGTTTTGCGTCATTGGTCCGATTTGATCGAGCGAGCTTGCATACGCACCCAATCCATAACGGCTAACACGACCATAGGTAGGTTTCATCCCAACGATACCGCAAAATGCAGCAGGCTGACGAATCGATCCGCCCGTATCACTTCCCAATGCCGCAACCGCAAGACCCGCAGCAACCACCGCAGCCGATCCACCTGAACTTCCTCCAGGGACACAATTGTGATTGAGAGGGTTAAGGGTTTTGCCATAACAACTGCTCTCCGTTGTCGAACCCATTGCAAACTCATCCATATTGGTACGACCAAACGGACTCATCCCGTTTGCTAACAGCTTCTCGATAACGGTTGCATTATACGGAGCCACATATCCCTTTAGGATATTTGAACCCGATGTCACGGACCACCCTTTAACTTGGATATTGTCTTTAATCGCGATAGGAATACCTGATCCCACGTTTTCCACATCAATATAACCATTCAGCTCAGGATACGCCAAAATTTTAATTTTTAATTCTTCTTTTAGGGCAACAAGCTCATTTGCAGAGAGTTTTAACGCCTCTTTGAGTGTTATCATACAGATTCCTTTTTACGTTTTGCATTTTTTACCATCAAAATCCCTAAAGCGATAATTGCGAAAATAACGCCAACCGTCTCAGCAATAAAAAGCAAAGACACAGGTTCTCTCATCATGCTACGACACTCGCACAACGTTCACACAACGTCTCTTCATCAACGCTGTGATATTTCCAACAACGAGGACATTTAGCCTTAGAAGCACGAGCAATATTAAACTTTGCACCCTCTATTTCAAATGTTCCTAAAATATCTTTTAACTCGCATGCACACCATTTCGAGATAACCAAATACTCTTCAATATCTTCTCTTTTGAATACTTTATGAAGCGGTGATGTCGTTGAAACAACCAGTTCAAGGGTATTTTTAATAATTTTTTCTTTTTTCAATCCATCTACGACTTCATTAAGCCCCACACGAACCGCTTTGGCATTCGCTTCATCCCAATTACTCGTTACTGGTTTAATCGAGGTATAAAGAACATCAAAAATATCAATAGCATCCCCTTTAAGAAGCGCAGGGGCATTTTCAAAAATCTCATCGGCGGTATAGGTGAGAATCGGGGCAATAAGTCCAAGCATTGACCCTGCAATAATCGCCATGGCACTTTGCGTTGATTGACGCGTAGCTGAGGTCGGAGCATCACAATACATACGGTCTTTGGTAATGTCGATGTAAACACCGCTGAGCTCATTCACGATAAAATAATTCAGTCCGCTCATCCCTTGGACAAAGTTGTACTCACCAAACAATTTATGGGTCTCATCAAATACCTCTTTTGCTTTTGCCACAATCCATTTATCGATTTCACCCATTTGCTCATACGGGACAATCGCTTCGAGACCATCGAGATTAGCGAGCATAATACGAAATGTATTACGAAGCTTTCGGTACTGTTCTGCGGTTTGCTTGAGAATATTGCCTGAGATTTTGAGATCCCCTTGATAATCGCTCATCGCAACCCAAAGACGTAAAATTTCTGAGCCGTACTCTTTGAGCACCGTATCGGGAGCAACGACATTGCCTTTAGACTTTGACATCTTCTCCCCTTTTTCATCGACGGTAAATCCGTGAGTCAAAATGGCTTTGTACGGAGCGATATGTTCTACTGCCGCACTCAAAAAGAGGGAAGATTGGAACCATCCGCGATGCTGATCAGAACCTTCGATGTACAAATCAGCAGGATACGTTCCCGCATCGTAGTTGCGTGATTTAAGTACCGCATTCCACGTTGAACCGCTGTCAAACCATACGTCCAAAATGTCGGTTACTTTCTCTAAATCATCCGCTTTATGAGGACAGCCCGGATAGAGCAATTCGGCAATGCTCATAGAATACCATGCGTCCGTACCATGCATTTCAAAAATCATCGCAATAAAATTCAGTGTTTTCTCATCCAATATTACTTCACCCGTCTCTTTGACACGGAAAAATGCGATAGGAACACCCCAGTCACGTTGACGCGAGATACACCAATCAGGACGATTTTCTACCATAGAACCTAGACGATTCCGTCCAGTTTCAGGATAAAACGTCGTTTTTGCCACTTCTTCTTGCGCGATAGAGCGAAGCGTTTTTGTTTCTCCTTCAGGAATTCCATCAACTGCAATAAACCATTGTCGCGTTGCACGGAAAATCAACGGCGTATGCGAACGCCAGCAATGCGGATATGAGTGACGAAATTTAGAAACTTTAAGCAGGCTCTCCCCCAACAAGGCAAGGATTGGCTCATTTGCTTTGAAAATATGCATCCCCACAAACTCTTCAGGATTTGGGAGAAGTTTTTCGTGTACGAGAGTGCTGTCATAACATCCTGTCTCATCAACCGGCATCACAACTTCTAAGTTATAACGCAGACCGATACGATAGTCATCTTCACCGTGTCCCGGTGCAGTATGAACACATCCCGACCCATTCTCCATCAAAACGTGCTCACCCAGAACCAAATGAGAACCGCGACCGTTGAGAGGATTGATCGCATAAAGATTTTCAAATTTTTGCGCATCGATTTTTTGAACAACCGAACCTGTCAGAACGCCCTCTTCGATCATTGCTTCATAGCGTTTTTGGGCAACAATATACCCATCGCTTGTTCGTACATACACCTCTTCAGGATTAAGAGAAATACCGGTATTGGCAGGAAGTGTCCACGGGGTTGTCGTCCAGATAACAATCGCCGCTTTCCCCTCAATTCCTGCACGCACTTTGGCTTCATCGGAAAGTTCAAATGCTACATAGATAGAGTAATCTTCTTTATCTTCGTATTCAACTTCCGCTTCAGCAAGGGCAGTACGCTCAGCCCAACTCCAGTAAACCGGTTTAGAACGCTCAATCAAAAGCCTTTTTTTCGCAACCGAACAAAGAGTACGATAGATATTGGCTTCAAATTTATAATCCATCGTCAAATAGGGATTGTCCCAATCCGCAACAATACCCAGTTTTTTAAACTCAGAGCGTTGAATGTCCACAAATTCAGCAGCATGTTCACGACAAAGTTTACGCACTTCAGCCGTACTAAGAAGCTCTTTTTTTTGTTTCCCGCCCAGCTTTTTCTCAACTTGTTGTTCAATTGGCAATCCATGACAGTCCCAACCAGGGGTAAAACGGACTGATTTTCCATTGAAATAGTTATATTTGACAATAATGTCTTTGAGAATTTTATTCAAAGCATGACCAATATGAGTATGCCCGTTCGCATAGGGAGGTCCATCATGAAGCGTGAAGCTTTGAGCCCCTTTACGATTGGTTTTCATACGGCCATAAACATCCGCAGTAATCCATGACGCATAGCGAAGAGGTTCATTGTTAATCAAATTTCCACGCATCGGAAACTGTGTTTGTGGTAACAGGAGGGTATCTTTATAATCCATTGGATCCCTTGAAAATTGTAGTTAAAAAGTTGTGCATTATAGCTTTTAGGGGTTTAAATTTTGCTGTCAAAAGCCCTCTATGATATACTGTCTCAAATAATTAAGGGTAAAAAAATGAAACGAGATGTCCTTTTTGTCGGAAATAGGTTAATTTTAAATGAATCATACGAGCGTTATTTACTGCGCAGTATCAAAGAAAAACTCTCTTCCATTGATTCTATCAGTTATTTTGAAGAGTCCGACAAAGGGCTGTTCCTTCATCTCGATCAACTCTTAAAAACTGAATCCAAGCTCGTCATCATCACCACAAAAAGCACGTTTACCATCGTTGGAAAGCTTCTTAGCACCGTAACAGCTGATAATCAAGTATTAAAAGACTCCATGCTCATCCCATCACGCGCGAGTATTTTAGAAAATGGCAGCTATCTCCTCTCGTATAATAGTTCTGAAATCAACGTTATTTTGGCACATGAGGGGAAAAAGCTCCCCCCTATTTTAATCGAAGATGAAAATAAAAGCGGTTGGATTCATGTTTTTAATGAAGAACTCTCTAGCGTATCAGCACTATTGGATCCGCTGGCTCAGAATTTTGATGTTAAACTCGAATCATGCGAACTCATAGAAGGGTGGGTACGGGTAAAAATCACGGCTAGAAAACATGGAAATATGGCTCAGCTTATCGCTTCTTCTAAAGGATTATTGCATCATAAAGTCATTGCGGCTTCCAACATTTCTGCTTTCATCATCGAAAAACTCTCCAAACATCAAAAAAAGATCTCCTTCGCAGAGAGTTGCAGCGGAGGCTCTCTGGCTTATTATTTTACGTCCCAAAATGGAGCTTCCAGTGTTTATGAGGGCTCTCTCATCACCTATGACAATATTTTGAAAGCCAATTGGCTCGCAGTCGATGAGGAATCCCTCGAAACTCACGGAGCAGTCAGCGCAGATGTAGTCAATCAAATGTCAGAAGGTGCTCTCAATGTCAGTTATGCTGATTTTGCCCTTGCAATTAGTGGTATTGCAGGACCAACTGGAGGAAGTGACCTTAAGCCTGTGGGAACAGTCTATATTAGTGCACGTTCTAAAACATCCGTACATACAGAGCGATTTTTGTTCCAAGGGGATCGTAACTACATCCAAGAACAGAGTGTTTTAATGGCAATAAAAATGCTTTTAAACATCGAAAGAGAGCTGTTCTTTAGTTAATTTAAAATTTACCTTGACAAGTAAGAGTAATTTGCCTATAATTTCGCCCTCCCAATCAGCGTTTTTATGATGGTTGAAGAGGTCCCGTTAGCTCAGCTGGTAGAGCATTTCACTTTTAATGAAGGGGTCGATGGTTCGAATCCATCACGGGACACCATGTGTTTAGTTTTGTGACCTTTTCGTCTAGTGGCCAAGGACACTATCACTTCATGGTAGGAACAGAGGTTCAAATCCTTTAGGGGTCGCCATTTGTTCATAAAGAGACATGGGAGTTTAGCTCAGTTGGTAGAGCGCTACCCTTACAAGGTAGATGTCACAGGTTCGAGTCCTGTAATTCCCACCATAGTTGTGCAGTCGTAGTTCAGTTGGTTAGAACGCCTGCCTGTCACGCAGGAGGTCGCGGGTTCGAGTCCCGTCGACTGCGCCACCCTCTTCTTGATTTATTTCCGTCCATTCAACCCTCAAGTGTAACAATGTTATCTTTGCACAATACGGATACACTCCTTATGCCTATATTCTTCAAGTATTTTGATAAACGCTTTGCGCCTGTACTTTTGTATTTGCCGTCTTAAAAGTATCGGCAGCTTTTTGTCCTGAACTATCTGAGAGTGCTATAAGACTCATCGACACATTGCTGGAAAGGGTAGGATTTACTTTTAATTCTTGAGGCAAAGACGATTTTTCTTGGACAGAATTTTTGGACGACTCCTTCTGAGCTTGCTCTTTGCTTAAAGGATCTTGCTGACCTATTTGTACTGCACTGGGATAGGGAGATTGAAAAAGGTACGATGATACAGTCATAATTTCCTCCTGAACTTCATCTATACAAAAACTATAACCCTATCCTCTGAAAAATACTCTTAAGTTTTAACGTTACATATACTTATTTTTCCATAAAATGCTTATTTAGCTAACTCTACATTATAAATTTGCCCATTGCGTTTAATGATTTTAACACGTTGACCGATCACAAATTCCGTACCTTTGGAAATAACAATAACCTCTTGCTTGTCATCCAGAGTAACAGAAAGCTCTTGCGCATTTGATTTACCGATTTCATTTCCAGCATATAAACCAATAAGCCCTCCTCCAAGTGCTGCAAGAGTTGAACCTTTACCGCCTCCTAAGGTTGAACCGATAACACCACCCGTAAAAGCTCCTAAAAATCCACCGCCTCCCGAATCTTTAACAACCACAAGTTTCGCATCTGTAATGACACCTGATTGCGAAGTTAATAGATATTTTGAAGCATCGGCATCAACTACTGGAACTCCTGATTGTGCACAACCGGCTAAGATCATCATGCTTGTGAACATCACTGCTAATATTAACTTCATAACATCCCCTTTTTTATTATTCTAACACCCTTTTGATAAAATATTCATCTATAATTTGAACTTAGTACTTCAGTTATGGTATTATCATCCGATACAAATATGATCCAAAAGTAGGTAAACTCATGCAAATAGCTCTTATAATAGCAGGAGTACTCACTGTTATCGCCATTTTGATGTACAACTCACTCATTGGCAAAAAAAATCAGGTCGAAAATATCTTCGCCGGTGTCGATGCGGTTTTAAAAAAACGGTTCGACCTCATCCCTAACCTTGTTGCTTCTGTTTCAGAGTATATGGAGCACGAAAAATCAACGTTAGAAAAAGTGACAGAACTTCGTGCGCAGGCAATGAAACCGGGAATCAGCGATGACCAAAAAATAGCCCTCGATGCCAAACTCACCACGGCATTAGGTGCAATTAACATTGCAATGGAAGCCTATCCCGATCTCAAAGCCAATGAAAATGTAATGCATCTTCAACGCTCTCTCAACGAAATC
>Ga0265593_1000549_pt1 | contig 20134 bp, 18 predicted proteins | sample saktaG_8_FD_190136 | JGI IMG/M metagenome (GOLD analysis project Ga0265593, IMG submission 190136) | Saline water microbial communities from Sakinaw Lake, British Columbia, Canada - sak_2011_5_24_36m | ecosystem: Environmental > Aquatic > Non-marine Saline and Alkaline > Saline ...
TGCGGTTTCTGAAGCTAATTTTTTAAAGATACCCATGGGGTGTGAAAAGTCAGAAGTGAGTAATCATTAGCCGCTTCAGCGCAATAATGGCAGCACTAAAGCGGCTAACTAGGTTTAAGGTAGTTTAAAATAAACCACTAATTTTGCCATGCTCGTCAATATCGATGCGTTCTGCTGCGGGAACTTTAGGCAGGCCAGGCATCGTCATCATATCGCCAGCAACCGCAACGATAAAGCCCGCGCCATGCGCCAACCTTACTTCCCTGATTTCCACCGTGTGTCCGCTAGGTGCGCCTTTAGCGGTAGGATCGGTAGAAAAAGACATCTGCGTTTTAGCAATGCATACAGGGAAGTGCCCATATAATAGTTGCCAATCAGCTAACTGTTGCTTAACTTTGGCAGACGCACTAATTGCGCTAGCGCCATAAAGTTTAGTGGCGATTGTTTCAATTTTATTCCATAACGGTAAGGCTTCATCGTACACAAACGTAAAGTTCGCAGCGGCGTGTGTATCGATCATCTCAGTGACGGTCTGGGCTAAGTGTTCTGCACCTAAGCCACCTTGCGCCCAATGTGTTGATACCACACACGGCGCACCTAAGGCAGCGCACTTATCTTGAAGTAAGGCGATTTCCGCTGGAGTATCAAAGGTGAAATGATTGATGCAGACTACACACGGTAAACCATAGTGTTGAGTGATATTATGATAATGACGCTCAAGATTAATAAAGCCCGCATCAAGTGCAGTTAAGTTTTCTTCATTTAAGACTTCTTTATCAAGCCCTCCATGATATTTTAAAGCACGAATAGTGGCTACCAGCACAACAGCAGCTGGGCTTAAGCCTGCCATGCGGCATTTAATATCAATAAATTTTTCAGCCCCTAAGTCAGCGCCAAAGCCTGCTTCAGTGACCACGTAATCAGCTAATTTTAAAGCAGTTTTAGTGGCGGTAACGGTGTTGCAGCCATGTGCAATATTGGCAAACGGGCCGCCATGAATAAAGGCTAAATTATGCTCTAAGGTTTGCACCAAGTTGGGTTTAATTGCCTCTTTAAGAATGGCGGCCATTGCGCCATGAGCGTGTAAATCTTTAGCAAAAACAGGTGTTTTATTGTCAGTTTTATAGCCAATTACAATGCGTCCTAAACGTTCTTTAAGATCAGCTCGATTTGTAGCAAGGCATAAAATAGCCATGACTTCAGAGGCTACCACAATATCGTAACCATCTTCACGAAGATAGCCATTGATCGCGCCACCCATTCCCACCACAATATTTCGCAAGGCACGATCATTCATATCGACCACGCGTTTCCATTGAATCCGTCTAGGATCAATCTCTAAAGCATTGCCATGATGAATATGATTATCGATTAGTGCAGAAAGTAAATTATGGGCAATGCCAATGGCATGAAAATCTCCTGTGAAATGTAAATTAATATCTTCCATTGGCACAACTTGAGCATAACCACCCCCTGCAGCACCGCCTTTAACGCCAAAGCATGGACCTAAGGACGGCTCCCGTAAGCAGATCATGGTTTTGTTACCCAATCTGTTCATGGCATCGCCCAAACCTACGGTTGTGGTTGTTTTACCTTCACCCGCAGGTGTGGGGCTAATCGCGGTGACTAAAATAAGTTTGCCATCGGCACGATCATTAAGAGTATGCAGGTATTCCAAAGACAGTTTTGCTTTGTAATGACCGATGGGATCAAGGTGTTCGGCGTTAATATCATACTGCTCTTTGGCAAGTTCGATAATTGGTCGCATGGAGGCTTGTTGAGCGATTTCTATATCAGACATGAGTCATTTCCAAAATGTAGGTTGTAAAGCAGGGTAAACGTGAAAGTAGCATCACGTTGACGACCTTAGTAGAGCTTTTGCTTGCTCTACTAAGATTGTGCGTTTAATTGGTGTTATTGGCGTTGTTCAGCGAACAAGAATTTGCGTTCGATGAGGGATGAATAATGGACGTTGGGGTTGAAAACTCTTGAGCTGTATCTAACGATACACAGGGAAGCGTGCACATAAGTTGCCGACACGTTCGCGAACAGAGGCAATTACCTGTTCATCATCAAGATGATCCATGACATCACACATCATGTGAGCGACCTCGATCATTTCTGGTTCTTTAAAGCCGCGCGTGGTGGGTGCAGGCGTACCAACACGAATGCCACTGGTGACAAAGGGTGATTGTGGATCATTTGGCACGGCATTTTTATTGACCGTAATATGTGCTTGCCCCAGTGCTGCATCGGCTGCTTTGCCAGTAATGCCTTTGGCGACAAGGGACACTAGCATGAGATGATTATCGGTACCGCCTGATACGACATCATAACCACGCGCCATGAATACAGCGGCCATTGCCTGAGCATTTTTTAGCACTTGTTGTTGATAGGCTTTAAATTCAGGTTCCATGGCTTCTTTAAAAGCAACGGCTTTCGCTGCAATCACATGCATCGACGGGCCACCTTGAATGCCTGGAAAGATAGTTGAATCAATTTTCTTTTCTAGTTCAGGATTGCTTTTGCATAAGATTAAACCGCCACGTGGTCCGCGTAAGGATTTATGGGTGGTGCTGGTGACAGCATGGGCAAATGGCACGGGGTTGGGGTAGTGACCTGTAGCACATAAGCCGGCCACATGCGCCATATCCACTACAAAGTATGCGCCCACTTGGTCGGCGATGGCGCGAAAGCGCTCCCAATCCCAAATCCGTGAATAGGCCGAAAAACCCGCCACAATTAACTTTGGTTGATGTGCTAAGGCTAAGGCTTCAACCTGAGCATAATCAATAATACCGGTGCCGGCCTCTAAACCATATTGCACTGCGTTATATAATTTGCCAGAAAAATTAGGCTTAGCGCCATGCGTTAAATGTCCGCCATCAGCCAGACTCAAACCCAAGATAGTGTCGCCTGGATTAATCATTGCCATAAACACGGCCATGTTAGCTTGTGAGCCAGAGTGCGCCTGAACGTTGGCATAATCAGCACCAAATAACGCTTTCGCGCGATCAATAGCTAATTGCTCTACTTTATCAACATACTCACAGCCACCGTAATAGCGTTTACCTGGATAGCCTTCAGCATATTTATTAGTGAGTTGTGAGCCTAAGGCAGCCATTACGCGTGGACTGGTGTAATTTTCAGAGGCAATCAGCTCGATATGGTCTTCTTGTCGTTGACGCTCTTGCTCCATTGCCTGAAACAATTCATCATCAAAACCTTCGATGGTCATGGATTGGTTAAACATCATCTTCTCCTTGTTTTGTATATTAAAAAAAAAATTTTAATTAGGATGAATTAACATCAGTTGTAAATCAGCCACATTAGTGCCTGTGGCACCCGTTAGTAATAAATCATTTGAGGACGCTAAGGCAGTGTAAGAATCATTATTTTGTAAAAGTGTATCAGGATTGTGCTGCATTGCACGAATGCGCGTAAGCGTTGTGGAATCAACTAAACCGCCTGCGGCATTGGTAGGGCCATCACGACCATCAGACCCTGCACTTAAAAATACCCATGTTGCTTCAAGTTGATATTGTTCAGCAGCTAAAGCGAATGCTAAAGCAAATTCTTGATTACGACCACCTTGTCCGTTACCAGTGAGCCTCACCGTAGTTTCTCCGCCTGCAATTAAGGCAACAGGTGACGTGCATGTTTTTGCAAAACAAACCCATTTTTCAGCTTCTTCGCGCACATCGCCACATAATTGATGTTGATAAATGTGCGCAGGTAACGCCAATTCTTGAGTTTTTGCGAGCATGGCATTGACGCTCATGCTATTGCTGCCAATCAGTGTATAAGCGCTATGTTTGAAAATAGGGTCAGTAATTTTAGGGGTTTCAGCAACATTTCCCACGACACCTTGGCTTAAATAATGGTGAACTGCATTAGGGACTTTATCTAATAGGCGATAATTTTTTAATACCGTTAACGCCTCAGCAAACGTACTGCAATCAGGCACAGTTGGGCCACTGGCAATCGAGCTGATGTCATCCCCCATCACATCAGATAAAATCAGCGCGTGCACTTCGGCGGGATAGGCGTATTTAGTCAGACCACCACCTTTAAGTAAGGATAAATGTTTGCGTACACAATTAATTTCATTAATCGTTGCGCCTGAAGAAACTAAGTAATGAGTGGTAACGATTTTATCTGCAAGCGTGACTGAGGGTACAGGAAGAGGCAATAACGCAGACCCACCACCACTAATCAGCACCAACACCAAGTCATCTGCGTGTGCAGTTTCCAGTTGCTGAATGAGTTGTTGAGCAGCGAGTAAGCCTGCTGCATCGGGTAAGGGGTGTCCCGCACCCATAACAAGGGCATTGTCTATATTACGGACATTGTCGTAATTAGTAATGATTAATGGCGACGCGGCTAACATGGTAGAAGGAATAATGTCCAAACAGGCTTCCGTCATGGCACAAGCTGCTTTGCCAAAGGCACAGAGATGAATTTTTCGCCAAGGAGCATGGCGAGCATGACCGTTATTTAAAACTATTTGCAGTTGTTGCTGGGTATTGATAGTTAGAAAAGGTGTGAGGGCAGTGTGGGGATTAGCCGCAGCAATCCCCGTTGCCAGTATCTGTTGGGCAAGTGCTCGTAATTCAGGGAGTTGCGTAGGAAAAGTCATTGCAGTGCTTACGCCATGTCTTTAGCAAGTGCAAAAATAGTTTCAGCATCAAGCACCTGCTGATTATCGGTAAATAAACGGGCGATACAGGCACGGTGTAAGCTGAGTTTTAGTGCACCAAAACCAATGGCGCCCCAGATGATTTTGCCATGTTTTTCAGTGCCTTTATCCATCATGCTCGTGCCGCCAATGCCTAGTGGCGGGGTAGCATTGGCATCTGCAAGCACTTCAAGTTGAGCAAGATGTTGCCAATGTTCAACAGCCAGTAACGGTATGCCCGACGCGCCCGTCGCTAAGACAATGTGCGCCTCGGTAATGGCCTGAGCACGCTCTTCATTGGTGGCTGCGGTAATGGCGTTAACTGTAATATTAAAGCGGGCTTTAATTGCCTCACACGCGGCTTGGGTGCGAGCTAAATCACGACCAGTAATGGACACGTCGGCGCCTTCGTGAGCAAGCATTGCCGCAGCGCGTTGACCAACTGGTCCAGTGCCCGCTAACACCACGGCGCGTTTGCCAGCTAACCTGCGTGATGATTGTATTTTAGCGACGGCTGCCGCAGCAGTGGTATTGCTGCCATTGCTGTCCAGCATAATCGACACCTGAAAGCCTTGAAAAAAATGGCTTTGTATTGCATCAAACAGGGCTTGTCCCTTGCTGATATCACTGCCACCAACAAAAATAGCGGTATTTTTTTTATCTTTGGGTGCACGAGTAAAAATTGTACCTTCTACTAAACTTTTAATCGTGTCAGGGCTAAGACCGCCATAGCTGATAATATGATCTGCACCGCCGTCGTAGCCTACCACGGTATCAAATACGGACGGATAAAGGTCGGTATCAAATTGAAAAAGTAACTTTTTCATAACTTTCCTGATGAGTTAGTTGTGATAAATAAGAGAAATTAGTGCGGTATTATACGCAATAAAGTGAATATCGTTTGCTTATGGATAGATCAGATGTGAGATTAATGTGATTTATTTTTGAAGGTGATGATACGATTATGTTTGTTTATTTTGTGCTTTGAGAAAAGCGTTTTTTTACTTAAATAATAACAACAGGAAACCTTATGAAAACGCCCCTCCATATTGCGGTAACTGGTGCTGCGGGACAAATTAGTTATTCGTTATTGTTTCGTTTAGCTGCAGGTTCTTTTTTAGGCGCAGAGCAGCCTATTATTTTGCATTTATTAGAAATTACGCCTGCCTTGCGTGCTTTAGAAGGCGTGGTGATGGAGTTAAATGATTGCGCTTCGCCGTTAGTGCAGCAAATAATTATTACCGATGATCCTTTAATAGCCTTTGAGCAGGTTGATTATGCTTTTTTAGTGGGTGCAAGGCCGCGCGGGCCAGGGATGGAGAGAAAAGATTTATTACAAGTGAATGCAGAAATTTTTTCCGTGCAAGGCAAAGCATTAAATGCTGTGGCTAATCCTGCGGTTAAAGTGTTAGTAACCGGCAATCCTGCTAATACTAATGCCTTAATAGCGCTAAAAAACGCACCTCAGTTAGCGCCTGAAAATTTTTCTGCAATGAGTAGACTAGATCACAATCGAGCCTTAAGTTATTTGGCACAAAAGTGTGGTGTTTTGTCTGCGGATGTTAAAAATATGAGTATCTGGGGCAATCATTCCACCACGCAATATCCAGATTTACATCATGCTAAGGTTAATGGACAGTCTGCCTTAACGCTGGTTGATGAAGCGTGGATAGTAAATGATTTTATTCCCAAAGTGCAGCAGCGCGGTGCTGAGGTTATTCAAGCGCGAGGTCAATCCAGTGCTGCCTCCGCAGCAAATGCAGCGATTGATCAAATGCGCGCGTGGGCTTTGGGCACAGAAGTCGCCGATTGGGTGAGCATGGGTATTTTATCTGATGGAAGTTATGGTGTAAGCAGTGATTTGGTTTTTTCGTGCCCCGTCACCGTGGCAGAAGGCAGAGTGCAACGCGTGCAAGGTTTAGCAATGAGTGAGTTTAGTTATCAACGGTTACGTGTCTCTGAAGCAGAGCTTATCGAAGAACGCGATGCAGTAAGGCATTTGTTATAGTCGCATTGATGGTTATGTTCAGAATGGTCATTATTTAGGTTTTATTCTAGCCATTCACTTCCACTTCATCATCTTTAAAAAAGGGCTTAGGGGATATTATTTTTTAATATCTGTCCGGCAAGCCCTTTAATTAGGGGGGCATATTTCTTTTAGCATGTTCCCTCGCGTTCAATAGCTTTCGAGACAGTGACTGTATTCATGTGGGAGGGGCGTTGCTTAGGGCTTCGACTTAGTGACCTTTGCGTTGTTGCTGTTTTAAATAATAAAATTGAATACGTTTTACAGAGATCATTAGGCCGCGCCGTTCACGCTGTATTTGAGTTATTTTAAAGCGTCCTAAGCCTGCTACTTTTAATTCACCCTCCTCCATTGCCGCAGTGTGTGTATTTATCTGTGAAAAAATATGCTTAATTAAAGCAAGTCCTTGCGCATCAGATAAGCTGCTAAGTTCGGGCACGTTCTTTTTGGCGTTACGTAATAACTCTTTGGCATTGAGTTGATCAGTGCTTGCCGTGCTGTTATCTGTACGTAATTTTAGTTGCAGTTGTAACACCCAATGCGCTATTTCTTCAGCGCTCATCAACGTGTGTTCGTCAAGCTGTGCGTCGATTTGCTCAGCAAGCCACTGTAAGGTGTTACGTTCAACGTGCATTAATTGGTCTTGATGGTGAATAGCCTCAGCGTCGGTTTCAAGGTCTTCATTAAGTGATTCCCCCAAACGTTGTTCCATCCAAGTAATATCAGCGTGTTCACTGAGTAAAGTTGATTCTACTGCGGCGGAGGCAAATTTAAGTTTGCTGCCGTGTAGTTGAGTTAGGCAGTCAATTAACTGTAAGTTTTCTTTTACAGTAAAAGTCTGTGCAGTAATCTGCTCATGACAATAGCTACGGTACATGAACAATAATGCCGTGGCGTCTTTGGATAAGCCTTCATTGACTCTTTTTATCTGGGCTAGTGGAAACTCAATGCCTAAGCGCTGACAAAAATCTTGGACAACGCAGTGATTGATAAAGTGTTCGGGTGCAAATTTCCAGAACAGTACATTTTCTTTACCAAAAACTTGATCAAATATTGCCAAGCGTGCGCGATAGTGTGGGCATAAATTAGTAAAGTCTACGTTGACTGCCTGCATTTTTAAACGTTCTTGAAAGGAGCTTTCCATAAAGCTTTTTGGCGTGCGAACATAGCCCACCACAAGAATTGAATCAACGTGTTCTAGCAGTAGTTTTCGTAAGGTGGTTAATTCGGTTAATCCTGCTGCATGTGAGCTCAGCCATTCCGCCGATAGCAGGTAGTTTTCACCTACATGTTCTTCAATATCTGTGCGTAGTTTAGTTAATAAGGCTTGCTGATCAGTACGCATCGTGGTCAACGCGCCACCTGGTGCCGTAGCATTAAGCAATGTAGCCAAAGCATAGCTGTGATTGCTATGAATAAGATCACCGTAATACCACGCGGGGTTATTTAGGTGCTGGTAAAAGCTGTGTTGAATTGAGGTCGAGCCAGTTTTATGCATACCAATATGAATAATACATCTTTTCATGGCTAGGTTCTTAAGGTAAATAAATGGGAGAAAATCTAACGTGAATGCCTGCGATGCTTGTCAAGCAGTGCAGGTCTTGCGAGGCAACTAATTATTTTTCAATAACCTGAAAAAATGTCTCGTTTTCTTTAATCATGCCTAACTCATTACGGGCACGTTCTTCTATGGCTTCTTGACCTTTTCTTAGGTTTTCAACTTCAGCATACAACGTATCATTGCGTTGTTTTTTGAGGTCTACTTGTTTTTGTAAGTCAGCTAATTGCTGTTTAGCTATCTCGATTTGAGCAAAGCTATCCGAGCCAGCCCAAAGACGGAACTGTAAATGGGCTATTAGCAGTAAAATAATGACAATAAGGAGTTTCATAAAGCGTTATGATCGAAAACAAAGGCATGGAGCCTTAAGACCGCCATGCCTTTAGGTAACTAAATACTTACAGCATTCTAAATGCGCTACGACCTGCAAATTGTGCTAAATCACCTAATTCTTCTTCAATTTTCATTAAGCGATTGTATTTAGCAACACGATCGGAGCGGCTTAAGGAGCCCGTTTTGATTTGTCCAGTGCCTGTAGCTACGGCTAAATCAGCAATAGTGGTATCTTCAGTTTCACCGGAACGATGCGATACTACAGCAGAATAACCAGCGGCATGCGCCATATCAATTGCGGCTAAGGTTTCAGTTAAGGTGCCGATTTGATTAACTTTAATTAAGATTGAATTAGCAATCTGTTGGTCAATACCCTGTTTTAAAATAGCAGGGTTTGTCACGAATAAATCATCACCGACTAATTGAATACGATTGCCTAGTTTTTCAGTCATTAGTTTCCAACCTGCCCAATCATTTTCATCAAAACCATCTTCAATACTGATAATTGGATAGCGATCAACCCAATCCACAAAGAAATCAGCCATTGCTGCAGAAGAATAGGTTTTGTGTTCTGACGATAAATTATAAATGCCATCCGCATAATATTCAGAAGCGGCGGCATCTAAGCCTAAGTAAATATCCACGCCTGGGGTATAACCTGCTTGCTCGATAGCTTGTAAAATAACGCTGATTGCATCTTCGTTAGATGCTAAATTAGGGGCAAAACCACCTTCATCACCCACTGTTGTAGCCAAGCCTTTGGCTTTCAATACTTTACTTAAGTTATGAAAGACTTCAGCACCATAACGAATAGCTTCACGGAAGCTAGGTGCACCCACAGGTAAGATCATAAATTCTTGTAAATCAACGTTGTTATCAGCATGAGAGCCACCGTTGATAATGTTCATCATGGGCACAGGTAAAATAAATTTACCTGATGTATTGAGGTGACGGTACAACGGTTGTGCCGCTTCTTTTGCCGCTGCCTGTGCCGCCGCTAACGATACCGCTAACATCGCGTTAGCACCTAAGCGTGCTTTGGTTTCAGTGCCATCTAAAGCGATCATTTTGTGATCAATGTCGGCTTGATCATTTACTTCCATGCCGATAATTGCGTCACGAATTTCGGTACGAACATTGTTGACAGCATTTAATACGCCTTTACCTAAATAGCGCGCTTTATCACCATCACGTAATTCAATCGCTTCACGCTCACCTGTGGACGCACCAGAAGGCACCATGGCGCTGCCGATGACACCGTTTGCTAAAATCACATCAGCTTCTAAGGTGGGATTGCCGCGTGAATCTAAAATTTCTCTTGCTTTAATGTCAATGATTCTGCTCATATTTTTATGCTCCAAGGTTATAAAATTAAAAAGGGTGAGTTAATTTACTAAAGTGAGGTAACTAGTTTTATTACAGCTCAAGTTTTAAATGCTAAGCAACAAGCACTGTCCACGTATTTACAGCAGAGTTTTTGTTTTAGTTAAGGGTGGTGCCATACGCAGAACTTAAGCATTATTTTTTTATAATGTATCTTCAATTAATGGACGACTTTTAACCGCATTGTCGATGAGCATTAATGTTTCCAGGCATTCACGCATACGCAGCAATGGCCATGAGTTAGGGCCATCACTTTTGGCTTGCGCAGGATTGGGATGGGTTTCCATAAACAGTCCTGCGATGCCAACAGCCACTGCCGCACGTGCTAAAACGGGCACAAATTCTCGCTGACCACCAGAGGAGGTGCCTTGACCGCCTGGCAATTGCACGGAGTGGGTTGCATCAAAAACAACCGGACAGTCGGTGTTGCGCATGACCGCAAGTGAGCGCATATCTGAGACTAAATTATTGTAACCAAAAGATACGCCACGCTCACAGACCATAATTTGTTGATTGCCCATTGCTTTGGCTTTATTGGCGACATGCACCATATCCCACGGAGCAAGAAATTGCCCTTTCTTGATATTGACAGGAATACCTTGTGCAGCAACCTGTTGAATGAAATTGGTTTGTCGACATAAAAAAGCAGGCGTTTGCAAGACATCAACAACACTGGCTACTTCAGCTAAAGGCGTGTCTTCATGAACATCAGTTAATACAGGTATGTTAAAGGTATCCTTAACCTTCGCTAAGATAGCTAAGCCAGTATCGATACCTAAGCCGCGAAAACTTTCATGAGAAGAGCGATTAGCTTTATCAAACGATGATTTATAAATAAATGGAATGCCTAATTCCGAAGTGAGTTCTTTAAGGTAGCCAGCTGTATCAATGGCTAATTGTTCACTTTCAATGACGCAGGGGCCTGCGATTAAAAATAAAGGATGATGTAAACCGACTTCAAAGCCACATAATTGCATGAGCGTTCTCGTTAGTAGAATAGATAAGTAATGGTAGGTGAAAAGTTAGTCGTGACAACGGTTAAGGGTGCGTAATTAAGCTTCATTTTTTAATGATAGTCAGCGCGTCACGGCGTATTGTATGAGACGACGTTACTGTTGCAGGATGTTTGCTTGCTTAATTGCCGCTAACACAAAACCTGAAAATAACGGGTGTCCTTTGCGTGGGGTTGAGGTAAATTCAGGATGAAATTGGCAGGCCAAAAACCAAGGATGCTCTGGAATTTCAATGACTTCAACTAAACGACCATCAAGTGATTTGCCAGAAAAGCGCATACCTGCTTGTTCTAATTTTTCCACGTAGTGGTTATTGAATTCATAACGATGACGATGGCGTTCGGTGATAACGTCTTTTTGATATAACTGAAACGCCAAAGAATTTGCTTGTAAACGACATTGCTGCCCACCTAAACGCATTGAGCCGCCTAAGTCGGAGTGTTCATCACGTGTTTCCAGTTGTCCGCCATCAGACATCCATTCTGTAATTAAGCCAATCACTGGGTGCGGGGAGCTTGGTAAAAATTCGGTGCTATGGGCGCCCTCAAGACCTGCCACATCACGTGCAAATTCAATGACGGCAGCTTGCATACCCAAGCAAATCCCAAGATAAGGGATGTTATGTTCGCGCGCAAAGCGTACTGTCGCAATTTTGCCTTCAACGCCGCGTTCACCAAAACCACCAGGCACTAAAATGGCATTGACGCCTTTTAAACGATTGGTTCCTTCTTCTTCAATGATTTCAGAATCGATGTAGATGATTTCAACTTGCGTGCGCGTTTTAATGCCCGCGTGAATCAAGGCCTCATTGAGTGATTTGTATGCATCAGAATGATCAACGTATTTGCCTACAATAGCAATAGAGACCTGATGTTGAGGATGACTTAACGCATCTAATACGCTTTGCCATTCACTTAAATCAGCAGGGGGCACATCTAAACGTAAACGTCTGACAACAATATCATCTAAGCCTTGCTCGTGTAATAAAGAGGGGATGCGGTAAATTGAATCAGCATCTACCGCAGAAATAACAGCATTTTCTTCAACGTTGGTAAACAGTGCAATTTTACGGCGCTCACTGGCAGGAATAGGTTGCTCTGAGCGACAAATTAAAATATCGGGTTGAATGCCAATGCTGCGCAACTCTTTGACAGAATGTTGGGTAGGCTTAGTTTTAATTTCACCTGCTGAACGAATGTAAGGCACTAAGGTAAGGTGAATAAACAACGAGCGTTCAGAGCCCAGCTCAAAACGCATTTGCCGAATGGCCTCTAAAAAGGGTAAGGATTCAATATCACCCACTGTGCCGCCGACTTCAATTAAGGCCACATCAATATCACTGACTAAGGATGAAGAGCGAGCGGCAAGCTTAAGGGTGGGGTTGGTTTGTCGTTGGGGATCGGGCTGGTCGTTAGCACTTTGGTAGATACGGTTTTTAATTTCATCCGTAATATGAGGAATAACCTGAACGGTTGCACCCAAATATTCGCCTTTACGCTCACGTCTGAGCACCGTGTCATAGACTTGACCCGTAGTGAAATTATTTTTTTTGGACATGGTGGTTTTTAAAAACCGCTCATAATGCCCTAAATCAAGATCTGTTTCCGTCCCATCTTCAGTGACAAATACTTCGCCATGTTGAAAGGGACTCATTGTGCCAGGATCAACATTGATGTAGGGATCAAGTTTAGTCATGATGACCTTAAGACCACGAGCTTCTAATAAGGCGGCAAGCGAGGAGGCGGCAATACCTTTGCCTAAAGAAGAAACGACGCCGCCAGTAATAAAAATATATTTTGTCATGAAGAGTAAGTGAGCTAAAAAGAAAAAGCAGTTGCCATAAAAGAAGATTTACCAAAACACTGTCCATTTTAATCGACATTAGAAAATCCGTCATACTTTTCGTGAGCACATACCATCAAATAGCATGTGCTTAGCGTGTTTTAAAGGAGCTAAGGTTTAGCGTCATAGACGCTTTAGCAGTGGTTGATTTTTATTGACGTTATGTGTTGAACCCAAGCACTACGATGGCATCATTTGACGCGTTGATGATCTGTTCTGGAAACGCACCGCCCACCGAATGGCTACCGGTGCCGGTGTTCCATCAGATCCCTATCAGAAGACCAGGCGCGCGCAAGAAGTGGGGCTAACTAAGCAAGCGGTGTTAGAGGACGGTACGTTAGTCATGCCCTATACTGGCTGGGACTATAATCCGAGTGATAGACTGGCGGGGATTGATAAGGCGATAGCCGATAAAAGCAAAAACAAGCCCTGTATTGCTGGTTTACTGCAATGTTGGCGTACTGATTGACAAATTGTTGATCTACTACCACTATGCTACGCAGATGGATTATAAAATAGCGGACTTCAAAAATTAATGAATATCTTCCAAACCCATTCGCGAATAGTCAATGATTATGCAGCCTACATCCGAAGCTTCCTAAATATAGCTGATCCAAAGATAAAAGAGCACGTTGAGGAAAAATTAAGTACCGGCAAGCTTTGGCCGGAACCGCTATTGCAATTTAATCCCTCATTGGGGGGTTAATTAACCAAAAGAACGCTAGCCGCTTACAGACGAAATATCGATTTTAAAACAGGCAATAAAGCTCTTTATAAGATATTGAATAATAAGTATATCTACTTTGCTTTAAAATTCATGTTCGCATGAACCTACTACCGCCGCTTCATTTCCCTATATGGCTGTAATGTTCACGCGTCGGCTTTTTTCCTGCCCGCCAGGATTCGATAGACGGTGGTTTCGCCGATGTTCAACTGGCTGGCGATGTGGCTTTTTGCTTTGCCTTCCGCCGCGAAGAAAACGACTTTTTCACGCAGGTCATCCGGCACTGGCTTGCGGCTTTTGTACTTCCCGGCCAGTTTGGACGGCCATATGGATTAGTGCGTAGATTGATAGTAGCGGCCTGCAACACGCATCCCGCGTATAATCACGCCGTTTTAATCGCACTATTTAGTCCGAACATGAAAAAGCCCCCAGTTTATTGCACTTACTCCTCGTCGTAAATTTTCAGCAGCACAACTTTCTTTAGGCTGTTTATTAACCCTCGGTCGGTTAGCGTCAAATGCTCGAACTCCTTACCGTTGGCGCACCAGTAAGCGAAAAAATCCACAAAAATTGGTTTGCCTTGCTCGTGGGCGGCTTTAACGGCATCTTCGCGGTTTAAATACCAAGTTAATTTGCCTTCGGTTTCGGTAGCGATGGCTGGGGTCGCAGCCGTTGCGCTTACAAGGTTTGCCGAGCTGGAAGGCGTCAACACGCAGTGAGCTAAAACAAGGCCGCCCACTAATGCAAACAAGGCGAACAGCGACTTTTCCATACGCCGGGCAGAGTGCATGTCCTCACCTTCCCACAAATGGTACAGCGAGTACAACACCAACAACGCCCCGAAAAACACCAATTGGATATGTTCCAGCTTGAATCCGTAACCGGACAAACCTTTTTCCAAATAAGTGTAGGAAAAATACAGGATCAACACACCCAACGCCCACTGCACATACTTCATCTATGACCCGGATTTGGGCAAGCGGACACCGAACAAACCAATCAGCAAAAACGGAATGCGCAACACTTCGTTGAATGCACCACCTGTTGCCGCAGCAATTAAACCAAACAAAAAGTAAATGCTGGCAAGTCCGACATAATAAATCGACGGATGCAAGGCGCGAGGCACATCGCCCTGCGAACGTCCAGCGATAATGCTGGCGGTGATGGGGTATAACGGATAGACGCACGGCAACAGGCTGGTGAGCAAACCGCCCAACATCAGAAAAATATAAGCGGACAGGGAAGACTGTTTCGATGCCAGTTGGCCTTCAACCCAAGCGTTCATGCCTTTCAGGGAGCTATCTGCATGGGCGGCACCTGTTGCCAGCATCAGTAAAGCAGCAACTGAGACACAAATTGGTTTCATAGACTCAGTTCTCTAGGTGATGGTGCGTACCAAACCACACCACACCGGAGCCAAAGCAACGGCAAGACGGTGGTTTGATACTTTGAAAATAAAAAATGGTGATAGTTGCATTACAACTACCTTAGGCAAAGCCCGGCATTCTTTCCTGCCCTAGAATCGGATTGCCGGGTCATATACCGCCAAGTGAATCCCGTCTACAAAGATGCACCCAAATTAAAGGACATCCTTCAATCAACCACCACCAAAAAAATTATGGGTATAAATTTAGCTTTTGACTTGGGAAAGCATGTAAAACATTTCCCGCCCAATTTGTTGGGTGCGCTCATCCTATAGCGCAGTTTCATTTGGCAAGTTATCGGGTAACCTTGGGGGCTTCGTAATGGATGGGAATCCGCAAGCTGCTACCTTCGACGACCGGACAGTTTTTGTCCGCCTGTGAGCAGGTGATCAATGCCGCATAATTGTCTTTGGGGTTGTCTTCGGCATTGTAAGGTTTTGAGAAAGCGCGGATTTCCGGTTTGGTTTCTGAATACTTGACCAGGTAAACCGGATTTTTGCCGCTCGTGTGCAGTCAGTTAACGTAAAACCAACCCGACGCAGGGCAGAATTGTGAAGGTTTAATGTTGCCGCTTAAAAAGTGACGTTGAAGTTTGTGAACCAAATGGAATTGTGGACATCTGGGTCGTTGAAGTTATTGATATATTGCAGTTGATAACCAGTATCCAAATTGATGTGCGGTGTCAGTTTGTAGCCAATCCCGACATAAGATCGGTTTTGGTTGACTCCGGGTTGCACAGAGCTTTCCCTAGGGCTGGCATTTAAGGAATTGAGATAGATAAACAATTCATCAATGGCAATCAAGTAGGCGTTGGTGCCCGGCAAGGTATATTGCAGACGCAAGCGGTGACGCATGCGGTGGCCACTGTCGGCATCAGCAAAAAAGCGTTGTTCAAGCCGAAACCGATATTGTAGGTTTAGCGCCGGGGTGAGGTTATCAATCCATTGCACCTGTTGCATTAGGTCTTGCGTGGCGTTGTCAAATTCAACATCAGAATGACCATTGTATTCCCCTTGCCAAGCGTAACCCAACCAAAGCTGAAGTTTTGGGGTGATTTTATAACCTAGCAACGGACGGATTATGAATTGGCTAAATTCGGAAGAATCCTCCTTCAACCGCGGTGCCAATTCCAAAAAGGCCAGATAGCGGCTGCCGCCAAAATCGGTCTGGTACGTGCTGCTTATCCATGTTCCCCAATCTTCGGCGGCTTTAACGGAAGGTGCAAACGCCAAACTAGAGCAGATGGATAATACTAACGTTTTTTTCATGGGAAAGTAACAAATTAGGTTTGCGTTAAGAAACGCCGACAAAGCTAGCAGCCAGTAGCGGATTGATAAACCGCTTGCGGACATTCGGCAATGTTATCGGCGTAGCGTTGAAGGATGCTGGAACGTGTTTGTAAATCTTCGGCGAAACAAGCAAAATCATCGGCTTCATTGCTCCGTAAATACTCCATAGTTGCCAAAAGCACAGGATGCGTGGGAACGGGTAGGCTATAAACCATCCAAACCCCTTCCCGACGGGCAAAAACCACTCTAAGCTTTTTCATGTATTGCAGTTGCTTGGATATTTTGGCTTGGTTTTCCCCCAAAATCTCTTGCAAATGGCAAACGCACAAGGAGCCTTCGCTTAACAAATTGACGATGCGTAAACGTTGCCTATCGCAGAGGCATTTATGAAGACTTATCAATTCCACTTTTTATATATCCTTCTTTTTGCATATATTATAAACTGAATATTAAAATTTAAAGAAGTAAAAACCAGTGATTATTTAACAGCCAATTATTGCTGTAATAACACTCATTTCATTAACCCACGAGCTTAATTATGAATGTTCTATTTCTCTGTACCGGCAATTCAGCACGCAGCATCATGGCTGAAGGTTTATTGAATAAATATAGTAATGGCCGGTTTCAGGCTTTCAGCGCCGGTAGTTTTCCAACTGGCCAAGTTAACCCATCCGCTCTTGAACGTTTGGGACTGGAAGGTATTACCCTAGCTGATGCACGCAGCAAAAGCTGGGATGAATTTGCCAAACCTGACGCTCCAGTTCTCGATTTTGTGATTACTGTTTGCGATAACGCCGCCAAAGAAGTTTGCCCAGTTTGGCCTGGACAACCCATTACCGCCCATTGGGGCGTGTTTGATCCAGCGGCAGCGGAAGAAAAAGAAAAGCGTATTGCTTTCGGCAAAGCGTTTGCCGTTCTGGAACGCCGTATCGTTTTGTTCACCAGCCTGCCGATAGCCAGTCTTGAACGAATGGCACTTGAGCGGCAGGTTCGCGAGATTGGAAACACGGGCGAAGCCTAAAACGGCATGACTGCTGTTTAGCATTTCCAGGATTTTTCTTACATTTAAAGTTATTTATCGATTATGAATGTCTTATTTCTTTGTACGGGAAATTCTTGCCGCTCCCTGATGGGTGAAGCCACTTTCAACCATCTTGCTCCCGAAGGTTGGCACGCACTTAGTGCGGGCAGCAAGCCATTAGGCCGATTAAACAGCGGCGCTGTGGCTTTGCTACAGGAAAAAGGCATATCTATTGATGGCTATTACAGCAAATCCTGGAACGACCTGCCTTTGACGCCAGATATTGTGATTAGTGTCTGCGGTAATGCTGCCAACGAAACCTGTCCAGCCTACTTGGGTCCGGTTTTACGCAGTCATTGGGGTGTGGAAGACCCTGCACATGCTGAGGGCACTGAGGAAGAAATTAAAGTGGCTTTTGAAACTGCTTATGGGATTTTACGTTACCGCATTGAGCAATTTCTGGCTTTGCCGCTGGATGAATTAAAGAACGACCGCGAGCGTTTCAAAGCTGAGCTGGACTGTATCGGCACAATGTTACCCTAATTATTAAGGGCTCTATGTGATTTACAGTGGGTGACATAATTGAAAATATAAGCGGGTCATAAGAAGAATTGATATGACTACAAGTCCCAGAGCAGACTTGAACGTTTTGAGCGTGTATAAGAGCTGTGTTTATCGGTATTTTTTATTATTTACCCACTACGCTTCACATAGAGCCATAAATCCTCATCCAGAATAGTCACGTTATGAGCCACAAATCCCGAACTTTCACGTAGTAACCAACGACAGGACGCTGTCAATTCACCCTCTTGCAAAGGGAGTCGCTATTTTTGCGGAAGCTTGTTTTGGGTCTCCCAACCCAAGTAAGCGAAAAACTAACGTGAATCATTTTAATGCCTGCGGCGCCCCAGCTGTCCTGAGTCTTTTGTTCGCCATCCAACAAGGGGGGCTTACCTCATCGCAATGACTCGGCGCGATTTCGGGATGCTTTGCATTTTCACTTCGCAAAAAGTGCTTCGTGAAAACGCCCAGACGTATCGCTTCTGGGGATTACTCGACTTCCTGTCTCGCAGCGCGGTTATAGAGCCTAGTCGGATAGTTAAAAGCTGCCCAAGCTCATGCATATCGTGGCGCAGATCTTCAATATCCCGCTTAGTTGCCAGTTCACCTTGTGCTTTTTTTAGCACAGCCACCACAGTTTCTGATTGTTGGCGAGTAAATACTGCATACAGTTACGCTAAAAAACTAGAACGATGCGTTATACACTATAATTAGGTATTACTTAATACAGGGTGCTGAACGTGAGAAACGTTTTGCAAAACAATGAAGATACATTGTGTAGAATTTTTGGAGGAATAATGGCTATTCAAACAGCAAATTTTGTCACGTCAGGACGTGCAGGCGCGCATTCAGTTAAAGGTGATTCCGTGCAGCAATCGACAGCGAATGACACGTCTTTCGAGAGCACTTTTTCAGAGAAGTTAAAAGAGGCACAAGGCCTTGAGGGGCAAAGTGAGGCGAAACATTCGGCTCAGGATAAACCTGACAAGGCGCAGCAACAACTCACTCAGCAGCCAGCAGTACCGGCCGGTATGAGTAAGAAGTCAGATAATAAACTGCTAAATGATAAAAAAACAGACACCCTACCGCTTACGCCAGCGGAAGAAACGCTATCGGTAACAGCACAAGATGCCGAAGTTAACGTGACTCAGATGGATTCTTTTATTGCCATGTTAGTCGCGCCACCTGCTGAGCAAGTTAACACACTGCCAGCATTGGAAAACAGTGGGTTAAATGCGGAGTTGGTGGGTAATAAGTCATTGCAAGGGTCAGTAGCGACACCCGCGCTTGCAGGTGCTACGTTAGAAAATACTCCTGAAGCACAGCGTACAGACAACAACGTAGCTGCGGTGATGACGGCTTCGAGTCAGGCATTTTCATTAGCAATGACCGAGCCAGAGGGCATGAATATCGAGCAAGACAGTGGCGCAGCAACCACGGACATTCAAGACGTTGCGCTAAGCACTGAACAAAGTGCCGCCCTAGAGACCGATACACCCGTATTGACTGCCACACACACAGCCCCGACCTTAATTGAAAATAAAGAAAAATTACCAGAAATTGTTAAGCCTATTACGCATCCTGAGTGGAGCAAAGACTTAGGGCAACATATTGTTTGGCAATTGAATAAAGCCCTGCCCAGCGCAGAAATTTCCTTAAATCCTGAACACTTAGGGCCAATGACAGTGCGGATTGAAATGCATCAAGATCAAGCGACGGTGCAATTTACTTCAGCACACGAAGAGGTTCGGAATGCCTTAGAAGCCTCTATTCCCAAACTAAGAGAGCTATTACAGATTCAACATCTTAATTTAGCTGATGTAAATATTTCACAACACACGCCACAGCAACAACATTCTCAACAGACCGCCCCCGATTTTAATCAGCAGCGTAATCACTCTGGCGTAACAGCAGAAAGCGAGCCTGTTGTGCAGGATGCGCCAGAAACAGAGCGCGTTATTACTGCGCTTAATCGGGTCTTAAATTTATACGCATAGCCTCCAGTTAGCTAAGTTCGCGGAGTGTAAAGCCCTTGGTAAGGTAGACAAATGGATTGGCAAAGTATTATTAAGCAAATTGAATTAACTACCCAACAGGCGTTTGTACTGGAACGTGTTGAGGCTGTTTCAGGCGGTGATACCAGTGCTGCCTATTGTTTGCAAAGTGCCAAACAACGGTTTTTTGTTAAGCTCAATCAGGCTGATGCGTTGGACATGTTTGCAGCTGAATACGCAGGCTTGGACGCGTTAAGGCGAATGAATTGTTTGCGTGTACCTCAGCCA
>Ga0265593_1000551_pt1 | contig 20125 bp, 15 predicted proteins | sample saktaG_8_FD_190136 | JGI IMG/M metagenome (GOLD analysis project Ga0265593, IMG submission 190136) | Saline water microbial communities from Sakinaw Lake, British Columbia, Canada - sak_2011_5_24_36m | ecosystem: Environmental > Aquatic > Non-marine Saline and Alkaline > Saline ...
TACTTACTCAAATATAATCTGCACATACCTATGTGTTTTCATAGTTTTTTAGAAGGTTCACTGCCCCTGTCATCACTAAGCGCCAATACCGTGCCGCCACCTAATGCCTGATATAACCGCACTAAATTATTCAGCTGATTCAGCCGATTCTGCGCCAGTGTAGTGACTGCTTTACGCTGCCTATTCTGCTCATCCAACCACGGCTGCACACCCGTCTTACCTGCCACGTAGCGCACGCGCGCCAAACGTTCGGCTTGTGCAGACAAATTTTTCAATTGTTCATATTGCCCAGCCTGAGTAGCTAATTGCTTACGTGCTGAAAGTGTATTTTCTACCTCACTGAGTGAGCGATAAAGCGACTGCCGAAAGCCGACTACGGCCTCGTCATAACGCGTTTCAGATACTTTAATAGTGAGTTTTTTAGTGTTCCATTGCACAAATGGCAGGGTTAATCCTGCCCCAAGCGTGGCCACGGGGTTACTTAACAAGTTGGCAAGCGTGGTGCTAACGCTACCTAGACTGCCAGTAAGCGTAAGGCTTGGATAAAATGAAGCGCGGCTTTGGTCAACATTTGCAAGTGTCTCGCGTAAGCGCAATTCTGCAGCTTGCATATCTGGTCGACGGCTAACTAACTCTGCTGGAAGCCCTTCACCGATTTCTGGCAGTGCTATATTTGGCAGCTCTGCAATCCGATATTGCGGTGACTCATCAAACAATATCCCCATAGCGTGGCGTGCCTCTACCCGAGATTGTTCGAGCTGTGTTTGTTCGACACGTTGGGCCACAAGTGCTTGTTCAGCTTGCACAAGGTCAAGCCGTGTAGCTGCACCTGCATCAAAACGTACTTGCACCAGCGCGAGTATCTGTTCCAAATAAGTCAGTGTTTGCTGGCTAGTCGCAATCTGCTCGTTGAGGAAAGCAATTTGCCAATAAAACGTGGCCGTTGTGCCGACTAATGACAGCGCTGTGGCTTGCCTATCTTGCTCCGTGGCTAATGCCCTCCATGCGCCTGCATCGCGTGCCGAAGCAAGTTTACCCCAAAGATCCAGTTCATAACTTAGTGCGACTGTCGCGTCATAACTCGTATTGGTCTGCCCTCCGCTTAAATCTTTGCGTGTATTGGCATTAGCTCCAACGGAAACATTGGGCGTACGATTAGTTGCTACCAGCCCAGATTCCAAACGTGCCCGCTGAACACGAATAGTCGCCGCAGCCAGGTCATTGTTACTGCGCAATACTGCTTCAATCAAGTGGTCTAATGCTGGATCACCAAAACGTGTCCACCATTTATCTGCACTATTGACTTCACCACTCGTCTTACCTTCCCAATGTGCAGGCACTTTGATTTGCGGAGATACGTAATCACTGTGCATATTTGCACAACCCGTTGTAAAGTTGATAGCGCCAATACAAATGAGTGCTTTTAACGTATTTTTATTGATCAAGTTAATCACGCGCTAAAGCCTCTATTGGGTCTAGCCTAGCCGCATTACGTGCTGGCAAAAAGCCAAATATCACACCAAGAAAAGTCGACGCGACAAAGGCAACAATGATAGAAATCAGTGATATTTCCATCTTTAAAAGATCTGTAGCGAAATTCACGATCATGCTGATGACAAATGTAATTGCGACTGCAATTAACCCACCGACCAAACAAATGGTCACCGATTCTATTAAAAATTGATTTTGCACATCACGCTGCCGTGCACCTACGGCCATACGAATACCGATTTCACGGGTGCGTTCCGTAACCGATACCAACATAATATTCATGATACCTACGCCACCTACTACCAGTGATATTGCAGCAATCAGAGAAATCACCAATGTCGCGACCAAAACAATTTGACTGACCGTTTCCACAAACGAATCTCCACTGTTATCGATATGGAAATCTTTTTTGCCGTGGCGTTGTTCTAGCAATTGTTGTACATGCGCCTGAGCATCATTAACCGACCAACCATCATGCACTTGCACAGAAATACCATCTAAATAAAGTCGCCCCATGAGATGAGTACTGGCGGTTGTATAGGGAATGAGTACACGCGCACTGAACGTGAACATGCTGAGTAGGCCAGTCGCTTTACCTGTAACACCTATGACTACACAGGGCAAATTACCCAGCAATATGGTTTGTCCAAGTGGGTTTTCATCGGCTACAAACAATTTCTCCCGCACAATATAATCAATGACCGCCACTTGCGCATGTGTGCGAATATCATCTTCATTGATATCACGACCACTGATAAGGGGTAACCCGAATTTTTCAGAAGCATTGGCGCCAGTACCGTTGATGTCTGCTGTAATATCAAAACGAAGACGGCGCAATTTAGCATTACTTTGAATATATGGCTTAACATTTTCAATGTCTGGTAACGCGGAAATGGATTCCATATCCGCAGGCATTAATGTGTGAATATTTGCAGCATGTTCATCACCACTAACACCTCGTGATACACCAAAACCATTTCCGGTGGTTTCACGAAGACTTTTTAACATGGATTTCTGTGCGCCTTGACTTAATGCCACAATGCTGATTACCGAAGTAATACCGATAATAATACCGAGCATGGTGAGCACACTACGCATGCGGTTAGCCACAATCGCGTGTAGCGCCATTTTCAGCGCTTCTTTCAATTGAGTGAACATTGCCCAATTGCTGCCATGCGGCTTAGCCATCGGGCGTTCATTTTTCGCAAAACTTGGGTTAACTTCACTAAGCTGCCCCGTATCACGAACAATACGCCCATCGCTAATCTCAACAATGCGCCCTGCGTGTGCGGCAACCTCTGCATCATGGGTCACAATAATAATTGTGTGGCCTTGACTGTGCAGCTCTTTCAGAATATTCATCACCTCACGACCACTGGCTTTATCCAGCGCACCACTAGGCTCATCAGCCAAAATAATCTCACCACCATTCACCAATGCACGTGCAATACTCACCCGCTGTTGCTGACCACCTGATAACTGATTTGGGCGATGTGTCGCTCTATCTGCCAAACCCAAACGCGCGAGCAATTCTTTGGTGCGCTCAACACGCGAATGTTTGTCGTAACCTGCATAAATAGCGGGAATCTCTATATTACCCAATGCGCTGAGGTGAGATAGTAAATGGTAGCGCTGAAAGATAAAGCCAAAACGTTCACGTCTTAGCTTGGCTAAAGCATCACTATCGAATGCAGCGATGTCTTGCCCATCCAGCTTGTAACTGCCTGAAGTTGGTCTATCTAAACAACCCAGTATATTCATCAGGGTAGACTTACCCGAGCCAGAAGTGCCCATAATGGCGATCATCTCGCCCGCAGCAATGTTCAAGCTCACATTATCTAAGGCGTTAACCGTGCCGCCTTCAGATGCATAGCTTCGGCTCACACCATTAAGCTCCAGCAATGCCATTATTTTGCTACGCCTGATTCAGCCTGATCTGACTTTGCCTTGTCGCCAGTAATCACGCGCTCACCTGCCGCCAAACCCTCTTTAATTTGTGCATTAACATGGTCATTCAGCATAACGCTTACTTTGCGCGTAGTCATGCTGTCATCTTTATTGAGCACTTTCACTGCGTAGCGACCCTCTTTATCTTTTTCACCTAGTGCTATCACGGGCACGGTTAGTACATGTTTAGCCTCTTTCAACACAAAGCTCACCTGCACGGTCATATTCGTCCACAAATCACGTTTAGGGTTAGGCACATCAAATAACGCGTTGTAGAGAATCGCACCATTCACATTTTCTGGCGTGGGCTGAATAGTGCGTAGCTTGCCAAAATGGCGTTCTTCTGTTTGCCCCAAAGTGGTGAAATACACCACTTGGCCTGAGTGTAAACTCACCACGTCAGCCTCAGACACCTGCGCTTTAACCGTCATGGTATCAAGCTTGGCTATCGTCATAATTATCGGTACTTGTTGTACGGCAATCACGGTCTGGCCTTCTTGTGTAGTGATATTCACCACATCACCATCAACTGGAGCGGTAATTTGTGTATAGCCTAATTTCGTGCGGGCGGTATCTACCCCGATTTGTGTTTGTCGAATTTGTGCAGCAAGCGTACGCATATCTGCTTTTGTTTTACGAACAGATGTATCTGCCAGTTCCGCATCTAGCTTTGCCGTTGCTTCGCTTTTCAGCATGGTATTTTGGCGAACAAGCTCGCGTTCAGCTTGTTCTAGGTCAATTTGTTTTGCGTCTCTTTGCGCCGCTTGCTGCTCTAGCGCGGCTTCCAGATTCAACAAGTCATTTTTTGCAATGGATGGATCAATCGTCGCCAGTAAGTCACCTTTTTTAACCGTTTTGCCAAGTTGCACGTGTAGTTTTTGCAACTGGCCACTGACCTGCGCACCAACGTCCACCTTAAGTGATGGTTGCAGCACACCAGATGACACCACTTTTTCTGCAACATCTCCATAGTCAATCGTCACTATTTGATAGTTTGGCTTGGTGGGCTTGCTCAACCAAAAATAGGCCGCAGCAACCACGGCAAGACACATCAAAGCAACCCAAACCCAACGTTTACGAGAAATAGAAAGAAATAATTTCATAAAGACACCATTATCAACATCAATATTTGACTGATTAAATAACACTATGACAAAGTGCTCTGCCAACTATGCTAATTAAGTATACAACATAAAAATGGAATCGTTCCCAATTATGCAAAAAATTTGGATTATGTGCGGGGTGTTATATTTTCAGTTATAAATCGAGTAGATTATGAATTTAAAAACGGATTATCTGATTACTGTGTGACTAGTCTGTAATGTTTACTAGCAAAAAATTGGCTTTTTACGGCCTTAATACTAGACTTTCGTTACAGAAGAACGCCAAGACATGCTCACTTGGAGCTTACGTTTAACAGGGCGACTGCCGCCGTAGCACTGGTTGAGCAGCCAGTTGAGTGCGCTTTGTGTTACCTCACACCAAGGTACATGAACAGATGTTAGTCTTGGTGCTGAATATTCGGCGGTTGATGTGTCATCATAGCCCATCACAGAGATGGTTTCTGGCACTGAAATCCCGGCCTCATGTAGCCTTGATATAGCACCTACAGCCATTTCATCGTTAGCGCAAAATAGTGCAGTAAACTTTGGCTTTGAAGCTAATAAGGCACCTACTGCTGTCCATCCACTTTCTGGTGAGTAGTCACCTTCTTGAACAATCACTTTACTTGCATCAATACCATTTTTTGTTAGCTCATTGATAAAGCCAGAAATTCTAGCCACACTATCAGTTGCGCTTGAAGGTCCGGTAATTACTGCAAATTTTCTATGTCCTTGATCTAGGAGCGAAGTTGCAGCTAACTTTCCGCCTTGCTTATGATCGACAGAAAAGCACTGCTCAGGAATGTCTTTGTATAGACGGTTTAACACAACGAGATGCTTGCTCTTGGGGCCCAGCGCTTCAATATCTTCATCTAAGAGCGCATCACTAATCACAACAAGCCCATCACAACCACGTTCTAATAAAAACTGAATGCCCTCTGTAGCCTGCTGCCTTGCATTGCCTAAACCATGACCAAATGCGACAACCATATGCTGGCCATTAGCACGTAATTCCATGTCGATAATCGAGAGAATTGGCGTATAGAAGGTTCCCTTTAGAATGGGGATATATACGCCTATTGTTTGTGATGAGCCAGAAAGCAAGGTGCGCGCTGCATGGGATGGCAGAAACTCCAACTCTTTAATCGCGCGCCTGACACGCTCAGCGGTCGCTGGGGCTACAGACCCTTTCCCGCTTATTACGCGAGATGCCGTACCTAAACCCACGCCCGCTAGACGGGCAACATCTTTAATTGTTGCCATGAAATCCCTTTAAATACTCCATGGAATCATAGCACAATAGCCGCTCTTATTGAGCTTGTCAGCGCGACGAAAGAGCCTACACATTAGCCTTCCAGAAATAAGATAGACACGAGACTAGTTTTTATCGGCACTTGTGGCAACTTCAGCACAGCTTAGTGCGTCGTTATCCTTAGCAACGCCAGTGCGAATCTGAACATTTGCGAACGCCGCACCAAATGGTTGGTCGGTAAATATACTAAATGGAGTGTCTACCCTAGCCATATCGGCACCTTGAGCCGCAAAACAGGCAAGCGGAATCTTTATGGTTTGTTTTGTATTGATTGCCCGCCTGTTGATTACCTGAGTAATATCTACACTGCCTCGGCATGTAGGTACACAGCTCATCGACATGGTGACGGCTCCCTTCGGATATTGAGAAATTACAGTATCAAACTGCAACACGCCATTTGCCGTCATATAAGGCCGCATATCGGCGGCTTGCTCAGAACGTGCGTAGATTCTGGCTTCCCCACCCAGCCAAACTACCCGTTTAGCATCTTGTTGCATGTTAACGTCAATGGTTTGAACGCGAATTGCAGGCTTATCAGCGGGGATACTTAGCGTTGCATTCAAATCAGCACCTAGTGCAAGTTCACTCCACTTATTTGCTGCAGCAGACACATAAAGTTTGTACGGTGGGCGATCAGACTGACTGAATATTGGCAATTCCGTCGCTACGCCACATTTTTCTTCAGCGGTATCGGTAGCCAGCCCATCTATTTTCACGGTATGCGTGTAATTTAACCCATAACCCAGAGCGAATTGAGGGGCATAAGCTACATCGCCGAAATTTAAAAGATTCTGACAAGCTGATTTTGGCCAAGAGAATGATAAGCTGCCTTTAAAATCGTAAGCAATCTTGCCAGCAGCATTCCTAAACAAGACGTCAGCCACACCTTTACCTTCAGTGCCCGGTAGCCAAGCAGCAACAAACGCATCCGATAAATTCAACAAATCGTTAGTAAACAAAGGGCGTCCAGAAAGAAATACTGTTATTACCGGGCGACCCTTACCAGAAACGGCTTTCAGCACCGCCAGATCTTCCGGGTAGCGGCTGGTGTGTAAGAGGCTGTTTGATGGTGTTATGTCACCGCTAGTTTCCGCATAGGGTGTTTCACCCAAAACAGCAATCACCGCATCGAATTGGCCCGGGTCTACATCTCGCGCTGTTTCACTGTAAACCACCTGCGCTTGACCAGCCATTTCTTTGATTCCAGCCAATATTGTGTCGCCTGCGGGGAAGTCACTGTTCACATTATCCATGCCCTGCCAAGTGAGTGACCACCCACCCACCTGATTACTCATACTGTTCGCGCTCTTACCCACAACCAAAATCTTTTTGCTGCGAGATAAGGGCAGTATGCTGTTATTGTTCTTTAATAGCACCAGTGATTCTCTTACTGCATGGCGCGCAAGCGCTCTAGACTGAACTGCATCTACACTACCAGCATAAGCACCTTGCGATGGTTTTTTACCGAACATCCCAGCGCGAAATTTAACGCGCAGAATACGAGTAACTGCATCATCAATCCTAGCCATGGCAATTTCGCCGCTGTTAACCTGTGCTGTTGTATTTGTGATAAATGCTTTCCAGTCATCGGGCACCATAATCATGTCGACGCCAGCATTAATAGACTGTGGGCAACTGGCATTACTGCAACCTGGCACCTGAGCAATAGCATTCCAGTCAGAAATGATAAAGCCATCAAAGCCCATTTTAATTTTTAGCGCATCAGTCAATAACTCCTTGCTTCCGTGCATTTTTCCATAATTAACGCCACCACTTATATCATTCCAGCTATTGTATGACGCCATAACGGTTTGCACACCAGCAGCCATGGCACCGTAATAACCCTGCGCATGAATATTAAGCATAGCGTCTTTATTCGCTAGATTAATGCCTTGATCTTTACCTTGATCTGTACCACCGTCACCAATAAAATGTTTGGCAGTTGCAACTACATTGGCATCTGAACTAAAAGTGCCCTGCAAGCCTTTTACATAAGCACCCGCATATTCACTAACCTGTTTACCATCTTCTGAAAAGCTTTCATAAGTTCTGCCCCAGCGGTCGTTGCGTACCACTGCCAGCGTTGGCGCAAACACCCAATTGATTCCTGTAGCACGTACCGCCTTGCCCGTAGCGGCACCTATATCGTGTACCAGCACAGCATCATGCGCAGCGCCAAGGCCGATGTTATGCGGGAATAATGTTGCACCAAATACGTTATTGTGCCCATGAACAGCATCAACGCCCCAAATCAATGGAACCTTAACTGGCATGTCGGTTGACATCGAGGCGTCATAATATTGATCAGCCAACGTTAGCCATGCAGCTACAGTGGCGTGCTTATTGCCATTAGGCCACGACCCACCACCGTTTAAAACTGACCCAATATAATACTGGCTCACCTCAGTAGGCGTAATCGTCTTAATTTCAGGCTGCGTCATTTGTCCTATTTTTTGTTGCAAAGTCATTCCAGCAACTATTTTTTGGATGCGCGCTTCCATATCAGCATCTTTGGGTATTGCGCTATGAATGGCTGGCCAGTCGGTTAATTTCGAGGTCTGTTCTGTATTTATTTTATTAGCAGTTACGCAACCACTTAATGCAGATGCAATAAACACACTAATTATGATGCTGAATGTATATGTAAGTTTTGTTTCCATGACGCCGCCCTAGCAAACCAATTGCAATTTAAAATCATTAAAAAAAGCCCTGCCGGGATTACCGACAGGGCATTTTTGACTTCAATTAATTAAAATTTACTTTATTAATTAAAATTTGTACGAAGCGCCAAGCAAGAACTGACGGCCGTATGTATTGTATTTCTCTGGTAAAACACTTGTAGAATCAGTAGCACTAGTTCTAGACGTACGATATGGCTCATCCGTTAGGTTGTTGACCTGAAAAAGGACAGATAAGCCTTTATAAGAACCATCTTCAAACGCATAACCAACTTGCAAATCAACCAGTTTCTCAGGCTCGATTGCGCTCAAACCTACATCATTGAAAATACCACGAGTCTGCGCCATAAATTTAGAACGGTAACGCTGACTAATACGTGCAGAGAAGCCATTCTTTTCATAGTACGCCGTAAGTGTTCTAACAATACCTGACATACCTTCTATTGTATTGCCTAAGTTTTTAACTTCACCATCGCCCACATAGTAAGTTTCATTGATGCTGCTTGTGGTGTGAGACAAACTACCAGTGAATCCGAACCCATCAAGAGAAGAACTTAACAATGCGCCATCTATTGCACCACTCAATTCCTGACCATGAATCATACCGCCATGACCGTTTGCAAGAGTTGTCATGCGTCCGATAGTACTACCTGGTAAGTTTGTGGAGCTGTTTGGGGTACCAGCAAAGTCTTTGTCTACATCTTGCTTGTATACGAATGACGATAGGTCTTTGACAAAGAATGCTGCACCAATATAACTACGTTTACCAAAATATTTTTCGAATGAAATGTCATACGCTTTAGCCATCCAAGGGTCTAGCTTAGGATTTCCGCCTTGACCACTCCATTTACATGTTGATAGCACCACAGTAGCGCTACACAATCCGCCTACACCCGCAGTATATCCACCTCGCATATCCTCCATATTAGGACGCGCCATTTCACGCGCGGCACCAATACGTACCAATGCACCCTTGCTAACAACATTTTCTAAATCAAATATCAAATTCAAACTTGGTAAAACATCAGTTCTAGCTTTACCGTCAGTTGTAGGTGATAAGCCAACTCCATTCCATGCCACACCAGAACCTGTTTGGTCCGCATGGACCACCTGAACTCCGAAATTACCACGAATTGGAATTTTAGCGTCTATGTCGATTCCAGCTTTACCAAAAAATGTTGTTATCTTTTCTTGAACACCCCAAGTTCTACCTGGCTGCTGATTTAAGGCCTGAGGAGCGGTAGTGTCATAATACTGTGCAAGAGCACCAGCATAGTCCCATGACACTAAACCCGGAATACCAATAAAATCTAATGAAGTCGATTTCAGTAAGTTAGCCCCGATTGACACTGGCGTGCGACCGTTTTTCAGATTGTAATAAACCTCTGTCTTATTCATATCCTTAGTACGGTCGGAGTAATTAACTCCACCTTCTAGGCTACTAATATAAAAATCTAAATCACGTTTGACTGAAAACTTTATCGCTTTCATCTCATCAACGACCTTTGTCGTGGTATTGCGACCATCACGACCCCAACCACCTGGATCTCTTAAGGTAATTAAACTCGAGTCTGCAAAATTCTGCAACGATGTAAACGAAGACAAGCCACTTCCCGTGGCAAGTGCAACATTGCTAAGTGTTACTGGCGTGTTAAACCCAGCTGTCAACTCACCATTATTTTCATCACGATTGGCTTTTGAGTAGCTAATATCTGCAGCTAAAGTCCACTTATCATTCTTAAGCTCGTTATTCCAGCCGATTGCAAAGATGTCATCTTTACGTACATTGTTACGATTCAGTATTTTTGTCTGATTAATTCCAACAATCGACCCTCCTGTTGCAACATTAGATCCGCCAACCTGAGTAAAGGTAGGGTTACTATAAGCCGCACCATTCCACGCATCAAATGGTAATTGTAATTCTGACTTACTACCTTTCTGATCAAATTTTGAATAGTAAAGGTCTACCATACTATGAAAATCTTTATTTGGTTTGTACTCAAGCTCCGCCATAAAACCATTTCGTACTTTATCAACCGAACTAGTACCCGCCTCCATGTACTGCAAAGCAGTTGTTCCAGCGGGAAGTCCAGGATATGCCTGACCCCAAGCGCTTGTATTTCCCCACCATCCATTCTTGTAGTATTTTTCTTGGCCTGGGTTATCAAGTCGAGCGTAGCCTAGTGCCACACCAATTGTATTATCAGCAAACTGATTAATGTAAGAAGCACTTATACGATTACCATATTTATCTGCAGCTTCATTTAACGCACCGTTGTCATTATATTCACCCCGGATACTGAAGTTTACTTTTCTCTCTGTGTAATCCAACGGACGAACTGACCTCATATCTACCGTCCCTGACAAGCCCATTGCACTCAAAGCAGCATCGGGTGTTTTGTAAACTGTAGCCGAATTAATTAATTCAGAAGGGAACTGGTCGTACTCAACCGAGCGATTATCACCCGTACTTACAATTTCACGTCCATTCAATAATGTTACGCCAAACTTTGGCGCCATACCACGAATTGAAATAACTTGGGGACGTCCATCCACACGCTCTGCAGTCACGCCAGGCAAACGAGATAATGATTCCGCAATACTAATATCGGGCAATTTACCAATATCTTCTGCGGATACAACCTCAACAATAGAATCGTTATTTTTCTTTGCCGCGATAGAGGTTTCAATGCTGTGGCGCATACCGGTAACTACAACCGTTTCCATTGCAGCATCGTCAGCAACAATTACCGGTTCTGCCGCATAGGCTGAACCTGCGATAAAAAGCAGACTTGAACAGGCTATTGCAATTGGCCGCATTTTAAATGTTGGTGACCGCGATTTCCCAGACTGCGGGTGGCGTTTAGTAGACTTACTCATGTTTATACTCCTCGTTTATATTACTTTTTATGTGTGGAATATAATGTTTCGCCACACCCCCACCGATATTACTGGCCGTCCTTATTAAGTGGAAACGTTACCAATAAATGCAAGAGTATATTAAAAAAAAATCGATGTCAATGTTATTTGTTACAATTGGTTATAATTTAGTTACAAAATTGCATAATTCGCATATTTACCACAACGCGCATAAACTTAGAGATTTGCACAATTATTTAACTGGAATAGATATAGAGAATGCATGAAATATGGCAGATTGACTTGCCTGAATCAGGATTGTTGCTTTATTGCTATCGTTATCACTACTTACATTTTTACTTACCAGCATGCACACTGACTGCTGAGTCATTACAATCAGGCCAACAATCACATTCTTTTTTCATATCTTGTTAATAAAACAGCGCCTGCCGGCCATCTATTTTCTTACCTTTAAGTTACGGACTTAGATTAAGTGCCACGACTACAAAAACTGGCTTTGTTAATCTACCCCAGCAATCTTATTTAATCGCGCTAGTTTTGGTGCAACCAATGGCACGGTCAGCATCGTGCTGGCAACGGCCATCAGCAAAAGTGCGGTAAATGTATTGCTTGAAATAATGTGTTTATCTAGCAAAATATTCACGAATATAATCATAATCAGCGCTTTTGTTTGTAGCAGCCAACCGATGATGCTCGCCTCGCCGGCAGGCCATTTTAATAACTTGCCTGCAATGTGAATGCCGACTAACTTTCCACTCACTGACGCAATCAGCAACACTAAGGCAGCAATAAATACCGCCTCGCCACCGAGCGCCCAGTTGGTGCGTAGGCCAGTACTTAAAAAGAAAACCGGCATAAATACTAACAACACGTGAGAACGCAATAAATCCATTTCCTCTTGGTCGAACCATTCTGCATCCATCACTGCGCCAGCTAAAAAAGCACCAACCATGAAGTGCAAGCCCGCCCAATCCGCACCCCATGCACACAAGAGCAACCAAATGAGCATGACATACCAGCGATCATGCATTTTAAGACGCGGCATAAGTTGGCGAAAAGCGTAACCAAAAACAATAAAGGCAAGAATAAAACCCACTTGCATGCCTATGCGTTGCCAATCCATCAAGATAATTGCCAACACGCCCCAAATAGCGATGTCGTCTAAACTGGCGTAGCGAAGAATGCGCTGACCTAAAGGCTGACGCAGCATTTCAAGTTTCTCCATCAGCAATATAAGAATAGGTAGCGCAGTGACTGCACATGCCATACCAACACCCATCACAAACTGCCAAGGCATTGCTGCTGCACCTTTCCAACCGTCAAACATCATCAAGCCAATTGCAGCCATACAGCCAAGCAGCAGCGGCGACCCTAACGCTAAACCAGCGGTGATAGCGCTTTCTCTCCGATGAATCCACGCTTTTTTGAGGTCAAGCTCAACCCCGGCAATACAAACAAAAATCATGACCGCCCACCAAGCAATGCCATTCAAAGACTGAATAACAGCAGGTGTGAAAACAAAGCTGTAATAATCAGGAAAGTAATTGCCAAGAATGCCTGGCCCAAGCAAAACGCCCGTGATAATTTGCACCACCACTAGCGGCGCGTAATAGTCCATTCTGCCAAGCCGCCAAATGAGGTATGGCAGCGTAAAAATGACCAACATTGCAATTAGAAATATTTCTGTTGTATTCACGCTCATGTTTCCAATTGGCTGCTGTTATTTATGATTGTGCGGCATTCCACTCAACGAATTGATTGACTTCACTGTTAGCACCATAACCAAGTTCTTTGCGTAGTTTAACCTCACGATGAATGTATTTTTTCATGAGATAGCGTTTGAAGAAGAATGTTGGGGAGCCCCCTACAACCATGAATATGAAACCGTTACTAGCAATAGCAATAGAAATAGATGGGTGTAGATGGCTAGTTAAAATATACCAATATCCGACAAAAGCAAGGATGACATTAACAACTACAAACAAGATAAATATTTTTTCTTTTTTAGCTGATTGCTCAGCCTCCAATAAAATGAGTGGGCGTTCCCACGCTTCAAATTGTTTAAGTTCTTTAAAGCGATAAAGAAAGCGCCTATTTGTATAGCGCTTGGGTAGTTTTTGCTGCATTCTTGCATTTCGCTCTTGCTCAAGAATTGACGATGCGATTGTGTCGGCTTGTTCTTTAGTAATCACAAAGTACTCCCTAACGGCTAACTTTAGTCAGCCCTGCTCGAACGCAGGGTTATGTGGCATTAGAGTTAGCATCTTTTTTTGAAGAGCGTAAAAGATGCTTACCCGTGAATGCCGCATATAAGAAAACGAACCATGCATAGGCCGCAAGTGAATATCTGATGAATTCCAACAACTCTGCGCCAGCGTTGATTAGATTAAATGCTCCAACTATCATAGGTAATATTCCAAGCGCGCCAAGTACGCCGCAGGCTATTCTTGTAAAGTCTGACATTTTATTTTCCATCACAACGCCCCTAGTTACAAAACTATTATTAGAGATTTTAGTTACTTTTAAAGTTAAAGCTGAGCAATTATTACGCCTACTCAAGCCCACCCTGCAACATCCACAATTTAGCAATATCGCCTACGCCATTGGCGCTGTTTAATGCTGTTTTGAGCACCTGCGCGGCTTTGGCTTTGTTATCCGCTTGCAGATACGCCATGCCAAGGTGCAAGTTTGCATCATCCGGCCGCTTTAAACCGCCTTTAGCAATAGCTTTTTCCATTAGGCTAATGCCTTTTTCAGTTTCGCCGTGCGTTACAAAATCGTAGCCATCATTCACTTGCGTTTTGGCATCGCTCGCTCTAGCTTTTTTATTTAGCGCAGCAAGGTCTTCGCCTGCTTGGCGATTTGCAAGGTCACGTAATCTGTTGTGGCGCGATGCGTTAGTGCCTGAGCCTAATAGCTTTTTATCAAAGCCTTCATTCACAATTTTTTTAGCTTCTGCTGGAAAACCATCTTGTAGCGCAAGCTGCGCATATTCTTGATAAGCATTCGCCTCAACTAAGTTGCCAATGGCATAGCGCAGGCGGTAAATATCTAGCAATAAGCGATCAGAAAAACCTGGTTTGCTTTGCACGCGGCTTATCATTTCTGCCCAGTATTCCATTTTTGGATAATGTTTAATTAGGCGCTCTTGGGTGGTAAGGTAGCCGGCATAATCTTTTGCCTTATTTTGGCAACTGGCCTGCAATTGCAGCATATTTTCGTCTGGAATACTGCCAGCATGTTCAGCATCGGCATTGATGGCGGTAATTTCTTTAGACGCTGTCGCGTAGTCACCACTTAAATATAAAGATTGCGCAAGCAATGTGCGCATTTTCGAATTTGATCCGCCTTCTTTAAGATATTTACGAATCCAGTGATTGGTTAGCGTGTAATTTTTAGCGCTGTAGTAATTGCTGGCCAGCGCTTCTATCATTTGTAACTGTTCGGCCGCAGGCAGCTTGCCAGTATTGATGATGGTTTCAAAAGACTTTGCTGCAAGCTCGGTGTCGCCTGCTCCAGCTGCAGCTGTTGCTCGCATACGCTCAATAATAAAACTTTCATAAGCGGTACGCCCGGCGACGTTTTCTGCATCTTTAATTTTAGCTAACGCTTCTCTGTATTTTTGCGACTTAATTAGCTCTTGTGCGGCCAACATCGGCTTACTCACTTCTGGCCTAAGCGTTTCTTCTGCATGGGCAACTGCGCCAAACAATATTGCCGAACTAAGCAGCAAGCTGACGCAGGTAATTTGAATGCGATTCATTTTTGCTTTCCTAATTAACGAATTGCTCGTTACCAACAAGACCTATTTTAGTCACGCCGATACGCTGTGCGGCCGCCATTACCATGGCAACAGATTTGTAAGCGGCAAGCTTGTTTGGGCGTAGATGTACTTCAGGTTGGTCAGGCTGTGCTACCACTTGCTTAAAGTTTTCTTCTAGCTGTTTGCTACTTGCTACATCTTCACCATTCCAAATAATAGTGCCATCAAAATCAATATCTACCTGAACCACCACTGGTGGCGAGGTTGGTGGTGGCGGGTTGCCAACTGGCATATTGAGTTTTACCGCATGCGTTTGAATCGGTATGGTGATAATTAACATAATGAGCAACACCAGCATCACGTCTATCAGTGGCGTGGTATTAATGTCCATTATCATCTCCGGCTCTGAGGAGTTACTTTTGCCTACATTCATGCCCATAACTTTTCCTTTTCTGGGTTAGTTTACCCACTGAGTTAGCCGCTATTTAACGGCTAACCTGATCAAGCTTCTCAATTTCGCGCTGGCGGCTCTGTAATAAAACCTACTTTAGCAATCCCTGCTCGCTGGCAAGCAAATACCACCCTGCCAACGGCTTCGTAACGTGCGTTCATATCGCCACGAATATGCACTTCTGGCTGAGGTTTCTTGACCGACACTTGTTTGAGGCGATTTACTAGTGCCTCATTATCTTCAATTAGCTGAGTATTCCAAAACACTTCACCTTCACGGTTGACCGATAGCAATATATTTTCTGGCTTAGTCAAAGTGACAATATTGCTTTCTTTTGGCAATTCAACCGCGATTGAATGCGTGACCACTGGAATGGTGATTAGGAAGATAATCAGTAGCACCAGCATTACATCTACCAGCGGAGTGGTGTTAATGGACGAAACTAGTTCATCCTCATCACCGCCATCGCCTGTGCCAATATTCATACCCATGATTAACTCGCTTTACCAGATGCGCCAATCATAATGGCATGCACTTCCGCAGCAAAGCCACGTACTTGCTCCATCGCAACTTTATTTCTACGCACTAACCAGTTATAACCAAGCACTGCAGGCACCGCAACAGCAAGGCCAATTGCCGTCATAATAAGCGCCTCACCCACTGGGCCAGCTACTTTATCAATTGAGGCTTGCCCAGCAATACCAATCGCTGTAAGCGCATGGTAAATACCCCAAACCGTACCAAACAAGCCGACAAACGGCGCAATAGAGCCCACACTAGCTAAAAAGGCCAAGCCATCTTGTAAGCGGCTTTGTACTTTATCGGTGCTACTTTGAATCTGTGTTGCAAGCCAGGTGCTGTGGTCCATACTTTCACCCAATTTAGCATTATGGCGTTGACTAGCTTCTAGTGCACTTTCAGCAATAAAGCCATAGGCGTTGCCTTTTTCTAACCCTTTTACACCGTCCTGAACAGTACCTGACTTCCAGAAAGAATCTGCAATTCCACGCGCTTGCTTAGATAGCTTCTGTTGCTCAATAAATTTAACCACGATGATGTACCAGCTACCCATAGACATAATGGCAAGTATCATTAAAGTGCCTTTGGCAATAAAATCGCCTGTTTGCCAAAGTGCATCAAGGCCATAAGGGTTGGCCACTTTTTCGGCTACTACGTCTGTAGCGGAAATGGCGTCTGCTGCTAAGGCCATAGTCGATGGCAAAAAGACCGCAAGTGTTGATACTGCTGAAATTAAAGATAGCGCTAACAAACTGTTTTTATATTTGGTAATAAACATGGAAACTCCTTGGATTGGTTGATAAGGTTAATTTAATTTAGATGCCAGGTATACCTGATATTTGCCCAAGATTGCTCAGGTTTTCCATCCACAGTGCCAGGCTTAAATACACAGCGAGAAAGTGTGTCTCTTGCTGCTCGGTCTAGTCGATTAAAACCGCTAGTGGTTGCAATCTTACTATCTACCACATGGCCATCGACATCGATAAGGAAACGTAGCACTACCGTACCCTGCTCCTCGTTGCGTCTAGAGGTTGATGGATATTCCGGCTCTTCGCAGGCCTGTTTTGCGTCGATAACTGCTGCGACACGGTGCGGCTCTTTTGTTGGCGTGTTCGCTGGCGCAGTGGATGAAGGGTCTGGTGGAGCCGTTGGCACCATAGACACAGCCACTGGCGGCGCTACGGCACTAGTCACCCGTATCGTTTCAGCCACTGGAGGCGGCGTTGCAACAACAACCTCAGGCGGCGGAATAAAAGGTGGCGGCGGTGCCATAGCCTTCGGCGGGGGTGGCAAATTCACTGGCGGCGGGGGTGGCGGGGGCGGCGGTTTAATTTCTTGAATTATCATAGTTTCTAATGGCGCTTTTACCACCTCTACTATTTTCTGAGCAAGCCCTGTTAACAGCGCCCAAATAACTATGACATGCAAGGTGACAACTACCATTACCCCCACCAAGTGCTTTTTTGTGTCTTTTTCTTGCGTGAAATTCATATTAGCTCGATCCTTCGTATGCATTGAATAGTGAAGGCCAAGCTAGTTCTTGGAGCTTATTCATCAATTTCCCAATCGGGTGAACACTTACAGTAGTTTGTTTTAACTTCAAGGTAAAGCCCCCTCATAATATTTAAAATAACAGCTTGCGCCTGTCAGTGCTGGGTATTCGGCATGGATCACATAACATGGAATTGAGGCAAGATAACTTGCAAAGCGACCTTTGTCCTCAAATCTTGAGCGAAATGGCGACCGCACAAAAAACTCTCCTAGTTGCGGCAAAATACCACCACCCAGATAAATGCCACCGCTTGCGCCCAAAGTGAGCGCAAGGTTTCCTGCCATTGTTCCCATCATTGAGCAAAAAACTGTGACGGCCTCAACACATAAGGCATCATTACCGGAAATTGCACGTCGAGTAATCTCTTCTGCGGTGATCGGCTCAACAACCTCATTGCGAAGAAAACCTATGGTTTCTCGTAAGAGCGCGAGTCCAGAGCCTGATAAAATTCGCTCAGCTGAAACGTGCCCCATTTGATTACGTATTGCAGAGATGATATCTGATTCAAAATCGTTAGCAGCCGCGAGAGTAACATGCCCACCCTCACCAGCTAGAGCTTGCCATATTGATCCAGATTTAACTAAACCAGCTACACCTAGGCCAGTACCTGGTCCAATAACACCTTTCGGCCCGTCCATCACCCCAAGACCACCACCCACTTGCACTAAATCTGCCCCTGCTAATAAAGGCAAGGATAAGGCTAACGCAGCAAAATCATTAACCACAATCAGGCTTTTCAACCCGAGCTCTGCCTTTAGCGCTTGCACTGAGAATGACCAGTGATGATTTGTCATGGTTATACAATCACCAGTCACCGGATTAGCAATAGCAATTACGGCTAAAACAGGCTGCTCTTCTATCGTTTCTAAATAGTCTCTTATTGCAGATTCTATATCTGGATAGTCGGCGCATTCCAGTACTTGGATTCTTACCGGAACTCCATCAACATCCAATAGTGCGAAACGTGCATTCGTGCCGCCAATATCGGCGACAAGTCGAGTCGGGCGCATAAGCTTATTGATGCTTAGCATGAACAGCAATCCGTACTAGTAAAATCAAAAGTCATTACAACGCAACCAATTGAACAGGTGCAGAATTTGATAAAAAACTCACCGACTTTCGCGACCACACTATTAATTTTATACGTACTAACATTTCACGAAAAATCACTGACATTACCTTGCTCCCTTGAAACTTGATGTATTTCATAGAATATTATGGTAACCTTTCCAACATTACTTTGCTAGCAGTATTTAGATTGAGATAAAGATGTAAGCTTGCATCCTTAAAACTAGGATGCATCCCTTATGCCTTATCGTAACCTTGAATCTAGAGATAGCTTAGCTAGTAGCATCTAGGATGAGATGGCGAGTAAGCTTGCCACCTTAGTTTTCAAGGGCGCACCTGACCTTTTTCAGGTGCTGATTGCGCAGAAAGTTTGGCATAAGCCTCACTTTCTGCCGTGTGGTGGTAGTTACTTCATAAGGGTTAATATGGCAAATATTCCGCAAACGTCTAAGGGCGACCAAGTAGTCAGTGGTGCAGCAAACAACACCGTTCCACTTATTATCGTTACTACACTATTTTTCATGTGGGGATTGCTAACATCCCTAAATGATGTTCTGATTCCGCATTTGAAAGCCGTTTACACATTAAGTTATACGCAAGCAATGCTTGTACAGTTCTGCTTTTTTGGGGCATATTTCGTCATTTCGCTTCCAGCGGGAATGTTGATCCGAAAATTTGGTTATCAAAACGGCGCTGTAATCGGGCTAATTATCGCGGCTACAGGCTGCGCAATGTTCTATCCTGCTTCGTCAAGTGGGTATATGTTATTCCTAATCGCTCTTTTCGTACTTGCATCTGGCATCACCATACTACAAGTGGCTGCTAACCCTTATGTAACTGCGCTGGGTGATGCACATACAGCCTCTAGCCGCCTAACAATGACGCAGGCATTCAATTCACTGGGAGCGGCAATTGGGCCAACAGTAGGCGGCATTCTGATACTGACGGGTACATTAATGACGAGCATCCAATTAACCGCCTTACCAGAAGTTGAGCAGGCCATTTATCGCGCGAAAGAGGCTGCTACAGTACAAGGCCCTTATCTTGCGCTTGGCGCGGCGCTGCTTGTTCTGGCAGGGCTATTTGCCATAGCAAAACTACCCAAGATTAAGCACGACGAATCAACATCAGATAACGTCAACAGCAAAGCATCCCTGCTATCGCATCGTCATTTAGTGCTAGGCGCAGTTGGTATTTTTCTTTATGTTGGCGCTGAAGTCAGCATCGGTAGCCTTATGATAAACTTCATTGGTGAAAGCCATGTTGCTGGACTAAGCCCTTCCGATGCGGCTCCTTACGTGAGCTACTACTGGAGTGGTGCATTGATCGGGCGTATTATCGGCTTTCTCATCATGCTACGG
>Ga0265593_1000552_pt1 | contig 20102 bp, 18 predicted proteins | sample saktaG_8_FD_190136 | JGI IMG/M metagenome (GOLD analysis project Ga0265593, IMG submission 190136) | Saline water microbial communities from Sakinaw Lake, British Columbia, Canada - sak_2011_5_24_36m | ecosystem: Environmental > Aquatic > Non-marine Saline and Alkaline > Saline ...
TTGACAACCCTGAAGTCCATGGTCTGACCGACAAGGGCATCGAAATCACGGACCGGTTTGACATCAATCTGCGAACCGGGAAGAAAGGCTTCGACGCCGGAAAGGGATACTGTCATACCACCCTTGACACGATTGATGATCTTGCCGTTGATGATGGTATCGTTTTCAATTGAATCGTATATCTTGTCCCAGATTCTCAGAACATCAGCTTTCTTCTTGGAAAGAATGAGCTGGCCCATCTTGTCCTCGATGTTCTCAAGGTATACTTCCACATCATCGCCTACCTTGACCTCATCATCCGCCCTGAATTCAAGCAGCGAAACGATGCCTTCCGACTTGAATCCGACATCAATCGTCACATCCTTGTTGGATATCGAGACAATTCTGCCTTTGACAATTTCATTCTCGGTGATTTCATTAAGCGTGCTTGTATAAAGCAGCTCCATCTGTGCAAGTTCGGCGGGCTCGTAGTGAGCAAAAAATTTGATTTTCTTTCTTGCCGGTCTTTCCTTGACCTTTTTTTCCTGTGTCAGTGCTTCTGCCATTAATTTTTTCCTTCCTCTCTTGTGAATTAGCCAACCTGCCGCGAGAGATTCCGGCTGGCGGTTTTATGGTTAATAAAAACGGTCATTTTTTCTGTCTTTCCAGCGCAAGATTGCAGACTATTTCAACCTGACGCTCAATCGTCAAATCCGATGTATCGATTTCAACAGCTTCAGGATGTTTTTTCAAGGGAGCATGCTCCCTTCCTGCATCCGCACTGTCCCTTCTTTTTATTTCCTCTTCAAGCAGCTCAAGATCCGGCAGTACGGTATTCGCCGGAGAGTTGGCAAGCAGTTCGGCATAACGCCTCTCTGCTCTCCGTGAGGCATCGGCGACAAGAAAGATTTTCAGTTCTGCATCGGGAAAAACTACAGTTCCTATATCCCTGCCATCCATTACGACACCGCGCTTCCGCCCGAGGTCCTGCTGCATCTCCCGGAGCCTGTCACGTACAGGCTTGAGCGAACTGATAAAACTCACTTCACGGCTGACCCGGTTATCCCTTATCTCAGCAGTAGCATCACGGCCGTCAAGAAAAACACGGTCACCGTCAAAACCAATTGCAATATCCTCAAGTAAAGCGGAAACTTTTTCGGGCGAGCGCCGCAAATCATCCAGCACACCCTGCTGCAGGACTTTCAGCGTTACAGAGCGGTACATTGCACCTGTATCGATATACGTGTACCCGAGCTGCTGCGCCACTCTCCTTGCCGTCGTGCTTTTTCCGGATGCAGCCGGCCCGTCAATAGCGATAATGATACTTTTTTTCCCGGTTTCCTGTTTCACCTGAGCATTTTGAATTAGCCTGTCATTTTATAAAATATATTTGCTTTTTCCAAACATATTGATTACATGTTAAAACCACGTTTTTTCGTACTCTCTCATTCAACAAACTTTTTCTTTTATGTCACTTCGCTGCGGCATTGTCGGATTGCCAAATGTCGGAAAGTCCACGCTTTTCAATGCCATCACGGCAAAACAGGCTGAAGCGGCCAATTACCCGTTCTGTACCATAGAACCCAACGTCGGAACAGTCCTGGTTCCCGACGATAGGATGCAGCAGATTGCCGATGTCGTTAAAACTCCGACACTGGTACCTGCAACTCTGGAAATCGTCGATATCGCCGGACTGGTTAAAGGGGCAAGCAAGGGCGAAGGGCTCGGAAATCAGTTCCTGTCGCATATCAGGGAGGTTGATGCCATCGTGCACGTCGTCAGGTGTTTTGATGACGACAACATTATCCATGTTGAAGGAAGAATAGACCCTGCCGACGACATCGTCACCATCGAAACAGAGCTGATGCTGGCGGATCTTGACAGCATGGAGCGCAGGATAGAACGGCTCAGAAAAAACGCAAAAAAGGAAAAAGAGCTTCTGCTGCAGCTTGAGGTTGCGGAAAAAATAATCAGCGGCCTCAGCGAAGGCATTCCGGTTCGAAAAATCCTTTCAACTGCCGAAGAACAGGTTATCGCCCGGCAGTTTTTCCTCCTCTCATCCAAACCTATTCTCTTTGCGGCTAATGTTGCTGAGACGGATCTGCCTGACGGGAACAGCTATACTGAAAGAGTTGCTCAAATAGCCGCTGAATCCGGCGCTAAAATGCTGATTATCAGCGCAAAAACAGAGGCGGAAATAGCAGAACTGCCTGAAGAGGAGCGCCCTGAATTTCTTGAAAGCCTCGGTCTTCATACCTCAGGCCTTGACCGTCTGATAAAGACCGCTTATGACCTTCTCGGCCTCCAGACCTATTTCACTGCCGGAGAAAAAGAGGTTCATGCCTGGACAATTCACAAAGGCGCAGCTGCCCCGGAAGCCGCCGGAGCAATTCATTCTGATTTTGAAAAAGGATTTATCCGTGCAGAAGTCATGTCATACCGTGATCTTATTGAACTCGGTTCGGAACAGAAAGTCAAGGTGGCAGGAAAACTCCGTTCGGAAGGCAGGGAGTATATTGTCAAAGACGGCGATGTCATTGTTTTCCGCTTTAACGTATAATTAATTTTGGAAATGGGGATGTGACAGTTTTCCATGGTCACGTCCCTGCTATCCGGAACGTCTATGCTCCATACAATCACTACTGAAAGCCCTATCGGTATTTTTGACTCGGGTATCGGCGGACTGACTGTCGTCAAGGCCATACAGGCGGCACTGCCGTTTGAACGCCTTATCTACTTCGGAGACACTGCAAGGGTCCCATACGGTCCAAAATCCCAGATTACCATCCGCAAGTATGCGGCGGACGATACCGCCATACTCATGCGCTATCAGCCGAAGATGATCATCGTCGCCTGCAATACCGTTTCCGCACTCGCACTTGATGTCGTCGAAAAATCATGCAGCGGCATTCCGGTAATCGGTGTATTGAAGGCCGGTGCCGAGCTTGCCGAGCAGGTAACAAAAAATCATCGCATCGGTGTTATCGGAACCCAGGCAACGGTCTCTTCAAATGCCTACGCCCGGGCGATTAACCGGATCAACCCCGACGCACAGGTCGTTTCACAAGCGTGTCCTCTTTTTGTCCCGCTTGCCGAAGAGGGTTTTATCGACCATCCTGCCACAACCCTGATCGCTGAGGAATATCTGAAAGAGATTAAAACGAGGGGAATCGATACGCTCGTGCTCGGCTGTACCCACTACCCGATTCTTCGCCGTGTGATTCAGGATGCCGTAGGTCCGAAAATCCGGATCATTGACTCTGCTGAAGCAGTCGCCCTCAGAACAAGGGAACTCCTTTCTGAATCAGTCCTTCTTAACCCCGCCCTGAAAACCTGCCCTCCGCACCTCCTGGTCAGCGATCTGCCGCAAAAATTCAGGCTCCTCTATCAGCTGTTTATGGATGCCGAACTTCCCGATGTCGAACTGGTTGAAGTATAACCTCCCTTCCGGCGCTCTTTTCTGAATGCAGAGGAGAAATGGACCCGCGTTTCTTTTCGCTTTTGCCTTTTGCATCCATACTTGTTACTTTTGACTTTTTCACTTTTGATTTTAATGTTTACATCGTGAAAGTAAACCTCGACAGAACTTCATCGGGCTTCTGCATCGGAGTGCAGGGAACAGTCCATGTCGCCGAAGAAAAACTGCGGCAACAGGGAAAGCTCTACTCTTTCGGAGACGTTGTCCATAATGAAGCAGAGGTGAAAAGACTGGAAGGCCTCGGTCTTATAACCGTTGACGAAACAGCCTTCCGGCAGCTTGAAAATGCCCCTGTACTGATCAGGGCTCACGGAGAACCTCCCTCGACATACAGGATTGCCGGGGAAAACAATCTGACTGTGACGGACACAACCTGCCCGATCGTCTCAAGACTTCAGAGGACAACAAGAGTGCTTCATGAACTGGGATACCGGATCATCATTTACGGAAAACCCACCCATCCTGAAGTTATCGGCATAAACGGCCAGTGTTCCAACAGCGCCATCATCATCAAACATGCCGACCTCAGCGATCCAGGGGAGATAATGGAGCTTGACCCCGCAATAAAAACGGCGCTTATCTCCCAGACCACCATGGATGTGCCAGGATTTTATGAGCTTAAGGCCAATCTGGAAAAGCTTTTCGTTCAATCGGACCCGGCCGGAGAAACTCCATGGATGGCTATCCGGGACATTGACCTTACTGCGGATATGACAGGAGTGGTTCACATGCCCCGTCATGTCTTCAAGGATACGATCTGCAGACAGGTATCAAGCCGGAACCGGAAGCTGCATGATTTCGCTCTTGCCAACGGCTGCATCATCTTTGTGGCCGGGAAAAAAAGTTCAAACGGTCAGGTGCTCTACAATATCTGCAGGGCGGCAAATCCCCGCAGCTACTTTATCGAAGACATAGACGAGATCAGGGGGAACTGGTTCAGCAACAGCGATGGCGAAAATGTTGAAAGTGTCGGCATCTGCGGCGCGACTTCGACGCCGATGTGGCTTCTTGAAAAAGTAGCCCTCTATATTGAAAGGAATTTCCCGGAAAAGCACTCTTCATCCAGCAAGGAACCGTAATGCTTCCACTCTCTCTTATCATCAACGGGCTGCCGATTCACGCGGCGCCCGGCGCTTCGATCCTTGACGCTGCGACATCCGCAGGCATCGTTATTCCCACCCTCTGTTTTTACAACTCCCTTGATGCAACAGGTTCATGCTGGATGTGCATTGTAGAAATAAAGGGGAAAAACCGTTTTGTTCCTGCATGCAGTACGCCGGCATCCGGGGGTATGGTCATAGAAACTGATAATGAAGCGCTGAACGCAATGAGGCGTCAGAGCCTTGAAAGAATTATCGGCGAGCACAGCGGAGACTGCATGGGACCATGTGAGATTTCTTGCCCTGCAGGCTGCAACATCCCTGACTTTGTTGCAGCAATTGCCCGCCATGATGACAGGAGCGCCATAAAAATAATCAAGGAGAGCATCCCTCTCCCCGGAATTCTCGGACGAATCTGCCCGGCTCCCTGCGAAGACGAATGCCGGCGTCACGGCGTTGATCAGCCGGTCTCTATCTGCGCCCTTAAACGCTATGCCGCCGACAGGGAGAGGCAGCAGATCGACAGATTTGTCCCTGAAATGCATGAAAAAACAGATAAAAAAGTTGCTATTGCCGGTTCCGGACCTGCCGGTCTTTCCGCCGCTTATTTTCTTCGCTGCAAAGGCCATGAGGTAACGATTCTCGAATCCGCTGCCGGGGCAGGCGGCATGATGCGTTATGGCATACCCCGTTTCAGGCTTCCGGAAAGCGTCATCGACAGTGATATTGCAACGCTGCTGGACATGGGCATTGAGTTCCGTTTCAACACCGGACTGGGTACACAGATCACGCTTGAAGATGTTAAAAACGAATTTGATGCACTGTTTCTTGCCGTCGGTGCGCAAAAGGCTTCGGCCATGAACATTCCGGGTGAAGAGGCTCCCGGAGTTACCAGCGGCATCGAATTTCTCCGGAAAACAGCAACCGGCCGTCAGGCCCATCCCGGAAAGCATGTCGTGGTAACCGGCGGCGGCAACACTGCAATCGATGCCGCAAGAACCGCAATACGTCTCGGAGCATCAACCGTAACGATTCTCTACCGCCGGTCAGAAAAGGATATGCCGGCAAACCGTACTGAAATTCTGGAGGCGTTTGCCGAAGGAGTCGCTCTTGTCGAACACGCTGCCCCGACCGCAATCAGAGCGGTAAATGGTTCTTTCGAAATCACGGTCGTCACCATGCAGCCGGGAGAACCAGACAATTCAGGACGCAGAAAACCTGTACCGGTTCCCGGCTCGGAGTTCACCATGACAGCAGACACCGTCATCTCGGCTATCGGGCAGCAGATTGATCCGGCAGCTGCCCATTCTGCCGCAATAGGAACCTCAGAGAGCGGTGAACTGCTGGTAAATCCCGAAACCCTGCAGTCAGCAACCCCCTGGATTTTTGCCGGCGGCGATTGCGTGACAGGCACCGATACGGCAATTCGCGCCGTTGAGCAGGGAAAACGGGCGGCTTACACCATCGACCTCTTTTTAAGCGGCGAACCTGTCGCCGCTCAAAACCCCTCTTTCAACTCATCCTACGGAACAAGAGATGAGGCTGCCGAAGCATTCTACAAGAGCAAAACACCAGCAGAGAGAGTCCCTGTGCCGGAATTGCAGCCGGAAAAACGCACGGAAAGTTTTGAAGAAGTTGTTACGGGCTACACCGGAGAGTTGGCGCAGAGAGAGGCAGAGCGCTGCCTCCAGTGCCGCTGCAATGCCATTCAGGATTGCAGGCTCCGTGAGCTTGCCTCCCGTTACCTGCCCGTTCATGTATTGGAAAACCATGACCATACGGGTTTTTATCGGGCGGAAAGTGCCGAAATCAGCATGGAACGCGAAAAGTGCGTGGACTGCGGAATCTGCGTGCGCATGCTTGAACAGCTTGACAGAGGTATTGATCTCTCGGTCATGACTGAAAGCTGCCCTACAGGAGCGCTCTCCAAGCCATCAAGGAAATAAGGGCCTGAGAGCAAGTGTGGAATAAAGAATCAACCGCTTCAAAGCAGTTCCTTCTTCGGAGATTTCAGCATATCAAGGAGTTGGCCGAACAGGCCTGCAATAAAATGGATGGCGTTATTGAACCACTCTCCTATATGCTGAAAAGCTTCATGCGTTGAGCCTCCGGTAAGCTGCAGCCAGGCGGCATAAACAACCAGAACTGCTGCGACGACAAGAAACAGCCGCACAACTCCCTTGAAAAAAGAGAAAAGGACCATAATCGCTACGATGACTGCAACAAAAAACAGTACCGGATGGCCTACGAGATAATCAACAGCTTTTTCCATAATAAGTCGCTCAGAGGTTTTTTAAAGATATTCCTGTAATATAGCCGAAATTCTGAGTGAAGGAGATGCTCCGGCAAGTCTCTTCCTTGCGGCAAGCAGCTCCCGGCGCATGGAGGCAGCAAGAGCCGGGTCATCAAGAATCATTCCCGCCTGACGAAAAATCTCCGGTCCGTTCGCATCATGCTGGATAAGCTCCGGCACTGCCCTTTCACCGCTTCCGAGACCCTTTGCCACAATATTTGCCAGTGATATGTTTTTCAGCTTTACCAGCCATCGACCGATCAGATAATTAAGCATTCCTGTCCGGTAAACCACCACCATCGGCAGACCGAAACAGAGCGACTCAAGGGTCGCTGTGCCGGAGGTAACCAGAGCAAGATCGCTGTACTGCATCACTTCATATGCTGAACAATTGACAAAACGAAGATCACTGTACTCCGAAAGAATACTGTAGGCGTCTGCATCAAGATGCGGGGCCCGCCCAAGGAGAAAAACAGCCTGATACTTATGGCCAAGCAGGCGGGCTGCTGCAAGCATTTCAGGCAGAATGTGGGCAATCTCCTGGCGGCGGCTGCCGGGAAGAAGCCCGATAAGAGGGCGGTCCGGCCCAAGCCTATGACTCTTTAAAAAATGCTCTTTTGAAGGAAGTGCAATTTCCGCAAGCTCTTCAATGACAGGATGACCGACAAATTCCGCATTGATCTGATGGCGCCGGAAAAAATCAACTTCAAAATCGAAAATAACAAGCATCCGGTCAATATAGCGGCTGATAGCCTTTACCCTCCCCTCTTTCCATGCCCATACCTGTGGAGAGATATAGTAAATAACAGGAATACCGAGCTCATGAAAAAAGCGGGCCATGAGAAGGTTCATGCCGGGATAATCAACAAGAAAAGCCGCATCGGGCTTTTCACGGCGTACCGCATCCTTCAGGTTGCGGATAACACGACGGAGAAATCCGGCATGCTTCAGCACATCAAGAAATCCCATAATGCTCATCTGTGCAGTATCATAAAGCAGTTCTGCACCAAGAGTATGAAGTTTCTGACCGCCGATACCGAAAACCTTCACATCCGGCCTCGCTTTCAACAGCTCAGAGATGACTCCGGCAGCATGCAGATCACCGGATACCTCCCCGGCAAGGACAAAAAGCTTTTTCGACATCAAAAAAGAGAGCTATAGGTACCTATAATTGGATGAACCACCAAGAAACTGTATTTTGTCATTTATTTTTTATTAAAAAGCCTGAATATCAATTCAAATTATATCAAAACCAATAAAGAATGCAAGTTAAATTCGGTACTGACGGATGGCGCGCAATTATAGCAAAAGATTATACGTTTGATAACCTGAAACTTGCAGCACTGGCCTCCGCCCGCTACTTTCTTAACCATCCAAACAGGGCAAAAGGGGTCTGTATCGGTTACGATACCCGTTTCATGTCAAAAGAGTTCGCAGAATATACCGCTGAAGTTTTTTCATCACAGGGGCTAAAGGTATTTCTGTCGGAGAGTTTTGCTTCAACACCCGCAGTCTCTTTCTATACGAAGGAAAAACAGCTTGCCGGCGGCATTGTGATCACAGCGTCCCACAATCCTGCCATATATAACGGGTTCAAGGTTAAGGCTTCCTATGGCGGGCCGGCACATCCGGAAGTGATTGCCGAAATCGAGAACAACCTCACACTCATCGACCCTCAGACAGAGATCCATGCCGACAGGAAACTGATCGAGCTTACCGATATGAAGGGCTTCTATGTAACCTATCTGAAAAAAAGCATTAATCTTCCCCTGATCCGCGAATCAAGAATTAAGATTGCGCATAACGCCATGTTCGGCGCCGGGCAGAATCTCTTCACCACACTGTTTGACGAATCAATGCTCAGCTGCTATCACTGCAGCATCAACCCCGGATTCGGCGGCATCAATCCCGAACCGATGCCTCAGTATATCGGCGAGTTTATCGAATTCTTCAAGGAGGTTGAAACCGATGTCGCCATTATTAATGACGGAGATGCCGACAGAATAGGGATGCTTGACGAAAACGGAACATTTGTTGATTCCCACAAACTCTTTGCCATTATTCTCAAGGATCTTGTCGAAGAAAAGCACCTTACCGGCGAAGTGGCCAAAACATTCGCATTGACCGATGTCATTGACAAAATATGCCGCAAACATAATCTCATCATGCATGAACTGCCTGTCGGGTTCAAGCATGTCAGCAAACTCATGACCACCAATGACATCCTTATCGGAGGTGAAGAGTCCGGCGGCATAGGCATTACAGCATTTCTGCCGGAACGTGACGGCGTCTATACAGGGCTTCTGATTCTTGAAATGATGACACGCAGAGAGAAAACCCTTTCGGAACTTGTCCGGGAACTTTATGACGAATATGGCTTTTTCTGTTACAACCGTCACGATCTTCACGTAAGCGAATCAAAAAAACAGGCAATTATCGATCGCGCATCCACGGGAGATCTTGCAACCATCGCCGGATACAACGTCCTGAAATTCAGTAATCTCGATGGCTACAAATATCACTTTGAAGGTGGATGGATGCTGATCCGCCCGTCAGGAACCGAACCGGTACTGCGCCTCTATTGCGAAGCAGACTCTCAGGAAAAAGTCGACAAGGTACTTGCCTTTGCAGCAAAGCTCGCCTGAAAAAGTGACCGAAGAAACACCGCTGCAGATCAGGTTAATCAAGGATTTCACCTCCCCGCTCTCCCGAACGGGGAGGTGAAATAAAAAAAAGCGCTGGAATTCACCGTTCCTGACGTCCTACAGGTAGACATTGTTTTACACACGCTACCTGCAGAACAGGTTTACGGTATACATGCACATGGATTATACTGGACTGGCAACAATCGCTGGCGCCGCTAAAAGCAGGACTTTGCAGATAACAGGTATGACACCAAACGAAGAGTTGTTCAGGAACCTTGTTGCCGAACACCAGGAAATGGTGATCAATACCTGCTACCGATTCGTCTTTAATCGTGAAGATGCAGAAGATCTCGCCCAGGAAGTATTTATCGAGGTATTCCGCTCTCTTGACGGGTTCAGGGAGGAAGCTAAACTCTCAACATGGATCTACCGGATCGCAGTCACCAAATCCCTTGACCATCTGCGCCGGATGAAAAGGATAAAAAGGTTCAGCTCGTTGAAAAGAATCATCGGCGTTGAAGACCCGGCAGAGCAGATTGCCGCCCCTTCCGCTGATAATCCGGCTGAAGTACTGACCGGAAGCGAACGGGGCAGAATATTGCAGGATGCCATCGGCAAACTGCCCGACAGCCAGAAAACCGCATTTCTGCTCAGCAAACAGGAAGGCTACAGTAATCAGGAGATCGCTGATATTCTTAAAACATCGGTATCCGCAGTCGAATCTCTGGTGCACCGGGCAAAAAAAAACCTTCACGACAAACTCTATGCATATTATGCGCAACATTGATTGTTATCTCATACCACAAGTTTTCCACAAACCTGTCGTCAAATGAAATGAAACAGGAACTTATGATGAAACAGCGAAAAGAAGACATAGAAAAAGAGGTCGGCAGAACCATGATGCTGCTTGAAAAGATGGAATCTCTTGAGGTTCATCATCTCTTCAGAGTCAGGCTGATGCAGAGAATAAAGCGGGAATACGGTGGAGAATTGAATACGGTAAAAAGTCGTATCAGCCGCAGCCTTGATTTCAGGCTTGCCTTCGTGATACTGCTGATTATCATCAATTTCGGTTCTGCCATGATCTCACTCCGGCAGAATGACTCCAAAGCATCGGCAGGTATCAGTGAAATGATCGACAATCTCAGTGATGACTACTCCAGTACTGAGTTTGCGTACTATGATCAGACGGCTTCTTCCCCGGCAGAAACAATGGAGAACCAGGCTCCCTGAGCAGCCGGGATTGTTCCGGACTATAAACCGTAATGACGGAGAGCAGCAATACCGTTACTGTACTGATAAGAATGAAAATTATGGCGATTACGTCACGATTCAATGAGATGAAAAAGGAGTAACGATGAAAAGAGCAATGATGCTGGTGATAACGGTTCTGCTGCCTGGCTTCGGGAGTGCTTCAGCGGCAACTGATTACAGCGGCTGTTCCGATGAGAAACTGAATGGAGTAAGAGGAACGCCTTCGGCAATGAATGGCAGAAAAGAAAGGAAGGACCCGGACCAATGGTACAGATGCAATGCACTGAGACCGCAGGCAGAAGAAGTACAGAACTGCAGGTCCGACATGATGCGTCCTTAATACCCGTGTTCGCCTGAAAACCGGCTGACCGGAAGTATGACGGTCTGATTTTTGTTTAAAACTTTTTTCGATACTATTGATTTCCCTTCCGGATCATTCATATACATGTATGATGCCGGGGGTAAACTGACCTTGGTGATACTATGAACTTTCTTTCTTCAAAACGATTAGTTACAACAGCACTTGTCCTTCTCACCTTACTCAATATGGCGTTGCTCGGAGTACTCTGGTGGCAGAACATACGCAGGCCGGCACCTGTTCAGGTAACAATTACACGTCAGTTCAGCAGGCAGATGTCCTTTACAGAACCGCTTACCCTCAACGAATCGCAAACGGTCAGTTTTCGTAATCTGCGCAAGGAGCATTTTCTCAAGGTCCGGCCTGAAATGCAGGCTATTGCGCTGCTGAAAAAACAACTGGTTGAAGAATCGCTTAAAGATCAGCCCGATACCAAAAAAATTGAAGCCCTGGCAAACAGCATCGGCTCCCGTCAGGCTACAATTGAGAGGGAGCTTGCCCTTCATTTTCATGAACTGGCCAAAGTCTGTACGCCTGCACAGCGTGATTCGCTGAAAACCCTGCTTGACCGTATCGCCACACGCAGAGGCTCTAACAGAAATGATCGATGGTTCAATAGCCTTCCGCCTACAAGAGTAGAGTGCCGCAGCATTAATACAGGCAACCGCCGCTGAGCGGTTTTGTACCCTCTTTTCCGGATTGCCGCGGAGCGGCAAAGAGATCATCCTGCTAAAAGAGAAGTGAAAGTGCTGAGTGTAGAAACGCTCAGCACTTTTTTTGCAATCAACCCGGCCTGAACCTCTTTACCACTTTACCGGCAACAAGCGCAGCCTCACGGCGGAAGAGCGCCATGGCAATTGCAAGATAGAGCAGCAGCAGTGCCGATTTGACCGCAACAGCTGCAACTCCGGAAGCACTCTCTCTTTCGGAAAACACCTGAATCAACGCCATCGCAATCCCCGTCCCGAGCAGCAGAAACAGCTTGGACCAGTCATAGCTGATCGGATAGAATTTCAGGGAATACCACGCCATTACAAGACACATGACCGCAGTGCCGGCAACGATGGCATAAGCAGCGCCGTCCATGCCGCTCAGAGGAACAAGCCACCAGCAGCAAAGAGCGGTGACAGCCGCACCGGAAAAGGTGACAACCGGCAGATAACGGGTATTGCCGGTAATAAGAATTCCTGCGGAAAGATTGGTTGAAATCATGTCAAAAACATAACTCAAAAAAATCCACGGGAGAATGGAAAGTCCTATCCAGTAACGGGGAGGCAGAAGATAAAAACTCCCGGCATAATGATATCGGACAAGATCGGGAACAAAAAAAGCAGCCCCGAGTGCCAGAAACATGGTGAAAAGGGTTGAAATGCTCAGCACATGCTGAAACAGCCTTTTCGCGTCAGGGTCTTTGGCATGCTGAAGAAAAAACGGCTGCCATGCGAAACGGAAAACCTGAATAAAAAGCTGCAGCACAACCCCGAAAGCAGCAATCCTTCCATAGATACCGACAATGTCGGATGCCTGATAACCGCTGCCGTATATCCGTTCGATCTCTGAGGGCTCTATCCGGATTAAGATGTTCCGGTCAATAAGATGAATAAGCAGTCCGGCTATGCCCGTCGGCACATAGGGCAGACCGATGCGAAGCATTTCACGCAGGAGATCTTTTGAAAAGAAAATACTGAACTGACGGAACACAGGGATAACCACGAGAAGGCTGACAAGAGAACCGAATGCCTGTGCAATAAAAACGCCCTGCAAGCCGGCATTGAACTGAAGAAGAAGAAGAACCGAACTGACAACAACAGCTATAACCCCGACAACTCTTGCAATGGCGAACTGAACCGCTTTTCTTTTAAGGCGCAGTTCCGCAAATGGAATGACCAGCAGGGTGTCAAGCCATAAGATAAGTGCCGCATATCTGACGAAAAGTGAATCTGCATCCGACAGACCGATCAGCTGCGCAATTGCCGGCGCAAAGAACACAATAAAGAGTGCGAAAAGGGTAGCTGTTACTAAAAGAGAGAGAAATGCGGTTGAAAAAAAATGCGTTTCATCCCTGTCTCCGATTGCCGAATCGGAAACGACCTTGAGATAGGAGGTCTCAAGACCATAGGAAAACAGGACATTTGCCAGGGCAATATTGGCATAGATTATCGTCTGCACACCATTATCAAACGTAGAAAGTTTGTTGGCATAGAGGGGAACCAGCAGATAGTTGAGACTGCGGGCAAGAATTGTGCTTGAACCGTATATAACGGTGTCTTTGAGAAGCAGTTTCAGCTTTGAAAACATGCGGGAGAAAAATCAATAAAACATAAAGTGAGCCTGGTAAATCATTGAAAACCCCTGCTGCGCAAAGGGATAGAGAGGCGAGATGAGGATTTCGGGCAGAGCCAGATCCCCGAAAAACATCGACAGCAGAACAATCAGCTGTCCCTAAACGGAATCTTCTGCCGTCCTCCCGTTAGCTCCGTTGCCGTTGGCGGCCTCCCGGCGCAGACGTAACTCCTCCTCGTCAATCTGAAACCTGCCGTCCTTTTGAATAACAGGGATTTTGGAGATCACATCCCGGAGATGGCGCTGTGCCTCCTGCTGCTGCTGCTTGAGCTTTTCAAGTTCAACGCCCTGCAGGCCCACCGGATTATCCTTGTCGATCAGCATATCTTTCAATGACTCCATCTGCAGGTTCTGCTCTTTTCTCATATACCCCGTAAACTTGATGAACAGGAAAACAAAAAGCATAAACACCGACAGGGAAAACCCGAACAGAACGAGCCAGCTCATAAGTAACGTTTTAGGATTTGCCGGAAAAATGGTATTTCCTCAATTTAGCCGATATTACATTTTATAAAAACAGGAACTGATGATCTTTTCTATTCATTGAATACATAGAGCAGAAAAATATGACTGCAACATCCCCGAACCGGAACATGACAGATGCCGGGAAAACAATTCTCGAACAGGAAGCACAGGCAATTCATCTCCTGGCCGAACGGCTTGATGAAAGCTTTGCCGCCGCAGTGGAGCTTCTGGCATCCTGCAAAGGAAAAATCATCATCTCCGGTATGGGCAAATCCGGCATTATCGCTCAGAAAATTGCCGCGACCATGGCATCGACAGGAACAACAGCCCTTTTTCTTCATCCTGCCGACGCCGCTCATGGAGACCTTGGCATTGTCGGATCTGACGATATCGTCATCTGCCTCTCCAAAAGCGGCACAACCGAAGAGCTGAACTTTATCATACCCGCTCTCCGCCATATCGGGGCCTCAATCATAGCCTTGACCGGCAACCTCCGCTCCTTTCTGGCCCTGAACGCCGATATCACGCTCGATACCGGCATTGAAAAGGAAGCCTGTCCGTTCGATCTTGCCCCTACTACCTCAACAACGGCCATGCTTGCAATGGGAGACGCCCTTGCCATATGCCTGATGCAGCAGAAAAATTTCACGCAGAGAGATTTTGCACTGACCCACCCGAAAGGGTCACTTGGACGGCGGCTCACCGTAAAAGTTTCAGATATGATGACCAGGGAGAGCGCCCTGCCCCTCGTGACCGAAAATGCACTGATTACCGATCTTATCCTTGAAATGACCTCAAAACGATATGGTGTAAGTGCCGTGGTCAACGATGAAGGACGGCTGACCGGCATATTTACCGATGGCGACCTTCGCCGGCTGGTACAAAACGGTGGAGAGTTCCTTACTCTCACGGCAGGCTCTGTCATGACGGCAAATCCAAAAACAGTCTCGACCTCCACTCTTGCCAGAGAGTGCCTTGATATCCTTGAAACATACCGCATCACACAGCTCATCGTCTGCGACAGTGAATGCCGTCCGGTAGGTATGGTCCATATTCATGACCTGATCACTCTGGGTCTCTGAGAGGATAAAACAAGAGGACATACAGGACGATGCACGCCCTCTGTATGTCCTCGGTAAAACAATAGCTGCAAGACAGGGGAAGCTGTCCTTATCTGCCAAGAGCCCTGAGCATGGCTTCACCTATATCGGCAGGACTGTCAACAACATGAATACCCGCCTGCTGCATTGCACTGATCTTGTCTTCGGCAGTACCTTTACCTCCTGAAACTATAGCTCCGGCATGACCCATTCTGCGGCCGGGGGGTGCAGTACGGCCGGCAATAAATCCGATCACAGGCTTCTTGAAATATTTCTGAATATACTCTGCAGCCTCCTCCTCGGCATTTCCGCCTATTTCACCAATCATGACAAGCCCCTCGGTCTCATCATCCTTGGCAAAGAGTTTGATGGCATCGATAAACCGGGTACCGATAATCGGATCACCGCCGATACCGATACATGTTGACTGACCGAGACCGACCTGAGTCAGCTGATGCACCGCTTCATAGGTCAGGGTCCCGCTACGGGAAACGACACCGATCGTGCCTTTCTTATGAATAAAGCCCGGCATAATACCCACCTTGGCTTCACCCGGAGTAATAACTCCCGGACAGTTCGGTCCTACAAGAACAGCCCCTTTCTCTCTGACAAAGGCATAGGCTTTCATCATATCGTTGACCGGAATCCCTTCCGTAATGCAGATAATCACTTTTAAACATGCATCTGCAGCCTCCATGATTGCATCGGCGGCAAACGCAGCAGGAACAAAAATAACCGAAGCATTTGCTTCTGTCTTTTGCACGGCCTCAAGTACCGTGTTGAACACCGGCACCGGACGGCAGAAACTGTCCTTGTCATTGCCGTGATACAACGTGCCGCCCTTTCCGGGAGTGACTCCCGCAACCACATTGGTGCCGTATTCGAGGATCTGGGAGGTATGAAAGGTCCCTTCCGCACCGGTGATCCCCTGCACAAGCAGACGGGTATCCTTGTTTACTAATACACTCATATTGACCTGTTATTAATTAATGGTTGCCGAGAATTCACCTTGCCATCACAGAGAACGCTGCATATGTCTGGCGATACCAAGCAGTTTTCCCTCCTCAAAAAAGTTACAGATAAGATGCATTCCTACGGGAAGGTTCAGGGAGTCATACCCGACAGGAACACTTATGGCCGGCATACCGACAATACTTGCCGGAACGGTGAAAACATCTGCCAGATACATTTCAAGAGGATCACCGGTTTTATCACCGATGCCGAAAGGCGGAAAGGGCGATGTCGGGCCTGCAATGACGTCAACCTTCTCAAGAGCTTCACGGTAACGCTCCTGAAACACCCTTCTTACCTGCTGGGCTTTTTTATAGTAGGTATCGTAATACCCGGCGGACAGCACATAGGTGCCGAGCATGATCCGTCGCTTCACCTCCCTGCCGAACCCTTCAGTTCGCGAATTCACATACATGGCCGCAAGATCTTCCGAAAGTCCGGAACGATAGCCGTACCGTGCACCGTCGAAACGGGCAAGGTTGGACGAAGCTTCAGCGGTGACAAGAATATAGTAGGCCGCTATGGCATAATCACTTTCAGGCAGGGTGATCTCGACAAGCTCTGCACCCCGGTCCCGGAGTTCATGAAGCTTTCCCTTGACGATGCGGGAAACATCCGCATTAAGGTTTTCCGGAAAAAATGCCTTCGGGACACCTATTCTGAGTCCCTCAACCGGCACACTGCCCATTTCCGAAGAGTAATCAGGTACGGCTTGCAGGGAAGAGGTCGCATCTCGTCCATCCCTTCCTGCCATAACTTCAAGTACAATTGCTGCATCATCACAATTCCCGGCAAGAACCCCGATCTGGTCGAACGAGGAGGCAAACGCCACCAGTCCGTAACGGGAAATCCTTCCATAAGTCGGTTTCAGACCGACAATATCGCAGAACCCCGCAGGCTGCCGGACAGAACCGCCGGTGTCAGAGCCGAGAGCCACCATGGCAAGACCATTTGCAACTGCTGCAGCCGAGCCTCCTGAACTGCCTCCGGGCACCCTTTTTTTATCGAAGGGATTGGGAACATTGCCGAATGCCGAATTCTCATTGGAGCTGCCCATGGCAAACTCATCCATATTGGTTTTACCAAGAAAAACAGCATCCTCCGCTTCAAGCCGGAGCACCGCCGTTGCGTCATAGACGCTTTCGTAATGCTCCAGTATTTTTGATGCACAGGTCAGGCGGGCTCCTTTTATGGCAATATTGTCCTTTATGGCCATCGGCATGCCGAAAAGCTTTCCGGGGGTTCCCCCTTCACTGAGTTTCCTGTCAAGACTTCTCGCCCGTTCCAGCGCAGAGTCGTGAAAAACTGATATATAGATATTATCATTGAGAGAAGCGTCGATACGCTCCAGATAAAAACGGACGACCTCTTCACAGGTTATCGAATGCGACAGAAGCCTGGAGCGTAGATCTTCGTAACTACTTAATTGCACGTCTATTGTCAATAATTTTAAGAGAAAAATAGCAGGAACCGGCTTTTCTTCCATACAGGATTGAAAATACCTCACTTAATGCAGGATTTCCGTTCCGTGTAAAGTTTGTATAATAAGAAATAACTGCATATTATTCAATTTGAGGTGTTTTGTTCTGCATAAAGCATTATGACAAACCGCCATTGTAATTATCTTTGATGACTGCGCAGGCAAGTATGATAAGGATACCTCCATGAAATCGTTGCAAGTCCCGATAATGCTGCTATGCAGAATGGCATGCAAGGATTTCAGGTACCACCCGTCTGATTAGTTATAGGCGCAATAAAGATTTCGAGAGGATCCCACAAGAAGTTACCAGGATTTATGGCACTTATAAAAGCGATAGACCGTTCGTCAACGTTCAAACCCCACTGGTTTTCCTCGGATTCGGGCACTGTTGATAAACGGATACAGGCTGAATTGAAATCTTCATGTCTGCTTCCCCTGCATATTGCCATCATTATGGACGGTAACGGCCGATGGGCAAGGCTTAAGGGCAAAACAAGAATAGAGGGTCACATCGCCGGTGTAGATTCGGTCAGGGACATTGTTGAAGCAAGTGCCGAGCTTGGTATAAACTATCTTACCCTTTTCACCTTTTCGACAGAAAACTGGAAGCGGCCTGAAAAAGAGATTTCCGCCCTGATGCAGCTTCTGATCAGGGTCATCGGGAGGGAAACCCGTCAACTTCATGATAACAACATCCGTCTCAATGTCATTGGAGAGATGGGTCTTCTGCCTGAAAAAGTCCGTACAGTGCTGAAGGGAACCATGGAACTGACAAAGAACAACAGCAAGCTGGTTCTAACCATCGCGCTGAGCTACAGCGGACAATGGGATATTGTACAGGCCTGCCGCAGTATCGCCTTTGATGTCCGGAGCGGACGCCTCAAACCTGAAGCAGTTGATGAAGAGCTTCTCTCCTCATATCTTTCCACAGCCTCCATGCCGGATCCCGAACTTCTTGTCCGTACAAGTGGAGAGTTCAGAATAAGCAACTTTATGCTCTGGCAGAGCGCATACAGCGAAATCTACTTCACCAACAGCTACTGGCCTGACTTTCGCCGCACCCAGCTATACGATGCCATAAGGGAATTTCAGAGCAGGGAACGAAGGTTCGGGCAGACAAGCGAACAGATTCAAAAAAATAACACAGCAACCAGCAAGCTTTAACCTGATTGACACCTGAAATTCCATGAAAAATACGCACAAACTGATTCCGTTACTCCTGGTTGCTCTTGCCGTCAATACGGCAGGAAACAGCGTTAACGCAAAAACACTGCCTCTCAATCAACCCGCTGCCGCACTGCAGACGAAAATTCCCGAGGCAAAAAAAGAGCTCTACACGGTAACCTCCATCTCCTTCAGCGGCCTGAAATCACTGAACGAAGAGGAGCTCATCACCAGCATGCCTATCAAAGTCTCGGACCGGATCGCCATCCCCGGCATGGAACTTTCCGGCGCCCTGCAATATCTCTGGCAGCTCCGGGTTTTCAGCGATATCCAGGTTGAAAAGAACAATCTCGGCCAGAGAAACATCGCACTGAAGTTCACAGTGGAAGAGCTGCCGATACTTGACGAGGTGACCTTTCACGGCAACGACAAGTTTAAAAATGACGAACTCAGGCGCACATCATCCCTTGTGACCGGCAAGAAAATCAGCGAACAGGAACTTCTGACGGCCGCAAATAAAATCGAAAAGCTCTATGCTTCGAAAGGATACCTGACGGCCGGTGCGGAATTCCGCCTGCAGGAGAGCGGCAAAAACCATGTGAAGGCCTCTTTTTCGATATCGGAAGGACCCAAGGTCGCCATTGAAAAAATAACCTTTCACGGCAACAAGGCCTTCAAACAGGGTAAACTTAAAGGTGTGTTCAAGGAGACCACCCAGAACTCCTGGTGGCGTAAAATCTTCGGCGCGCCGAAACTTGATGCCGATAAATACAGCGAAGACAAAAATCTGCTGGTTGAGTTCTACCGGAACAACGGGTACCGCGATGCAAGGGTTTTGCGCGATTCGATAAGCTATTCCGCGGACAAAAAAGGCCTCTTTCTTGACATCTATCTTGAAGAGGGCCCGAAATATCATATCAATACCATCACCTGGTCAGGCAACACCAAGGACTTCGCAACAACGGAGATTCTTGAAAAAACCTTCAGGATCAAAAAAGGCGATCTCTACAATGCCAAACTGATGCAGGAACGCCTGAATTTCTCCCAGGACAACTCCGACATCAGTTCGCTCTATCTGGATCGCGGCTACCTCTCCTTAAAGACAAATATTGATGAGCAGGTCGTCCAGCCTGATCTGGTCGATCTGATCATATCGATCAGCGAAGGTGAACCCTTTCAGCTGAACACGATCAATATCAAAGGAAACACCAAGACAAAAGACCATGTCATCCGCCGCGAGCTCTACACTGTTCCGGGCGACATGTTCAGCCGCAAAAACGTTGTTCGCAGTGTCCGCGAACTCAGCATGCTCAACTACTTCGACCCAGAGCAGCTTGCGCCCGATATCGAACCGAACCGCGAAAACAACACTGTTGACGTCACCTACAACGTCACTGAAAAGCAAAGCGACACCTTCAACGCTTCGGTCGGT
>Ga0265593_1000554_pt1 | contig 20096 bp, 15 predicted proteins | sample saktaG_8_FD_190136 | JGI IMG/M metagenome (GOLD analysis project Ga0265593, IMG submission 190136) | Saline water microbial communities from Sakinaw Lake, British Columbia, Canada - sak_2011_5_24_36m | ecosystem: Environmental > Aquatic > Non-marine Saline and Alkaline > Saline ...
AGGTGTATCGCGCTGATCTGCAATATATTTACGGAAAGATTTGGGTTCGCCATCCACAACAGCTTTTTCGAAACTACCTACAAAACTGCTTTTCAGTTTGTTGAAAAATCCGACTGGTTGAAAGTGACTCAAAACCACCTCTTTAACTTCCTCCGGTTTTATCTTGGCGTAAAAAGCAGGCTCCTGTCCGGGTTTGATAATTTCCATAATCGGAACCTGGTTGCAAACACCAACACAACCAACCTGTTTTACAGTGACATTGATCCTTGATTCATTCAAAACTTTTTCGAGTTCAAGTTTAACCTCTTCGCTTCCACTAGCCACACAGCACGATCCCAGCCCGATGCGTATTTCGCCCATTACTTCAGAAACATTTTTCCTGGCAACAGCTTTTTTATGATTGGTTTGCAGACTTTTCGTAAGGAAATCCTGCATGACTTCGCCTACTTTTTCAGGTAAGATATGCCCGTAAGTTGTGTCATCAATTTTAATAACCGGTGCTAACGTGCAGCATCCCAGGCAGGCTACTGTTTCTAGCGTAAACAAGCCATCCGCATCGGTTTCTTTGCCGTCAGTTAGTTTTAATTCGCGGGCAATCGCATCATAAACCCGGGTTGCGCCCTTAACATGGCAAGCAGTTCCGGTACAAACCCTGATAATATGTTTACCGGCTGGTTGATGACGGAATTGCGTATAAAAAGTTGAAATACCGGATATTCTTGCTGGTGTAATTTCGGTGATTTGGCAAACGTGTTTCAGGGCTTCTTCGGGCAGGTAATTGAATTCCTGCTGAATATCCTGCAAAATGGGAATAGCCGCATCAAAGGAAGTGCCGCGCCTTCCAACGATTCGTTCAACAGTCTGGATTATATGTTCGGGTGTCAGGGTCACTTTCCTATGCAATATAAGTTCTTATCGCCCCTGATAATGATTTTCCCGCCAGCAAAAGCCGGTGTGCATGATGAGCCTTCACCAAGCGGAGATTCAGTTACAGAGGTATATGTTTTGTCAGCTTTAAATATATGCATCACACCTTTTTTATCCATCTGGAAAATGTTTCCATCGGCAGACATAGGCGAAGCATAAGTTGGTGTAGCAAAATCTTTTTCCCAGTATTTTGTTCCGGTTTTGGCATCGTAGCAAACCATCATCCCATAGCTTGTTGGCAGGAAAAGGTATTTGGCAGTTGCCACAGGACTAGGAATATCAGAGAGGTATTCGTCACTTTCCCACAATAATTTTGGTGATACGCCAACCTGGACTGCAGCCAGTTTTGCATAATCATTCACTGAAAATACAACACCATCAGCATAAGCAAGCGAAGGTCCGACTTCACCTGAAATGCAGTTAAACCGCCAGAGCTCCTTACCTGTTGCCGGGTTATAAGAAATCACGAAAGGCTCGGCGACCAACATGACTTCTGTCTGTTTGCCTGTATTGACAAGGATTGGCGATGACCACGAAATTTTTACATCACGGCTGGTTTTCCAAACCTGTTCACCTGTTTTCCCGGCAAATGCAATCACATTAGTGTTTCCCGACTGGTCGAATTGAACTATCAAAAGATCATGAAACGTAACCAGCGAAGAAGAGTGTCCATAATGGTTTTTGGGAAGTCCAAGGCTTTTTGCCCATACTTTTTTGCCTTCGAAATCAAGTGCGATCAGGTCGCCATTGGCAAAAATGGCATAGACCCGGCGTCCGTCGGTGGTAAGTGTCGGAGCTGAAAAACCGGTTTCGCCATTTACTTTTGGCGCTGAGGCTGCTGAGCCAGGGATTTTATCAACTGTGGTTTGCCAAAGCATTTTGCCTGTATTCAGATCAAAAGAATACACTTCCCGTTTTGTAGCACTGGCACCTGAAAGGAAAATTTTATCATTCCAGACTATGGGAGAGTTATATCCGGGAAGAGGAATAGTCGTTTTCCATTTAATATTTTTACCGCTATTGCCATTCCAGCTGGTCGGGAAACCATGTTGATAAACAGTTCCAGTTCCACCCGGACCGCGGAATGAAGGAGAATTAGCGTTAATTTCCTGCTGTGTTGGAAATCCTTCCATGGAAAGGATAAGGGATGTTGAATCCCGGCCATTTGTCGAAGCAATATCCGAACCTGAAGTTGAATCAGTTTTTGCAGTTTGATTTTCCAAATTTGGTTGTGTGGAATCTGAAACAGAACCTGCAGATTTTGGAGTCAGATCAAGAGTTTTTCCAAGTTCGTTGTGAGTAAGAAAAGCAAAAAGAAAAGAAATACATACCAGGAATATGCCTGAATACGCCACCCATTTCCGGTTTAACTTACGCACATCCCAGAAATTATCTGTAGTTGCACCTGGAACTTCAGGGATTTTTGCCGTCATCAGTTCAACTGTTTTCAGGCAAATAATAATAACTAAAATGCTGAATAACAACAGGTAACCACCAGTTCGGATTTGCCATTTGGTGGTAAAGAATGCTTTCCTGGCTAGCAGGTCGAGTTCGCGGATCTCAGCTTTCAGTTGTTCGTCATCCGGATTACTTTTGAACTTTTCAACCAGGGACTTCATAACCGGGGAATTAAGCGGGTCGCTGCTTTTCACCTGGAAATAATTCACCGAAATCAAAATACACAGAACGAAAGCAAGCATAGCGCTGGCAAAGGCGATACTTTGAAGCAGCCTGATGGTTTTATCCGGAGATTTCTGGTTTATAATCATTTTAATTTCAATTTTACCTTTATAATTTTGACAGTTTTACCGGGCAATAATCCACACAACGTACACAGCTAAAACAAGTTCCTTTGTTCGGGATGTAATCAGTCCGGTGTTTTGTAATCATTTGCCCGGCAATCAGGCTACCAAACACAAGACCGATAAATCCGCCCAGAATCCAACCGCCTAAATAAAACTTTTTAAGAACAGCTGATGCATCAGCAAATGCTTGATTTTGCTGTTTTCCTTGCGATTTGAATGCCTGGATTTCAAAAGTTTCTGCCTGGTTTTTATCAGTAACCGGATTAAGAATTTGTTTTGCCAGCCGCACTTTTGCATTTACACCGGCTAATGGTTCATGAAGTTTTGAGCCGACCCAGCCGCCTGCAAACATCAAGACAGGAATCAGGAAAGTGATAAAGATCAGCTTACGGGCCATGGTACCTTTGTCGTCAGGATTTTTAGTGGTAACAGGCATATCAATTGCATCGTAAGGGCAGGAATTTTCACAAAGCCGGCATTGTATGCACTCAGCAGGAGTAATGGTTATGTGCTTTCGCGAAAAGCGACTGGCCCAGTTGAGCAAAACGCCATAAGGGCAAAGAAACCTGCAATAAGGCCGGGCGATAAAAATTCCGACAACCAGCAGAATCCCTCCAAATACGAACATTCCGAAAGAAGCATTAAAACGCCAGATTCCCACAAATGGATCGTAACGACAAATGATAAAATCAGTACCGGTAGCAGCATATAAAACAGCAAGGCCAAGATAAATATAAGGAATTACACCCAGCACAGCATTTAATCTCGATCCGAGCTTCTGCGGACTGAACGCCACCAAATCCTGGATAGCGCCGAACGGACAAACAGCAGCACAAAAGGTCCGGCCAAAAAACAAAGTATAAACGAGCGGTGCCACAAAGAAAATAATGGCAGAAAGTGGTATAAGGTATGATTTATCGAACAAAGCCAGAGTTACATTCTGGATGGAACCTATTGCGCAAACGCAACCTTCGCGATAAAAACCAAAATAGGCTAAAGCGAATAACGACACCCAGAAAACTCCGTTCCTGTTTCGTTTTTTAATTACCAGCCACGATACTACCGACAGAGAAATAATGAGAACCGCAACATCCATGATGGCCAAAACTTCAGCCCGCGGATTTGGCAACAAGGTTTCGGGCTGCACATACCCCGATTCAAATTCCGGCTTTGGAAAACGCTGAATCCCGTACGAGTTCATAAACTGAATCGTAAAAAGGAAAACAATGAATACCAGAGCAAGTGTTTTTTTCATAGTAATTCAAAACGTAAAAATCAAAGGGCAAAAGTCAAAGTTGAATTAGTGTACCAGGTTTTTATCAGACTTTATTTTTTTCTTCCGCTTTAGCTTCAATTCCCTGCAGCAAATACGGTTTATTAGCGGGTACGCGTTTGAAAGCATCCGCAGGACAATTCCGGGCAATGGAGCATTCGTTGCAGTTAACGCAGCGATCGTGGCGGACCTGCAATTGCAGTGAGCCGTTGCCAAAAGCGCCGCAGCCTTTTACACATTTGGCGCAACCGATGCATAAAGGTTCATCGATGGTATATTGGTAAAAAGGATCTTCAACGAATTTTCGCTTAATAGCACTGGTTGGGCAAAGCTGGTTTTCGGCAGCCGTTGAGATATTTTTAGTATCGGGTTTCAGGTAGCCGCCGCACAAATCGCAATACCCGCACATGGCATAAACATGCGTGACTTTTACTGCCGATGGTGACATAACGCAGTTTTCGGCACATCGTCCACACTGAATACATTTTGTAGGATCGAGCTGCCAGACGGTTTGCCTGAAAAGTGCGGCTTCGGGTAAATCGCAGCTATCCGATTTTTTGCAATTGTTGCAGGAAGTACCCAAATCGCAATTTCCACCTTTCACAGACCGGAATGCCAGAACTCCGGTGGTTGCAGCGAGCCCGGTCAATATAGTTCCGCGGCACAGCAAGTTCAGAAAGTCTCTTCGGTTCTGCATAGCTAATTTATTTGGTTTCACCATTTTCAGTGTCTGCACACCCGAAGGGGGTCTGACACTGAAAATTAAGTTATTTCTTTGGTTCAAATATTCGGATCATCTTCTTCATCGGATCCAGAACAAGAATACGATTTTGTTTGTCAACAGCCAGGTCGAGCCCTTTGGTGCCGGCCTCAAACTGATCGGGAGTGGCGACTATACAAAGAAAAGTGCCGTCAGCACCGTAAATTTTTACGCGTTCTATAGCTTTTTCGCTGGTAACAAATAAGCTGTCGTTAATAAAAGCAAAGTTCGACGGATTGCAGCATCCACAAAATCCTTCCATGGCCATAGATGCTTTTCCCCAGGAAGAAAGTAAAGTTCCGTCGAATTTGTATTTTTCGAAACTGTGCCGGCCAGGATTTACAACCCAAAGGTTTCCACCTTTGCTGATACCCAAATCAAAATACGGACTAGGAATAATAAACCCGGGAACACCGGTTGCCGGATCTTTCAGGCCTATTTTCCCGAGAAGATAACCTTTGATATGGCAGTGATAAACCACTTTCTGGCCGGCATCAGCGATGAAAATATTCTCGTCTTTTACAGCAATACTTGTAAGTACGGCATCAGTTCCAAAAGATGCCCATTTAGCAAGTTGTTCCCCCCTATTATTCCAGATTTCGATATGATCCTGGATTCCAAGGTATATCTTTCCATTTTCAGATACGGCGATACATTGTGCTGTACCTTCGATCCTGAATTTATTCACAGATTTTCCTTTAGTGTCAAAAATCACAACGCTATCTTTCCCCGAAACATAAATCTTTCCGGAAGAATCAGTTGCGATGCCATGAATTTCTTCCATGGTAGTTTTGATTTGCTGTGTTTCAGCAAAAACTGCTTTAGCTGAATCTCCTTTACGGATATTATCCAATTCAAACTGGTATGGATTGGTATTACCAGGATTATTGAAGAAAAAGTCCTTTACCATAAATGTTATCAGTACGAGTAGCAATACCAGGGCTGAAATGATGATAATCTTTTGTTTCATAGTGAGTTAAATTTATTTAGCCCTGATATCAAGGCAAACCATTGTTTTCGAATCACGCATCAGTAAATATCCGCCGGTTATAGCAAAAGGTCCCCACGAATCCTGCCCTTCAATGATTCTTACTTTGTCCAGAACGGTAAATTTCGATGTCGAGTATTTTGCTATTGTCATTTCACCGTCGTCGTTCAGGATAAAGAATTTGTTATCGGCTAAGATATATGGACCAAGTCCAAACCGCTCGGTTTTACCGCTGCTCATTATTGCTTTGTGCGTATCGCTGCTTTTGTAGCAGGCAAATTGTGTACGGAGCTCGCCGGCATCCTTGGGCAAAATACCGAAGATATAACCGTTGTAAAAGATCGGCGTTTGCTGCTCCGAAGCCAGGCCTTCGAGCGGCTTGTATTTCTGAACGATTTCTGCTGTGTACTTTCCGCCGTTTTCTTTCACCTGAACTACGACCGCACCGGCACCATACCCGGCAGTCATATAAACAAGGCCGTTATCCAGGATCAATGGCGAAGGAGCAATAACGGCAGGTGAAAATCCCGTTGTTTCCCAAAGGATTTTACCTTTATCGGCACCTGCAGCCGAAACTCCGCATATTCCACCTATAGCGCAATATACATACATCTTTTTCCCTTTGAATACCATCGGCATAATGGAGGAATGCGACATTTTCCAGTTTTTGGGATTTTGCGTTTCCCAGGCTTTTTTACCCGTTTTGCAGTCGATGCCTATCAATAACGACTTTCCACCGGTGGCTATTATTGCTGTATCGTTTTCGATAAGCGGGCACTGACCTGTATACCAGAAGGGTACTTCTGTATTGTATTCAGTAGCCAGATCGAGGCCCCACAATAAGTCGCCTTTTAATCGGTCCACGCACATAACCTGGCAGCGTGGACCAATTGTTACCACGTACTTTTCGTTTACTGCTGGAATAGTCCGTGAAAGTCCGTGATTTCGTTTCAGCCTGACATGGTATCCGCGGTGCCAGAGTTCTTCACCGCTCAGCAGCGAAATACATCGGAGCATATCCTGTTTGCTGGCCTCATCGTAATCGAGGATATAAACACGCCCATCATAAACTGCCGGAGCAGCATGCCCTTCGCCAAGCGGTATTTTCCACAGGATTTTCGGACCTTCTTTTGGGAATTTATCGATCAGCCTGATATTTTCTTTACTTACATTATCGAAATCAGCGCCACGGAAACGTGGCCAGCGGGTTCCTGGAATATCATCGCAGGTTTTAAAGAAGGCAAAGGTTTCACCAATATTTACTTTCTGGACAGCAACAGCCCCGGTTTTACGCTCATCCATCCCGGGAACCGATTCCCGGATTGTCTTCACCGGGTTATAAATTATCCACCATGCCAATATACCAATTCCACCCACTACAAATGCGGGAAGCAGATACCTGAAAATGTAGGTTTTAAGCATAACGCCGGGATTGGAAAATACGAATGCAAAAGTACTTATTTACTATGATACTCTTACAGTTTGCAAGGGTGATGGCGTTGAGTTTTGTAACCAATTTAAATGACAAATATTAATCAGAACATATGAAGAAAAGGTGAAACTATTTTTTTCTGATATCATAAGCCAGCATTGCGTCGCCATGCCGCAGATAAAGAATGCCTTCTGAAATAACCGGGATAGTGAAAAACTCCTTGGTTCCGACCGGCATTTTGAATGAACTTATCAATTCCATCCTGCTGTTTTCTGGCTTAACTAAACCAACCATGCCCTTTTCAGTGTAGCAATACAGCATCTCGTCGGCAAATATGAGGGTACCTTTATCGAATTTCAATGAGTCGGAAACCAAACCTGTGTTTGCATCTAAACTGCAGTATCTGCGGGGTCTGTATTGTGAAGTATAGATGTAATTGCCGATTTTCACGAATCCTCCGTGTGCATCCGTAACAGTTGAGTTACTCCAGGATTCTGTAATCGATTTGCCATTTTCTGACAAAGCCAGTTTTACTACCCCACTGCCACTTCCAGCTGAGAAATAGATATTTCCATTATCGAAAAGTGCGGTATTTCCGTGAATGTCGCCTGTACCTTTAAGTTGCTTGTTCCATAGAAGTTCACCCGTAGAGGCATCGAGCCCGATGAGGTTGTGTATTGAAAAGTTAACAATAATTTTCCGCGAAGGCAAAGTGATTAACAAAGGCGAAGAATATGCTGTTGAATCACCCATCGCTTTTGAAATCCAGATTAGCTTTCCGCTGAACCTGTCAAGAGCCACAGCATTCGTATCCGGTCCGCCGGGAAAACAATAAACCAGGTTATCATTGATAAGAGGACCTTCGGCGTATCCAAAGCGTACATTAACTCCGTGCAGGTCCTTCAGCATATCAACTGACCATTTTTCAGAACCGGTATTGGCATCAAAACAAATGAAACGGCCCATACTGGTTTCTACATAAAGCAATCCGTCCACTAATGTTGGGGTTGAACGGGCGCCCGTAAAATTTTCCATCCATTCGCGGCCGGTTTGCTTTTTCCAGATCAGCGAACCAGATTTATTGTATGCAAAAAGGTAGCCGATACTGTCGATTTCGCCGGTAACATAAATTCTGTCGATTGTAATTATAGGAGAACTGTATCCGTTTCCAATTCCTTCCGCTTTCCAAAGCATGGCAGGACCTTCGGCAGGCCAGCTTTTCAACAAATTTGTTTCAGTATAAATTCCGTTTCGTTGAGGTCCCCGGAATTGGATAATGGTTTGTGCCAACAGGCCTGATGATATAGCCAGAAAGGCAATAAACAGAATGGGTTTTAATTTATGGATCATCTCACGCTTATTTAAAATATTGGTTTCGTTGCATTTGGTTTGGGCCGCGAGAAAAAATCTCCTTTGAATATCGATGTTATTATCCGTTTTTTCTAGTGTAGTACGCTATATAACCATTGCCCAAATTCGTACCCATTACGCCAAAGTGTAATTATTAGACCAACAACTATAATGGGTAGTAGTATTTTAATGCCTTTTGATTTAAAAAATTCTTCTTTTGTCATAATACGCTTTATTAATATGTGTTAATTCTTTCTGATATCAAAAACCATCAAAGCTTTACCATGACGGATATACAGAACGCCATCTTTAATGACGGGATGCGAAAAATGCTCCTTGGTACCGGCTGTTATTTTAAACTTACTGATTAATTCCATTTTTTGAGCGCCAGGTTTTACAAGATTCATTTCACCTCGCTGATTGTAGTAATAAAACATGTTGTCGGCAAGAGCCAATGAACCTGTACCGATTTTTAGTGAATCCGAAATCTGCCCGGTTTTTGCATCTGCACAAATAAACGAACGTTTCGATTCGCTGCCGGTATAAATGCGGTTATCAATTTTGATAAATCCACCCATATAATTATCAATAGCTTTATTATTCCAGACTTGTGTGATCTTTTTGCCATCATCCGAAAGCTTCAGTTTAGTTCCACAATTATTATCGCCGGCAACATAATAAATATAACCGCTTTCATAATATGCTGAATTGCTGTGCGTATCTCCCATTCCGGGTTTACGTTCAGCAACAGGAACATTTACCTGCTCATCCGACCAGAGTAATTTCCCGGTTTGAGCATCAATTCCCATCAGATGATATGCGCTGAAAGTAACAAGTATTTTAATAGAAGGAAGTGTGATCATGACAGGTGAATTGTAACCCGGAATTTCTCCAAATCCTTTGCAGGCCCAGTTTTGCTTACCTGTGAAACGATTCAGGGAAACCACGTTATTTTCCATGCCACCGGGTGTAAGAAAAACCTGTTCGCCATCAATTAAAGGAGATTCGGCATGGCCGAACAGTGTGAATCTTCCTTTCAGGTCTTTTAGCATATCAACTGACCATTTCCGGGAGCCATCTTTTTCATTAAAACAAGTTAGATTTCCAAGTCCGGAGGAGACATAAATCAGGTTTCCGACAACGGTAGGAGTGGAGCGTGATCCCTGGTAGGATACAACCCATTCTTTGCCATAATCTGATTTCCAAAGGAGTTTCCCTTTCAGATCAAAGGCAAAAAGATAACCAAGGCTATCCACCTCGCCGGTAATGTAAACCCGGTCGGATGTAATAGCCGGCGGCCCATAGCCGTTACCGACTTCAATATTACTCCAGAGCAAGGCAGGCCCTTCTGCAGGCCAGGAAGTCATTAGATTTTTTTCGGAATAGACACCATCACGGTTAAGTCCACGGAATTGTGCAACTACTTGTGCCTGTAGGCTTTCTGAGACAAGAATCATGATGCAAGCCAGGAAAAACACTTTACGGATCATAGTGTGAGTATTAAGAATTTTTGATAAAGTGTCAAATTTGGAATCATTCCCGGGAGGTAAATTCAAAATTGGCAAAGTAAAAATATACTATTGAAGGATATGTAGGAATAGATTTTGATGATTATCTGAAAATAGTCGTTGAAATACAGGAACCTATCTGCAAGTGAGTTTAAGCCCACTACTTTATAAAGTACAGAACTCAAATGCCAAGACCCTAATCCCAAGAAAGTTTGACGGGAAGGTTCTGGAACTTGGAAATTGAAGCTTGAGATTTGGATCTTTGTCGTTCTATTTCCTGATATCATAAACCATCAGCGAATTGCCATGACGGATATACAGCCTGCCGTTTTCAATAACCGGGTGGGCCCAGTGCTGTGCAGCACCAAACGGAACCTTAAAACCACCTGTTTTTTTAAAACCGCTAAGTGTTGGTTCTATCAAAGCTACTTCACCACTTTCATCATAGGTATAAATCATGCCTTCGGCTGAAATGATACTGCCAAACTTGTTATTCATTTTTTCAAATGCAAGTTCTTTACCGGTTTGCCAGTCGACACAATGAAGGCCTTTAATCTGATCACCCAATCCGTAAATCTTACCATTCAGCAATACCATACCGCCCATACGACTATCGAGACTGGCATTTTTCCATGCTTTTTCAATGGATGTTCCATCAACCGAAAGTTTCAGCATTACACCACCGCATCCATAGCCCGAAACACAATACAGGTAACCATTATTGTAAATTGGTGTGTTGGCATGAACAGCCCATTGATTTGTCTGCTCCTGACTCCACAACTTTTTACCGGTTTCGGCGTCAAGCCCGAGGATTGATTTTTCAGTCATGGTAACCACAATTTTACGGGCAGGTAATGTTATCAGCAATGGCGAGCAGTAAGCACTCACTTCGCCGTTACCAGGATTACTCCAAACGAGTTTGCCGTTATTTTTATTCAGGGCGATCACATTGTTTTTAGTACCGCCAACGGTGCAAAAGAGTTTGTCACCGTCGATGAGCAGGTTTTCGGTTACACCCCAGGTAATATTCCGGCCATCAAAATCTTTCATAATGTCAACAGTCCAAAGTTGTTTCCCTAGATCTGCTGAAAAGCAGGTTATTTTCCCAAAGGCACTCATTATGTATACTTTGCCTTCATTTACGAGTGGTGTTGTTCTTGTGCCGGGGAAGCTTTCGGTCCATTCGTCACCATAAGGAGTACTCCAGGCAAGTTTGCCGTCGAGTGTAAAAGCAAAAAGGGATCCTTTTCCATTAGCGGCTCCAGCCACATATATTTTTTCATGTGCAACAACGGATGCTGATCCGTGTCCGTCGCCCAGGTTATCGTAATGCCATAAAAGTTTTGGTCCTTCGGCAGGCCACGACTTGAGTAACCCTTTTTCGTCATAAATACCGTCGCGATCTTTGCCTCGCCATTGCGAAGCTTCCTGTGCGGTAATCAAATTTGTAACTAAGAATAGACTAAAAATCAGGGCGAAAATGGATTTCATATAGTATGTCGCGTTTAAATTTCGATAAAATTACAACTTTATATGAATTCACGAAATGTTTTCCTAAAAGCAGAAAAAATCACAGCTATGCATTTGATATACTGTTTATCACGAAATTTGTTAAAAACGAAAATCAACATCATATGAACCGGTTTCAGTACAAAATATTTTTCCTGCTTTTGTTAACCACTTGTATTGTTAAACTTCATGCACAGGGATTGAAAGAACTTAAATTTTCATCCGATGGAAAATTCATCTTTCAGGAAGCTGAAGATTATAATGATAAAAGTTACAAACTGGAAAATCTGCCAATAATTTCATACCTGGTAAATGGGAAACTTAACATTATATCAACAGGGAGAAGTGCTCAACAAGCTGACAGCATTATAATTACAGAGGGTAATCTGCAAATTTCATATAAAAGAGTATCATTCGAAAACGGAGTTAAAGCGCGTATCATTTTTAAAAACATTTCGATATCAGACACCTTAAGCATACAAAATGTAGTTCCGTTTGGAGAAAATTCTAAGTCTGTATATATCACAGGTAAAGGCGATAATGAATTGTCCCGTTCCTATCTTTTTCGTCCCGGATATGAGCCGGTAAATGTGATTTTACCGGATAATGCCTGGGAACTGGGATTTTCGGCAATAGGCATTGACGATGGAAAAGGGATTTGCGCCTTGGCACGACGCCTAAGTTGGGATAAAGAAAAAGCGAAGCGCCGACGGTTCGAAACACTGCTTTATCCTGGTGGAACTGTAACTTATTCTCTTTGGGTTGATCTTTATTCCGGGAATTGGCAGGAAGGTCTTCGCCTGATGTTTCAGGATCGTTTTCTTTATGATATAAATGGAACATTTGATAATACGCTTTTTGCAAGGGACGATCTGAAATGGATCCGGCACGCTTATACCATGCACCTGATGATGAACTGGGATCATCAGTATTACGATGCCAAAGATGGCGCGTTTCAAATGGATGAGTTCCTTCAAAAAGGGAAAAAACTTTATGGAGGTGACGAAGTCATCGGAATCTGGCCTAACTGGCCTATGTTGGGTCTCGATCAGAGGAACCAGTGGGATTTGTACCGTGCGTTGCCTGGAGGAACTGCGAAAGTAAAGGAACTGGCAGAGCTTTGCAGGAGCTATGGAACCAGGCTTTTCATCAGCTATAATCCCTGGGACGAAAGTACCCGTAACGAAGATCATCATGCAGGGATGAGTGATATGATTAAAAACACCACTGCAGATGGCGTTGTGCTTGACACCGAAGGGAAATCGAGCGAAGAGCACCAGGCTGCCGCCGATAAAGTCCGAAAAGGTGTTATCATGTACAGCGAAGGAATGTCTGTGCCCCGCGATATGCAGGGAATAGTTTCCGGCCGCGTTCACAACGCATTGTATTACCCGCCATTGCTGAATCTGAATAAATTTATAAAACCTGATTTTGCCATTTTCCGGGTGGCGGAGGTTCATCGCGAACATATACGTCGTGAATATGCTACTTCTTTTTTCAATGGTTATGGAACTGAACTGAATATTTTCCCTCCCGGCCGTCCGGACTGGATGGATGAGGAATACCGTTTCTTTGGCCGGACTCTTATGATTCTTCGTGAAAACACGGATAATTTTGTTTCAGCCGGATTCACACCATTAATTCCTTCAAAATCCGATAAAGTCTATGTGAATAAATGGCCGCTGGAGCATAAAATCGTTTATACCATTTTCAGTCTTGTGCCTGAGGGTTTGGATTCGCCATTGTTTGAAGTGGAACAAAAACCAGGATGGCATTATGTCGATTTATGGAATCATGTTCCAGCCAGGATTGATACCGTAAAGAACAAATATTTGGTAAGTATTGATATCGATGGCTTTTCGAAGAGCCGGCTGGGAACCAATAACGAAGGAGCCGTTGGGGCAGTTGGCTTTTTTCCTGAAAGGATTCAGCTGGGATTAAAAGGAGATTCACTTTCTGTTTCTGCGACAGCAGGCACTAAAATCAAAATATGGGAAGGCGATCCGACCTATGAAAAAATCTGTAAGGAATATCCCGTTTCATTAAGTGCTATTAAATTATACAATGATTTCGGGCGATACGAAGGCAAGTTTGTGGTTCAGCTTTTTAATCAGGACGAACTAATTGATGAAACTTCTTTCGAAATTCCATTTGCAACTCCAAGGCTGATAAGCGCGGTTGGCCGAACTGCAATTCCCGGTAAAATCCCAAAGGATATGGTCAGAATTCCTTCCGGCGTTTTTTATCAGAAAAGCACGTTCGGCGATAATTTTATTCCTAATCCTATGGTAAATGAAAAGGACAAGCTGGTTATGCATTCATTTTATATGGATAAATTCCCTGTTACAAATGCACAGTTTCAGTCTTTTGTGAAAGTCAGCAACTATAAGCCAGTTGATACAGCTAACTTTCTAAAACAAAGGACGAATGGCCAAATTACTGACGGACAGGAAAATTATCCTGTAACCTGGATTTCGTATGAAGATGCTAAGGCTTATGCTTCATGGGCCGGCAAGCGTTTACCAACTGAAACAGAATGGCAGTATGCCGCCCAAACCGAAAAACTTAATGATTGGCCCTGGGGAAATAAGGTTAAAGTCGAGCGAAAAGAGGAAGTAATTACAAACACGCTTACCGTATCAAAATTACAGGTTGATCCTGCATATTGCAATACCGGAAACGGAGAATTGTACCCTATAGGCAAATACAAAAAGGGCGTAAACCCTTATGGCCTTTACGATCTGGTTGGTTGTGTATGGCAGTTGACTAACGATGAATATGATAACGGCACGAACTATTTCCTGGTAGTGAAAGGAGGAAGTTATTTCCTTCCGGCTTCAAGTTGGTGGTATGTGGAAGGCGGTCCGCGCGAACTAACTTATACTCAGAAACTGCTGCGCATTTCGCAGGGATTCGAAAGGTGCGGAACAGTTGGTTTCAGATGTGTTGTGGATGCGGAGTAATATAAAAAAAGCCCCGTGAAATTTCCACGGGGCTCCTTCAAGATCTGTTATCAGAAAGTTATCTCATCATTTTATATTCATTAATCAACCCATTAGTTGAAGCATCAAGACTTGTAACTTCCGAATCTCCCTCCAGTTCCGGAAGTATGAGATTAGCTAATTGTTTGCCTAACTGAACGCCCCACTGATCGAAACTGAAAATATTCCAGATTACACCCTGGACAAATATTTTTTGTTCGTACATAGCAATCAATGAGCCTAAAGTGCGTGGTGTAAGTTTTTTGAAAAGGAAGGAATTGGATGGAATATTTCCTTCAAACACCATAAATGGAAGCAATTCATCGATTTCAACCTGGCTTTTGCCTGCAGCTTTCAGTTCCGATTCAACTTTTGCTGCGGTTTTTCCCAGCATCAAAGCTCCGGTTTGGGCAAAGAAATTAGCCAGAAGTTTCGGATGATGGTCCCCGATAGGGTTATGGCTGATAGCCGGTGCCATAAAGTCGCATGGAATCATTTTGGTGCCCTGGTGGATAAGCTGGTAAAAAGCATGTTGTCCGTTTGTGCCTGGTTCACCCCAAAGGATTGGGCCGGTCTGGTAGGTAACTTTTTTGCCGTTTCGATCGACGGATTTACCGTTACTTTCCATATTACCTTGTTGAAAGTAAGCTGCAAAACGATGCATATACTGATCATAAGGCAGAATGGCTTCTGTTTCAGCACCGTAAAAATTATTATACCATATTCCGATAACTGCCAGGATTACCGGGATATTTTTTTCAAATTCGGTTTCTTCAAAATGTTTGTCCATTGCAAAAGCTCCTTCGAGCAGTTCCTCGAAATTATCGAAGCCAATTCCGCATGCAATTGAAAGACCGATAGCCGACCACAATGAATATCGTCCGCCAACCCAATCCCAGAATCCAAACATATTCCTGGTGTCGATGCCGAATGCAGCAACTTCCTTTGCATTGGTTGATAAAGCAACAAAATGATTTTTTACAAATTCAGGGTTTCCTGCTTTAGCCAGGAACCAGTCGCGGGCCGATTCGGCATTGGTCATGGTTTCCTGGGTGGTAAAGGTTTTGGAAGCAACGATGAAAAGTGTGGTTTCGGGGTTTACCAGTTTAAGCGTTTCAGCCATATGTGTGCCGTCAACGTTTGAAACAAAATGCAGTTTAATATTGTCTTTCTGATAATGCTTAAGTGCTTCAGTTACCATGAGCGGACCTAAATCGGAACCACCTATACCAATGTTTACGATATCAGAAATAGATTTCCCCGTATAGCCTTTCCAGGAACCGGAAATAATACTTTCGGAGAATATTTTCATTTGCTCCAGTACGCCGTTTACATCGGGCATTACGTTTTTTCCGTCGACATAAACGGGCGCATTGCCCCGGTTGCGCAGAGCAGTATGAAGAACCGGCCTGTTCTCTGTTTTATTGATACGCTCACCGGCAAACTGGCTTGTAATGGCATCTTTTAACCCACATTCGAGGGCAAGCTTTATTAAAACCGAGAAGGCCTGGTCATCGACAATATTTTTCGAAAAGTCGACAAGGATATCTTCGAATTTTATTGAATATTTCTCAAAACGCTTTGGGTCATTCGCAAACAGATCTTTCATCTGCGTGCCATTAAAGGTTTTGAAATACACTTCGAGTTCTTTCCACGCGGCTGTGGTTGTAGGATTTACGGTTGGGAACATAATTTTATACTATTAGATACTTTGTCACGGAAGGATAACAAAGGCTGCAAAGGTACTAAACTTAGAAAAAGATTGGTAATAATAGTAAAAGTGCCAGGGTAAGCACGAAATAACATAATAGTAAATAGTTTAAAAGGAACCTGTATCCAAGCAAAGTTCCTGTGCTTTTAAATCGGGAATTCTCCTATGATTATAAAGATTCACCGGATGAATGTTGAATATCACGGTTTCTTATAAGATTTGTAGTCTATTAATCCGTCTAATTTCACATCTTCCAGGCTTAGTAACTGATTGGGATCCCAACCTACACTTATACCAAAATCAGTTGGATTATCAGAGGCATTTTTAGCTGCCTGGTCGCAATATGCTGTCCACAGATATGAGCCGTCAGTGATCTGTTTTGAATATACGGAAACTGATCCCGGGTCAAAAAAACCACCTCCTCCGAAAAAGACTATTAACAGAGGTGGCTTTACGTTTGTTTTGGCAAGTTCTTTATTCTTGAACCAGAATTCCAGTTGCATCTTTGCATGACAATTTTTATCTGCTACAAGGACTGATCCGCTTTGTTCAGCAACGGTAATTTGCCAGTAGGCAGCTCCTTTCACAAGTAACTCACCGCTTTTTGAAACAACATTTCTGTTTTGTGTACATTCGTCGGCCGGATCTTCTGGCAGGCAGGAAATATTATTTAAAAAGGCCAACACACAAAAGGCGGTTAAAATCTTAAGATACATCCCGGGTTTCATGACAAACAGATTTTTGGGGTTTGTCACTCAAAGTTACGACAATATATAGCGAAAAACAAGATGTGTATTTTGCCTGAATCAACTCATTTCAACTGCGTATAAGTAAAAGCTGATATAGTTTGAATTTGGTTCCTGTTTTCCGGAATAAATATTCAGCGTAATTTCCAAAAACCTTAAAAGTATAATTATAAAACCTCCAAAACCTGGTCTTGTTTCTGTATTTGCACCAGCAGTTTTAAGGCTTCGTCGTAACCATTTGCCCGCATTAAAGCATCGCGCCAATGGGCAGCATTAGCAAATCCACTCAGGTATATTTTAAAAAACCGTTTCAAAACATTATAGTCTTTACCATTTCCCCAGGTATTCTGATAAAGTGAAATGTGTTTTCGCATCAATTCAATACGGTGCGAAATTGTTATTTCCCCTGGCACAGTATTGAACATCCATGGATTTTTAAAAACACCGGTTCCAACCATTACACCATCCACACCGTATTGCTCAATGCGGCTCAATGCATCAGCGTAACTAATTACATCGCCGTTGCCAATTATCTTTACCTCGCTGCCAAGCTGGTTTCTTAAAGCAACTGCTTTACCAATTTCATTCCAAAGGGCAGGTCCGTTCGACATCATTTTCCGGGTACGGCCATGAACAGTAATAGCTTTAGGCTTGGTTTCCAGCAAATGGCTGATCCATTCTTCGGTATTGATACGGCTGAAGCCGATGCGGGTTTTTACGCTTACAGGCAAATCCGTCGATTCAATCGTGGCATAAACAATTTCTTTGGCCAGTTCCGGGTAATTGATAAGGTTAGCGCAGCTTTTATTTTTTACCACCTTTTTTGCCGGGCAGCCCATGTTGATATCGATGCCATCAAAAAGATTCATTTCGGAAATCAATTTGGCGCTCAGCCGGAAGCGTTCAGGATCACCGCCCCATATCTGGGCAACCAGCTTTGTATTCCTTGATTTCAGTAATTGCAACTCTGAAGTATTTACCAGCAGGCGTTCTATCACGTTCGGACGGCCTTTTTCGTGGCACAGGCCATCGGTGGAGGTAAATTCAGTGAAAACAACATTCAATGCATCAACACCCGAAACCGAAAGCACTACCTCACGGAAAACTGTATCGGTTACGTCCTCCATCGGTGCCAGGGCAATAATCGGATTTTCAAGGGTTTGCCAGAAATTATCCATTTATAGCAATGGTTTGTTCGGATTTTGAATTCGCTTTCAATAGAAAAGGAGATAATTTGCTTTTGTATATTTTGCTGCCTGAATATTTGCGGTGGTTTGTAACACGCAGTTCGCGGCGAGCCTCCAAAGGTAGTTTAATTATAGCGGCACATTCTTCTGAGCAGCATTTATCGTGTTTCTCAGCACATTCGCTGCATTGAATAAAAAGCAGGTGGCAATCGTTGTTGGCGCAGTTTACATGCGTATCGGCTGGCTTTCCGCATTGGTGGCAATGTGAAATCACCTGTCCGTCGATGGTTTCCCCCAGACGTTCATCGAACACGAAATTCTTACCGATAAACTTTGAAGTCAATCCAAGGTGTTTTATTTGTTGGGCATATTCGATGATTCCTCCATACAGTTGCGAAACATCGGTAAATCCGTTGTGTAAAAGGAAAGAGCTGGCTTTTTCGCATCGGATTCCGCCGGTACAATAAAGCAGAATTTTACTGTCTTTCTGTGGCTCAAAATCTTGAATCACCATTTGAATGGCATCCTTAAACGTATCAGCATCAGGGCAAACAGCATTTTCGAAGCGCCCGATTTCGCTTTCATAGTGATTACGCATATCGATTACCACAGTTTCGGGTTTACCAGCCAATTCATGAAATTCGAGTGCCGAAAGGTGTTTCCCGACTTTCGACAGATCATACGTATCGTGATCGAGCCCGTCGGCAACAATCTTGGGCCGTACTTTTATAGTAAGCTTGTAGAATGATTTCCCGTTATCGACCAGCGCATATTTTATAGGCATTTCAGCCAGTCCGGGAATAGAATTTAATTGTAAAAGAAACGCTTCGAGATTATGTTCAGGAATACTCATTTGAGCATTGATGCCTTCGCGGGCAACATAAATACGGCCAAAGCAATTCAGTTGCGACCATTTATGAAATAAATCATTGCGAAATTCCGAAGGATATTCGACGGTAACGTAACGGTAAAATGAAAGGGTTTTACGTGTAAATGCTTCAACATTAAGGCGTTGTTTCAGTATTTCTTTGTTTATTCTGTTCTCTAACATAAAAGGTGTTGTTGTGACAATTCAGGAAGTAAAAGTGGTATTACCTGGTTCCGAAATGGATTCAACTAAGTAAAACAACATATTTGCTCTTTTTGTTTATATATTATTTCTGTATGATACTTATTCTTTTAAATTTACCGAATAATTACAGCGATCAATTACAATCTGAAAGTCCAGTCAGGCAATCAACTTATCAATCATTTTATATCCTTTAACTTTGCGAAAACTATTTTTATTATTAATTGGTTCGGGACTAAGCTTCGTCATTTACGGACAGGAACTTGGATATATCAAAAATGACAGTGCCTATATTTCCTGTGATATTTATCCGCAAAGCGATCTCAAATCGGCTAAAACCTGTATAGTAAGGTTTAACAACACATCGAATGACATTACGTATTCACCAGATCAGATATATGCATATGGTTATGGGAAAACCGATTATTACTCGCTTAAAATAGTTTCAGGAAATGATACAATCAAAAGATTTTTAGAAGCGATTGTACAAGGTGATTCGCCGGTATATTATCTCGCAGGAGAAGACGGAATTCATTTTTATATCCTGAATAATAAGAAAGAGCTGGTTGAACTTGTAGAGGATAATGATGCATATAAGCAGCAATTAGCTACCTATTTTGAAGCGCCGGCAGAAATCGTTCCCCGACTGCACTTCGGATTTACCCAGAGCGGAGTGATTCAAACTATAAAATTCATCAAAGGATCCAGCCTTGAAATAGTTGGTGTTCGCACTGAAAACGCTGGCCCGGTCCAGGAAGCATTGTCTATTAAGGAAAGGAAAAGAATGCGGATAAAAAGGCCTGTATTAAGCTTTACAGCACAATCCGGCATTACATCACAAACTCTTCCA
>Ga0265593_1000555_pt1 | contig 20071 bp, 22 predicted proteins | sample saktaG_8_FD_190136 | JGI IMG/M metagenome (GOLD analysis project Ga0265593, IMG submission 190136) | Saline water microbial communities from Sakinaw Lake, British Columbia, Canada - sak_2011_5_24_36m | ecosystem: Environmental > Aquatic > Non-marine Saline and Alkaline > Saline ...
GAAGCCATTTTTGGATTTTGAGAAGGTAAAAATAGGTCAAAAAACGCTCATTTTCCGAGGGTAAAACCATAGGTTGAGGCGAAATTTGCTCATATAATCAAAATACGAAGCCCACCCTTGAAACCCTTACTATATAAGGCTTTCAAGAAGCTATTTTTCCACATTTTATCCACTATTTCCCCTCTGTCATTACAAAATACGGCATAAACAAGGGAGATTAATATAGATAGAATTAGAGCATTTACCAATTTTTACAGGAAAAAATAGTAAGGCTTTAAAACGCAGTAAACATAAGGGTTTCTGCGTTTTTTTGTTAGATAGGATAGTGTTAGTACTTCTAAATTATGAAGAAAATAAGATAAAAAGGGTTAAAAACCCTATTTTTAGCAGTCTGAAACCATTGCAGCATAAGGCTTTCAACGAATATCGCCGTGGCTGCGTTTCTTGAGGGTGCCTAAGGTGATTATCCTATTTTTTAAAATAGACGCTTAAAAGGGCTTAAAATGGCTTATTTTAGATGTGGTTGGAAAGCCTTATTTTATAAGGCTTTGAGGAGATTTCTCTCAAAAAGAAGGATTTTTAAGTTTTTTGTAAGGATAAATAGGAACTATTTTATATTATATTGTATAATATCTATTATACAAACAAACTATTTATTGTTAAGCTATAGGTAAAAAATGATAAGGAGAAATGACAAATGATAATAGCATTGACCATTCTTAAGATCATCGGCATTATTATCGGAGCATACGCTGTCTTTATGTTGATCATGGCTATTGCCCCCGGTTTCTCGGTTCCCAAACAACCCTTGGGAAAAACCCAGCAAATTCCCAGGGTGGTGGATGCAAAACCATCAGGTGAAAGAAAAGATGTGATTTTTAAAGTCAAAGGAACATCATTAAGCGCATGGCTCTATCTACCTAAGAAGTTTTCTGTTCCGGTTCCTTGTATTATTATGGGGCATGGTCTTGGGGCAACCAAGGATGCAGGTTTGGAGTCCTATGCCCTTCGATATCAGGAAGCCGGCTTTGCAGTACTCACATTCGATTACCGACATCTTGGCGAAAGTGAAGGTGAACCTCGACAGCTGATATGGATCCCCTACCAACAAGAAGATTATGCAGCTGCCATTAACTATGCACGAAGTCTTAAAGAGATTGATCCGGCAAGAATTGCTCTATGGGGAACCTCTTTAAGTGGTGGACACGTTATCGTAGCCGCGGCAAGGGATAACAAGATTGCCTGTGTGTCCGCCCAATGTCCATTGCTGGACGGGAGTGCGGGAGGTATGCATATGGTAAAAAAACTAGGTATCTGGTATGTACTGCGGATGACCTTTGGCCACGGATTGCGTGATCTGGTCAGATCCTGGCTCAGCCTCTCCCCCCACAAGATACCCCTTGTAGGAAAACCAGGTAGTATTGCCGTGATGGCTGATTCAGATGCTTGGGACACTTTTAGCAAGCTCATGCCGGATGATTTCATCAACGAAGCTTGTGCCCGCATCATTATTCGAATGGATAAATATGCACCGGTCAAATACGCCGCCAGAGTGCATTGCCCGGTTATGCTTCAGGTATGTGATAAGGATATTTCACTTCCTATGAACATAGTTGAAAAAGTCGAGATAGGACTGGGGAAGCTTGCGGAAGTCATCCATTATCCCATCGACCACTTCGATATCTATCTGGGAGAGAATTTTGAGAAAAGCGTAGCCGATCAACTTGATTTTTTCAAAAAACATCTTTCTTAGAAATAAATATATGTCAAGGGGACGGTTCTTTTGACAATATTTAATCATTAGTTTCTCTAAGAAATAATCTAAAATAAATAGGAAAGGTGTACCAGGTTAATAATTCGGTAATTTTTAGCGGAATAGCCTATAGGACTTGAGGAGTTTCTTAACCGGATGGTTGAGGCTTTAGGGAAAGCTAAACCATAGAAAAAATAGGATGTATTTATATTACTTAAAATAGTTAAAGTGTGACAAAGACCGTCCCCTGTCACATATCGATGATTATATTGTATTAAAATCATTAATACAAGGAGAGAAACTATAATGAAAAAAGTAAAGTTAGGAATTATTGGTTGTGGAATTGCTGCTCAAAACTTACATTGGCCTGCATTACAAAAACTAAAAGATGAATTCGAAATTACAGCTATTTGTAATCATACTGAAAAAAAAGCCAAAGACTTTTCTGAAATATTGGGTGGTGTACCCTATGTTCTTGATTATCACGATCTTCTACAAAGAGCTGATGTAGAAGCTGTAGATATAGTTCTTCCTATTCAGCTTAATTGTCAAGTTACCAAGGATGCCTTAGAAGCCGGTAAACATGTAATAGTGGAAAAACCTTTAGCTGCTAATTTGTCAGAAGCTAAAATGATGTTAGATTTTGAAGATAAATATTCCCTGGTTATGATGGTAGCTGAAAATTACCGTTATCGCTCCATCTTTCACCGGGTTAAAAATTATTTAAATCAAGGTAAAATTGGAGAACCTTATGCGGTATTTTGGAATGGGTTTACTCTAAATACTTTGAAGAATAATAAATATGCTCAAACTAAATGGCGTATAAATCACCAATATAAAGGAGGATTTGTTACTGATGCAGGAATTCATTATATAGCAGCCTTGAGAGATATGTTCGGTAATATTAATTATGGGATTGCTTTTACCAAGAGGGTGAATCCCAATATTGGTGAAATGGATTCCATGAGTTTTCAATTCCGCACGGATAAAAATATTTATGGGGTACTTAATGCGTTTTATAGTTCAAAAGGTTATGAACAAGATTGTATTTTAATTTCTGGCTCAGAAGGAAGTATCTTGATTGAAAATAATAAACTTACTTTGAGAAGCGAAGAGGGAATAATGTTTGAGGAAGTAATAGAAGATGACCAGGGGTATAAAGAAGAGTTTGAAGATTTTTATAGAGGAATACGTTTAGGGGAAAAAGTAAGAAGTTCATTTTATGAAGGATATAAAGATTTACAGGTTATTATTGGAGCTATAAATTCTACGAGTAAATGGAAAAATTTAAAATTAAAAATAACTTAAAAGAAAATACGAGATTAGATTTTTAATTTGTTTTAAAAATAATATAGAAAATAGAAAATGGAAAGCTTTTTTCGAGAGGGGAAAGAAAAAAGGAGGTCAATATGTTCTGGGGAGTAGTAGTGGGGATTATAGCTACGGCTTTGTTGGGTTGTATTCCTTTATTCGGCTCACTTCTTGCTGGCTTTATTGCAGGATTGATTGTTAGCGGAGCAGGAAGGGGGACATTAGCTGGTTTTTTAAGTGGGAGTTTCGGAATATTAAATGTTGAGAATTTGTCCCAAATATAATTTAGTCAATGATAGGAGGAAGCATCTTGCTTGACAGAAAAGTTGTAAGAGAATTTTTAGATGAAGAACTTAGGGAAACAGGAATACTCGATGACATCTTTATAGGTACAGAGAACCTTCCCTGTACCTATATGCTGAATATTCTAAAGAGGTGAGGCGTCGTCTTATTCCAGGTATTTGGTGATTAAATTGCATGATTAAGTACCTCCTTTGGTATAATGTATTAAAGGAAATAAGTAAGATAATGTAGAAATAATATAATATGATGATTTTATAATGGGTAATAGAGTTCTTCTTTAAATAAAGCCAAAAGAGGTGATATAAAGTGAGCTTTAAAAGTTTGGTGGATTCAAAAATAAAAAAATGTGATTTGATTGACATAAAGTTAATTCAATTAAGTTCTGCGGCTTTTATTTTAATGATAGCAAAGTTTTGGAAGCCACTACTTAGTTTAGATTGGTATTGGTATGGGGTGATTTTTGTCTTAGCAATGATAAAACCTATATATAAAATGCTGAGTAGATAGCTTATTTAGCAATTATAATATGACAAAGAACCGTCAGAGCGTGTGAAAGCTAAAGTATACTTTACCCAAAAGGTGACTTTTCACACAGTCTGACATCAGACCGTCCCTTTGACATGTATTAATAATTTGGAAGGAGCCTGTAAATGTCTAAAGTATATCAAGTAAAAGTAACAATTATGTATATAGAACCCGCAATCTGGCGGAGGTTGATTATACCTTCAAATATTACCTTTCATAAATTTCATAAAATTAAAAGTAAAACAGGGGACGGTTCTTTGTTTGAGGATCCCCTATTACCGTTAGCCAGATAAACTTTTACTGGGATGATTTTTATACCCAGGGAAACAAGAAGAACAAGTACAAATAATAGTAAAATAAAGAAGAATATAAGGGTTATACACCAGAAAAAATATTTTTAGATGATGATTATTGAAAATTTATTGATATTCTTGATAGGTCCGTGTGCGCTCACAAATACAAACTGGGATTTTTAAATATTTAAAAGAACTCGATGGCAGTTCATTAAGGCAATTATCCGGATTGACCGGATTTTCGCAAAATAAAATCTTAAGGACATGAAACAAAGAACCGTCCCCCTGTTTTTAATACTTTTTAGGTTAGGCGAAATTTATATTAAAAATAATTTAAAAGGAGATTAGACAAATGAAAAGAACGATTTCTAAGGTGAAACTTTATTTAGCATTTTTAGCAATAGTAGTATTGGCAGTATCGATCTTTACTTTAAGTGCAGTCTGTCTAGGGGATGATAGTTATAAGCCGATAACTCGAGAGCTCATAGATTTATTGGAGAAAAATCCGGAAATCCGGGACATGTTGGAAACATCCATCGCAGAAGCCAAAAAAATAAATCCCGATCCGAAAACGAATCCTGCTCAGAGCTTGTCGGGCTATTATGATTTCATAGACAGTACATCAGAGCTTATACCGCACGAAATACTTGAGAATCCGTCCGATCTTATACGTGACCAAATATTACAAAGTCTCTGTTACTTTTATTTTCTGGTTGACCAACCCCTGCCTGAATTAAAAAACAAGGGTCTGTACAGGAATACGATTCAGTTTTACACACCTTTTTCCTCATGGTTGTGCGATTTTGCCAAAGTTTGGGGAGCGTTCCTTGATACCGAAAATTCTTGGAACCAAAAAACTTATCAGGGGTTTTATAACGACCCGAGCTTCGGTTTACAGAAAGGGTGGTATGAATCTTCATCTAACTGGGACACGTTTAACCGGTTTTTCTCCAGATATTTAAAGTCGCCTAATGCGCGGCCTATCGCTTCGCCGAGTGACCCGACAGTCGTTGTTTCACCGGCTGATTCCGTCCCTCAGGGAGTGTGGGCAATTGATGATGATTCAAACATCCGGGTAGAAGACGGATTGCAAGTCAAACTTGTGCGTTATTACAGCATCAAGGATTTGCTTGGTGAGGATAGTCAGTACAAGGATGCCTTTGCCAATGGCGTGCTCACCCACACTTTCCTAAATGTATTTGACTACCACCGTTATCATTTCGCTGTTGGCGGAACAATCAAAGAAAAGAAAATCATAGTGCAAAATATTGCTTTAGAGGTGGCGTGGAGTGCAGAACAAGGCAGATATATTCCAATCGATTCAACAGGTTGGCAGTTTTCTCAGACCCGTGGTTATGTAATAGTGGATACGGGAAAATATGGGTTAGTAGCACTTATTCCCATGGGTATGGCCCAGGTGTCTTCTGTCAATTTTGAGGATGATGTGAAGGTGGGAGCTACTCACGAGAAGGGCGACATGCTCGGGAATTTCCTGTTTGGAGGGTCTGATTTCGTTATGCTTTTCCAGGAAAGTGCCGGGTTTGAATTGACGGCGGCGTCAGATATTCATCTTCTTATGGGTGAGAAGTATGGCGTGATGAAGGACGCAACCAATAATAAATAGGAATATAATAGGGACACCCATTTTCTTAGATAATTAATATTTTACTTTTAAATTAGATAAATTGGGAAGGTATACTAGCTCAATAATTCGGTAGCTTTTCACGAAAAACCTACAGGGTCTGAGAAGTTCTTAACCGAATGGTTGAGGCTTTAGGTATTACTTTAGATAGACGCTCTAAAGTAAGGCCTCGTAAAATGGAAAGCTAAACTATAGAAAAAAATAGCTGGTTTATTGCAGGGCTTATCTCTTTAAAATAAAAAGTCTCCTTTTACAGGAGACTTTTTACCGACCGGCATCCCGATCTAAATTAACAAGCTTATCTTACGATTGTATTATAGCTTAGAGGAATGATTTGTCAATAGCTAAAAAACTCTTTTTTCGAGATATAAGGAGTCTTGCGACATAACCAAGATAAAGAAAATGGGGTAATATTGAAGGATGTATTGCAGACACAAAACTTATAAAATCTTTCGTGCTTGACAAAGGAGATTTTCAGAAGGAAGTTACCGGAGTATTAAAATTAATTTTTAAAAAAGACCATTTTATGATATGATATTTTACTAATTGTACCATGAAGCAAAAATAGAGGATTTATTTTATAATCAAGAGAAAAAAACATTGCTGCCAGTCTTGGCTAACCCTTTGACATCATCATAAACAATAAGAGGAGCATTTTCTAATGGTCAAGCAATTAGTGACTTCTTTTTTAATTATCTTTATCAGTTTAGCAACAGGATATTTAATACAACTTTTAGTGAATAAATCCATTCTAAGCTTGCCTTTTCCTTTAGAGAAAATAAGAAAATTCCTCCAAAAATCAGCCATATTATTTTTTGTCCCCATCACTTATATCGGAGTTTACTGGACAATGGATTTTCATCAGATAAAACTTCTTCTTTTTCCGCTGTTGGGCATTTTTAATCTCATTCTGGGCGGAACAATTGCCATATTGATTGCCAGACGCATCCATCTGGACAATAAAGATACTGGTTCACTTTTTTGTTGCGGATTTTTTAGTAATTTGATCAATATCGGAGGATTAACCTGCTTCCTATTTTTAGGAGAAGAAGGATATAAACTGGTTCCTTTATATACCCTTTTAACACAAATCACCTATTATGCAATAGGTTTTTCCATTGCCAAATATTATTCGATGAAGGACAAGCAACAAAATCAAAATATTTTTGATTTGAAAGTGATGCTCAAAGATGCCTTTATTCTGGTTGGGCTGGCTTCCATTATCATTGGATTAAGCTTCAATGCATCAGGATTAGTAAGGCCTGTATTTTATACCACGATTATTTATTTTTTTATTCCAACAAGTACCATTTTATTATTGATTTCAATAGGTCTTTCCATGAAGTTTAATAAAGTAAGACAGTACCTAAAAGAATCTATTTTAATTACCGGTATTAAATTTTTAATTGTGCCAGCTGTCATGGTTTCCATCGGTTTTTTACTGGGTTACCATCAAATCAATGATGGTTTGCCGCTCAAGGTAATTCTCATTCTTTCTTCAGCTCCCGTTGCCTTTCATTCTCTGATACCACCTTCGCTGTATGGGTTAAATCTGGACTTGGCAAATTCTTGCTGGGTATTTACCACCCTTGGTTTAGTTTTGTCACTCCCCATATTACTTTTCTTGATTAATCTAATGTAAAAGCGGCTATAGGGGGTCTTGCAATATGGCAAAGATATGCTAGGTAAGACAAGTAAGACAAGGGGACATCCCTTGTCACGCAAAAGGAATATAGATAGCAATATGACGGAGAAATTATTAAAACTTGATGCAAAAGTTGTCGTTATTTTATACATACTTATCGAGATAATATGTGTTGGAGTGGGTATGGGCGTTCCAATTTTTTGCATATTATTTGGATTCCCACTTGGCTGGTATATTGTTAAAAGAATCTGTACATCCATGGAATATTCCCATTTAATGTTTTATCAAATTTTGAAATTGTCCTTCCTGGCATCAGTCTTCACTTTTATACTAATGATTGTTATCTGGGGGAGAACAATTCCAATGCTTTTTGATCCCAGGTCTGATTTTCAAAATTTTGGACATCCTTTTATTCTCTATGACCCTAAAGTAAGTTTTATTGGTTGGTCAATCCTAATGATATTTATTTCACCATTCTTACAGCTATTATCCACAATTTTTGCATCTTTTATCACTTTAATTAGAATAGAACAAAAAAGTAGCAACAGTGAATAACAGAGCATATGTGTTCCACTTCGCTCCGGGCTTTGCCACATTCGCCCTTCGGACAAACATCACATATGCTAGGAATGTTACTTTTTAATCCTATATGATTATAATTTTAAGTTATTTCTAAGAGTTCACTTTTGATTTTTAAATGACGCTTCTTTCTCGATAATTGACTTTGTAACAGAGTAGTAATATACTTAAATCTTAGTTAAACGATAATTGATTTTTAAATTGGTCTGTCCCCTACGGGCAGGTTTTAAAGACTTTTTGGAGAATTTTAAAACTTTAAAGAAGGTGGTATTTTGGAAGAGCAAACTATCATAGAGGAGCTCATCGAGCTCGATACCAGAGCAGCTGATATAAGCACAGGAAGAAAAAAACAGCTGGTGGAACTGGAACACCGATACAAAGAAGAAGAACGGGAAATGCTCAAGGATTATGCAAGCCAGATAGAAGACGAAACTAAGAAAACTGCACAAAAGATACTGCAAGAAGCACAACAGGAAGTTGACCAGTTGAAGTTGAATACCAAGAAAGTCCTGGAGAACATGGAGCGGGAATTTGAAAAATCCCTGAAAAATATTACTGATGAAATATTAAAGCGGATTTTTGATATTAACCGGGAGAGCCATGGATAAGGTTACTATATATGCAGCCATAAATACCAAGATAAGGGCGCTGGAAAAAGAATTTTTGAAGCGGGAAGACTACTTGAACATGCTTAAGAAGAAGTCCGTGGCCGATGTAGCCCGCTATTTAAAAGAGGACATTTCTTATGGCAAGCTATTAGGAGAAATTCACCTGGACACTGTCAGCAGGAGAGACCTGGAAGACATTCTGAAGCGCAACATGATCAAAAACATGGATAAACTAATACATTATTTCCGGGATGATTATAAGGATCTTATCCGTTCGCTTTATATAAAATATGAGATAGAGGATTTAAAGGTTCTGGCCAGAAGTATTTTCAACGGCAAGAAGCCGGAAACTATTGAAAAATCCCTCTACTTTTTAGGCAAATACAGCCGAGTTAGCCCTAAGAGGCTTTTTAAATCAAGGACTATTAGGGACTTGATATATTCTTTGGAAGGTTCGGAGTTTTTTGAGTTCTTGATCCCCCTGGTAGATGGCAGGAGAGAAAACCTCTTCAGGTTTGAGATGGCTCTGGACATGGGTTATTTTAACATCATTCAAAGCCGAAGGCTAAATATATCCGGAGAAGACAGAAAAATACTGAAGAAATGGGAAGGCATGGTAGCCGATCTGTATAATATTCAGTGGATATACCGGGGCAAAAAATTTTACAACCTGTCACCCGAAGAGCTTTTAAACTACACCATAAATTTTGGAGATAAACTGACTTTTGCGGACCGCAAGGACATGTGTTATACCAAGAACCTTGAGGAGCTCTACAGGATGACCATAGATTCGGTCTATGGTTTTCTGTTTAAAGAAGAAGAGAAATCCACGAATATATATATGGAAAGGCGCATAAACAGGTTTATGTACTATAAACTCAGGGCTTTGACCCGTAAGCTCCCTATGAGTATAATCCAAACCATAGGATATGTGTGGTTGCTTGAATTTGAAATAAAGGATATTATTTCAATCATAGAGAGTATAAGATATGACCTGCCACCGGAAGAAGCCAGAAAATTTCTGGTGAAAGCGGCATAAGTTCAAGGAGACATTTTTATGAGTGTAGAAAAAATGAAAATTATAGGAATTATAGGTAAAAAAACTCTTTTAAACCGGGTTTTGCGTTTGGTGGCTTTAAACGGAAGTATGCACATGATAAACGCTCTGGTCAGAGTGAATTCCACCGATTTTTTCCTGCCTCCCAGTGAGAAAAACATAGAAGCCCTGGAAGAAGAACCTTTCCTAAGGCCCTATTCTTCAAAGCGGGATTTTACTAAAGGCGAAGAATTGGTAAAATTATTACTAAATCTTTTTAATATAAAGCCCCAATTAAGAATGGAATTTTTGGGTCAGGATTATGACTATGATGACTTTATGAAGCAATTTTCGGACATCTACGCTAAGGTCCGCTCCACTGCCAATGAGATAGAAGAAAAAGCGCGCTTAATCGATAAAAAAAGAGAGTACGTTAACAACCTTAAATATTTGTCCCGGTTTAGTTTAGATATAAGCCGGTTTATTTACATGAAATACCTGGTATTCAGGCTTATCAGGATTTCCAGAGAAAATTACGATAAGCTCAAGAAGAATTACGAGAATATACCAGCAGTAGTATTAAAGGTGGCGGTGGAAGGTAAATATGTCATAGTGGCTTCCATAACTCCAGCAAACCTGGAGGAAACCCTGGAGAAGATTTTTAGTTCTCTTAATTATACTATTCTGGCCATACCTATAGAGTTTAGGGGCACTGCCGCAGAAGTTGTGGAGGAGCTTACCAAAAGTATAGGTGAGGACCAAAAGGTGATAGAATCTCTTAAAGAATCTCTGGAAGATTATAAGTTAAAATACATTGAAGAATTAAAAAAAGGTTATTCCAGACTGGAAATGGAGAAAAAAATCGAAGAACTTAAATCAGAGATTGCCATGGGCGATAAATTATTTTTCATGTTTGGCTTTGTGCCTATCAGTGGTGTGTCCAAGCTGAAAAGCGAACTGGAAAGCCAGTTCGGGAGTGAGATTATCATTTTGGTGGATGATGTAAATAAACCTGGTTCGGGCATAACCCCGCCCACAAAACTTAGTAATATAAAGCTAGTTAGACCTTTTGAAACCTTGGTGAAGATGTATGGCACCCCGGCTTACCGTGAAAAAGACCCTACGGCCTTTTTTGGTTTGACCTACATGCTTCTCTTTGGAGCGATGTTTGGTGATGTGGGCCAGGGGCTTATACTGCTTTTTACCGGTCTTATTTTAGAACTTGTATGGAAGAGGACTGGCCTGGGAGGAATTTTGAGCAGGATAGGATTAAGTTCCACCGTTTTTGGTTTCATTTACGGCAGTGTTTTCGGCTCCGAGGAAATCCTATCACCGCTTATCATCAGGCCTATGGCAAACATCAATGTCATGCTGGTGGCAGCAGTGGTTTTTGGTATAGTACTTATCTTAAGTAGTTATATATACAATATAATAAATTCCATCCTGGAAAAAAACCTGGAAGAAGGTCTTTTCGGCAGAAATGGTGCAGTAGGACTTGTCTTTTACCTGATATTGTTATATACAATATTTCGGGTTGTCGTTTCCCACAGTAATATATCAGCGGCATTGGTTTATATTATGGTTGGCCTTCTTCTTTTGATGTTATTTAAACAGCCTCTATCTAACAAGCTAACCCATACTGATAAGCTCTACAGAGAATCTCCGGCAAATTATTATATAGAAGAGGGGTTTGGAGTAATAGAGACTCTTCTTTCCATGCTTTCCAATACCATCTCCTTTCTAAGGGTGGGAGCTTTTGCCTTGAACCATGTCGGACTTTATATAGCCTTTGTTACCTTGGCCAGGATGATGAGCACCTCATGGGGGAATATAGCGGTATTGGTATTGGGAAATATAGTAATTATCACTTTAGAGGGACTGATAGTATTTATTCAGGCTTTGAGGCTGGAATATTACGAGCTCTTTACCAAATATTACCGGGGAGATGGTATAGAATATATCCCGGTAAAAATAAAAGATAGATCATCTGTCGGTAAGAGAATAAATTTATACCATAAAAGGATTATTTCTCTTGGTATCGGGAAATGTAACTTTACAACATTATAAATTTGAAATGGGGGTTTTAAGAATGTATGCAGTATTGTTTATCGCTATGGCCATATCGGGATTGACCGTGGCAGCAGGGTTCTATATTTATTTAAAGAAAGATAAAGCTGATCTAAAAAGGATCAGAAAATTAGTAAAAGCCGGTGTATTGACTTATGTTGCACTGGTAGCGGCTTTCCTGTTTTTCTTGATACCGGATATCGCCAGTGCTGAATCTTCGGAAAATTCTTCATCGGGAATGGGGTTTATAGCAGCAGCACTTTCTACCGGACTTGCCACTATTGGCGCAGGTTATGCCGTGGGTGCCGTAGGCTCCTCGGCCCTGGGAGCTGTTTCGGAGGACCCGAATATTTTGGGTAAAACCCTTATATTTGTGGGCTTAGCCGAAGGTATTGCCATATATGGGCTGATTGTTTCAATCATGATACTGGGTAGAATTTAGAGGGATCCGTATGAAAGTCTTTATATTAAGCGACAATACCCATACCTTAACCGGCATGAGGTTATCTGGTGTAGAAGGAGTTGTAGTCCACGAAAGGGAAGAAATATTGAAAGAATTGGCAAAGGTAAAGGAAAAGCGGGATATAGGAATTCTTCTCATAACCGAGCTATTAGCGGAAAGGGTTCAGCTGGAACTAAACAAAATGAAACTTTCACGCAGTCTTCCCATAATAGTTGAGATTCCCGATAGGCACGGCACCAGGCGGCCTCCCGACTTTTTAACCAGGTATATAAGGGAATCCATAGGACTTAAGATTTGAGGTGAATATTGTGTCCAGTACCATTGAAGATAAGATTTCTCTTTTCACGAAGGTGGTTATAGAGAGAATAGAACTTGACTTTCAGCAAAAACAAAAAAAGCTGGTGGAAAATTATGAAAGCCGGAAAACTACAATTATAAAGGATAACGAAGAAAGAAAAAGGACTGTAGTGGCGAGAGCCACAAAAGATGCCGAGACCAAAAAGCAGCAGATTATTTTAAAGACCCGGTCTGCCATGCATCTGGCAGTGCTGAAAAAGAGGCAGGAATTTGCCGAAAGGATCATGGATGAAGTTAAGAAAAGAACCAGGACTTTTATTGGTACAGCAGAATATGTGGAATTTTTAAAGGAAGCCATAAAACAAATATTATCCAAGTTTTCTGATGACCAATTTGTGAGTTTTAGTTTTAGCAGGAATGATATTGAAAACCAGCGGGAAGTTATTTTACGGACTATAAAGTTTTTCAGGAATGAGGCTACTTATAAAATCGAGGCCGTTGACCGCCTGACCGGCGGAGTTTTTGTAAAAAGTGGTGATGGCAGGCTGGAGATAGATTTCACTATAAATACTATCCTGGAAGAGAGCAACAAGCTGGCTGGAGAAACCCTGTCTTCATGGTTAAATAAGGAGTACTAAAATGACAAGACAAGGAAATATCATCTATATCAATGGTCCTGTAGTAAGAGCCGACCATATGGAAGATTTCATGGTGCGGGAAATGGTGATGTTGGGTGAAAAAAAGCTTATAGGTGAGGTCATTTCTCTGGAAAATGATCTGGGTACCATCCAGGTATACGAAGAGACCTCAGGCCTCAGAATGGGAGAAAAGGTGTATGGCACTGGAAAACTCCTTTCATTAAAGCTGGGGCCGGGAATTATCGGCAATATCTTTGATGGCATCGAGAGGCCTCTTTCCAAGATGTATGATTCGGGATTTAAATTCATCCCTGAGGGCATAGGTCTCATATCTATAGACGAGAAAAAATTCTGGGACGTAGAGATGATGGTAAAACCGGGAGATATTTTAAAATTTGGCGAGGTTTTTGCGAAAATTCAGGAGACAACCATTATCGTTCACAAAGTTATGGTTCCTCCGGGGATAAAAGGTAGAGTGGTAAGTACAGTAAAAAGCGGTTCTTACACCATTCAGGATACACTGGTTGTCTTGGATGAAGATGGTAAAAAAATTGAGCTTAAGATGTATCAGGAATGGCCGGTAAGGCAGCCAAGACCCATAGTTCAGAGGATGCCTATAGAGAAATTACTGGTGACCGGGCAGAGAGTCATTGACACTTTCTTTCCCCTGGCCAAGGGTGGCACTGCTGCTATTCCCGGAGGATTTGGCACCGGAAAGACTATTACCCAGCACCAGTTAGCCAAGTGGAGTGATGCTGACATCATCGTATATATTGGTTGTGGTGAGCGCGGTAACGAGATGACCGAAGTTCTGGAAGATTTCCCCAAGTTAATGGACCCCAGAACTGGTAATCCTTTGATGGACCGGACAGTGCTAATAGCCAATACCTCCAATATGCCGGTGGCGGCCCGAGAGGCTTCTATATATACCGGTATCACCATAGCTGAATACTTTAGGGATATGGGATACAATGTGGCAGTTATGGCTGATTCTACTTCCAGGTGGGCTGAAGCCTTGAGAGAAATTTCCGGCAGACTTGAGGAGATGCCCGCTGAAGAAGGTTACCCCGCATATCTTGCGTCAAGGTTGGCAGCATTTTATGAGAGGGCGGGATATGTCAAAAACCTGAACGGTACCGAGGGATCTATTACCGTCATCGGAGCGGTTTCTCCGGCCGGCGGGGATTTTTCAGAACCGGTTACCAAGTCCACCAAGAGAATCGTGGGGGCTTTTCTGGCACTGGACCGAGAGCTGGCTCATGCCAGACATTTTCCCTCCATAAACTGGCTATTATCTTACAGCAGCTATATTCCCATGCTGAAAGATTGGTTTAAAGAGAATGTTGCTTCAGACATGATAAGTATCAGATCTAAAATGATGGGGATACTTCAAGAAGAAAACAAACTTATGGACATTGTAAAATTGGTAGGAGAGGATGTGCTACCGGATGACCAGAGGGTTATACTGGAGATAGCCAGAATCATAAAGACTGGATATCTTCAGCAAAACGCCTATCATCCGCAGGATTTCTATGTGGCTCTTTCCCGTCAGTATAGTATGCTCAAGGTTATTGACCAGCTTTATGACCGGGCATATTCCTGCGTAAAAAAGGGCATACCCCTTTCCAAAGTGAAAGATGAGAAACTTTTTTCCGATATCATCATGATGAAATACAATGCTACTGAAGCAAAACCCAGGCTCTTCCAGGAGCTTACCGACAGGATAAATCGCTACTATGACAGCATAGAGAACTTGTACAAGGAAGGTGCGGCAGATGAAAATTAGGTATTTAAAGTTAGACAAAGCTGAAGGTCCTCTTGTAATAATGGATGAAGTCAAAGATGCGGTTTATGGTGAAATAGTAGATATAGAGATGCCTGGTAAAGAACACCGGATGGGCGAAGTAGTCCAGATTGACCGGGGAAAAGTTATTATACAGGTTTTTCAGGGGACATCAGGCATTTCTTTAAATGATGTCAGTGTAAGTTTTTCCGGCAAACCCATGGAAATACCTATGTCAAGTGAAATTCTTGGCAGAGTCTTTAGCGGCACGGCAAAGCCTATAGACGGTGCCGGAGAGATATATTCCAGCAAAAATTACAACATAAATGGCAGGCCTATGAACCCTGTAGCCAGACTTTACCCTAGAAACTACATCCTGACCGGGATTTCTTCTATAGATGGTCTTATGACCCTAATAAGGGGTCAGAAGTTGCCTATTTTTTCAGGAGATGGCCTTCCTCACAACCAGTTAGCAGCCCAAATTGTAAGACAAGCCAGGATTTCCGGTGAAGAGGTCGGTAGTTTTGTGGTGGTTTTTGCGGCTATGGGTATCAAGCACGACGAGGCTAACTTTTTCCGGAAGGCCTTTGAAGAGGCTGGTGTTATGGGCAGGGTGGCCATGTTTTTAAATCTGGCCGATGATCCGGTCATGGAGAGGATTATTACTCCCAGGTGTGCCCTTACTGCCGCTGAATATCTTGCTTTTGAATGTGACATGCATGTACTGGTGATAATGACCGACATAACCAGTTACTGTGAGGCATTAAGGGAAATCTCATCAGCCAGAGAAGAGGTGCCCTCCAGGAAGGGATATCCGGGATACCTTTATTCAGACCTTGCCAACCTCTATGAAAGGGCAGGAATGTTGAAGGGTTCTAAAGGAAGCATCACCCAGATAGCCATACTCACCATGCCCAATGATGATATCACCCATCCAGTACCAGACTTGACCGGGTATATCACTGAGGGGCAAATAGTGTTAAATAGGTCACTGCATCAGATGGGAATATATCCCCCCATTAATATCCTTCCATCGCTGTCGCGACTCATGAAGGATGGCATAGGTGAGGAATGCACCCGGGAAGACCATCCCGATGTGGCAAACCAAGTTTTTTCCTCCTACTCCAGGGTCCAGGAGATAAGGGCTTTGGCTCAGATCATAGGAGAAGATGAGCTTTCAGAGATAGATCGTAAGTACATGGAATTTGGGCGGCAGTTTGAAGAGCAATTTGCAAAACAAGACTTTGAAGAACATCGGGATATAAATCAGACTCTGGAAATAATGTGGGAGCTTCTTAGGATTTTGCCCGAACAGGAACTCACCAGAATAGAGCCTTCCCTGGTGAAAAAATACCTCAGGAAGTGATTTTGAATGCAGGAAAACATTGCTTCGACTAAGGCCAATCTAATGGCCGCCCAGATAGCCCTGGACTTTTCCAAAAAAGGTTACGAACTTCTGGATAAAAAGAGGAATGTGCTCATTAGAGAGATGATGGAATTTATGGACAGGGCCAAAGAAATTCAGCAAAAAATGCGGGAGATCTTTAAAGATGCCTATGAAGCCCTAACTGTGGCCAATATCACCATTGGAATCAACGAAGTTCATGAAGTGGCCAGGTCCATACCCCAAGCCACTGAATTTAGCATTCTTACCTATAGCGTTATGGGTGTTGAGATACCTCAAATAAAGTACGAAGAGCGTGAGATCGTGCCTTACTACAGCTTTTATCATACCAATACGGCTCTGGATGTGGCTCTACAGAAATTCCACCAGGTGAAATATCTACTCTATGAATTGGCAGAAGTAGAGGATTCGGTGTGTAAATTGGCCATAGAGATAAAGAGAACCCAGAAAAGGACTAATGCCCTCAAGAATATCCAGATACCCAAGTACGAAGCCCTGGTGAAATTTATCTCCGAAGTGCTGGAAGAAAAGGAGAGGGAGGATTTTTTTCGGCTTAAAGTATTGAAGAAGAAAAAACTTCGCCGGGCATTGTCAGAGTAGGACAATAGACCCCATAATGCCTACGGGCTTACGCCCCTTAATTTTAATCTATAGAGGAGTATCATAAGTGATGCAGTATAAAGATATTACTTCCAAAGAAAACTCAATATTTAAGCTAATAAAAGCCTTAAGTCAAAAAAAAGTCCGTGAAAGCAGCAGACTATTTCTCATAGAGGGCACCAGGCTTCTTGAGGAAGCCAGCAGTAAGGGAGTAAAAATAAATTACCTTATTATTAATGAAACCGTAGAAAATGTGCCAAAAATTAATCAGGATTGCCAGATTTTAAGGCTGCCCGATAATCTATTTAAAGAAGTTTCAGATACAGTCAGCCCCCAGGGAATAATAGCGGTAGCCGAGCAAGTAGAGATATCATTGGCAGATATAATTCTTGGTGAAAATCCTTTAGTAGTTGTTTTAAATGGTTTACAGGATCCTGGAAATCTTGGAACAATCATAAGAACCAGCGCTGCAGCAGGTGCTACTGCAGTATTATTAACCAAAGGAACTGTAGATTTATACAACCCAAAAGTTATTAGGTCTACAATGGGCTCACTGTTTCAGGTGCCTATTGTAAACGGTCTTGACGATGAGGAGGCTGTCAGATGGTTAAGCCGTAACTCTATAAATATCATAACAGCAGATTTAGATAGTGAAGAATATTACTATTCCGTTAATCTCAAAGAACCTTTCGCTTTAGTAATTGGAAACGAAAATAGAGGACTAAATGATATATGGAGGGAGGCAGCCTATAAACAGCTAAAAATTCCTATCTTGGGGTCCACTGAATCTTTAAATGCATCAGTAGCTGCCGGAATAATTCTATATGAGGCAGTTCGTCAAAGATTGTGCAAATGATGCCAGCCTTCCAAAGAAAGCTGTTCCTATTTTCTTTGGCTCGGCGAAAACAATCGCTGTTATTTTTATAGGGAAAACAACAAATTATAAATATTATGCTTAGATAATAATATAGCGGGAATGAATCTATGATCAAGAAAATTTTTGGTTATCAAATTTGGCATTTAGTATCAGTAATAATTCTCATTGCTGTTACACAGAAATTTATTTCCATTAGCTATGATACAACGAATGGTGAATTGTGGGGTATTAGTACCACAGCATGGTTCCGGATAGCAATCGCTATACCAATTTTTCATCAGGTTTATGTTTGGATAATCTGGCGGCTGGAACTCTATAACAGCACCTTCACATCACGCTATGGAGTACAAAGAGCTTTTAAAATATATTCAGCAGGGTTTTCTCTCCTTTTTGTCTGTCGAATGATTTCCATTATCATCTTAGCCATGAGTAACCAAGGTTCACTTTCTGTAAATCCTCTTTACACCTATTTAATAGCGGCATTAATCACCCCGGTTATCATTTATCTTTTCTACTCTGTAATACGCTACTTTACATTCGAAAGAGCATTTGGGATCGACCATTTTGATAAAAATTATAACCAACCCTATGTGAAAGAAGGGATTTTTCGTTACACGGACAATGGCATGTATGTCTATGGTATCCTGGTTCTATATTTGCCCGGGTTACTTTTATTCTCGAAAACAGCTTTGATAGTCGCATTATTTAACCACCTTTATATCTGGGTTCATTATTACTGTACTGAACGTTCTGATATGAAAGTAATTTATGGAAAAACGCCCGGAAATTAAGCAGAAATAAATAAGGCAGGTGTACCAGGCAAATAATTCGGTAGTTTTTAGCAGACAATCTATGGAATCCGAGGAGTTTTTTAAACAGATGGTATTGCAAAGCACGCGAATAATTTTTGTTAACCAGAAGGATTTTCAAGATTTATGTTGTATTTATAATAAAAGAAGCCATCTATATTTTTTTATCTATTAGGTAAATTATTTTACAAATAAATATCAAACTAAAGCGGGGAAGCATAGCTTTCCCCGGTAAGTAAAATATAAAATAATGGAGGGTTATTATGAATAAAAAAGTAAAATTATACGGACTTCCGACTTGTCCTATGTGCAGGAGGGCTAAAAAATATTTGGATGATGAAGGTATTAAATATGAATATCTGGATGTCTCCGCAAATCACGATTTTGCCAAAGAGATGATTATAAAATCTGGCCAAAAAACTGTACCGGTAATCGAAATTGAAGGAGAAATTATAATTGGGTTTGATAAAGCTAAAATTGAAAAACTTCTAAAGGGATAAAATATGAAAAGAATTTACGATTTGATAATTATTGGAGCGGGACCTGCTGGTATTACCGCTGCAGTATACGCTGCCCGGAAGAAAATAGATACCCTGGTAGTTTCTAAAGACATAGGAGGACAAGCGGCCTTAAGTGGAGATATCCAAAATTATACCGGCTATCAATTTATTTCCGGACCGGAACTGGCTGAAAAATTTGAAGAGCATATGCGTAAATTTAATTTTGATATCAGGGAAAACGAAGGAGTAACAAAATTAGTTGCCAAACAAAATAATTTTTTAGTAAAAACAGATAAAAATAGTTACCGGGCGAAGACGGTTATTGTAGCCTCCGGTAAAAAATCCCGTGAATTAGGTGTTTCCGGTGAAAAAGAATTTAAAAATAAGGGTCTTGTCTATTGCGCCACCTGTGATGCTCCCTTATTTTCCGAAGATGATGTAGCGGTAATTGGCGGAGGAAATTCTGCACTGGATGCTGCTTTACAATTGATGAAGATTGCCAATCATGTATATATTATAAATATTGCCGATCACCTTACCGGGGACGAAATAATGCAGGAAAAAATTAAGAAAAGTAAGAAAGTCTCTATTTTAAATAACAGTCAGGTGATAGAAATTTTAGGTGATAATTTTGTTAATGCTATAAGAATAGAAAAAGACAAAAAAGAAGAAACACTTGCTGTTCAGGGTATTTTTGTGGAAATTGGTCTTATACCTAATTCAGACTTTGCTGTTGATTTAAACAAAACAAAAATTGGAGAAATTAAGGTAAACAATAAAAATGAAACCAATATTCCCGGTATATTTGCTGCCGGAGACGTTACTGATGTTTTTGAAAAACAGATAATTATCGCTGCCGGAGAGGGAGCAAAGGCTACATTAAGTGTTTTTCACTATTTAAGCAGCAGAAAATAAAACCGTTTCCCTATTTTGAAAG